>Ga0208482_1000045_pt1 | contig 39725 bp, 32 predicted proteins | sample LakMenEpi26Sep10_FD_150737 | JGI IMG/M metagenome (GOLD analysis project Ga0208482, IMG submission 150737) | Freshwater microbial communities from Lake Mendota, WI - 26SEP2010 deep hole epilimnion (SPAdes) | ecosystem: Environmental > Aquatic > Freshwater > Lake > Epilimnion/Euphotic zone ... | reverse complement strand
TGCGTGGCGACGAGTGGTTCTTCGCGGGGCATTTTCCCGGACGACCGACGCTGCCCGGAGTGTTGATGTGCGAGGCAATTGCCCAAGTCGGCGCCTTTGCACTCCTCAGCGATGCTTCACGCGCGGGCAAACTCCCGTTGTTTGGTGGGATTGACTCAGCTCGATTTCGACGGCAAGTAGTTCCAGGAGACGAGCTTGTGATCCGTGTTGAACTTGGTCGCATGAGTGCTCGCGCCGGCAAGGGTGGGGGAACAGCCAGCGTGAATGGTGAACTCGCTTGCGAATGCGAGTTGATGTTCGTTCTCGTCGACGCCTAAGCGCCCCATTTGCGCCTGGTTCGCGTAACCGCTCAACGACAGGTGGTCTAGTCGACTGGAGCGAGAATCACCGAGCCGTTGTGTCCACCGAATCCGAAGTTGTTCGAAATCGTCGGTCCAGGCACCCAGCTCCGTGGAGCGCCGTACACCACGTCGCAGGTGATGTCGTCGCCAAGGGTCGTGGTGTTTGCCGTTGGCGGAATCAATGCGTGTTCAAACGACAGCAATACCGCAGCGGCTTCAAGTGCGCCAGCAGCACCGAGCGGATGCCCCGTTACGCCCTTTATCGAGGTCACTGGCGGTGTCGGAGAACCAAAGAGGGCGGTCACTGCTTCCGATTCGGCACGATCATTGAGCGGCGTCGAGGTACCGTGTGCGTTGATCTGCTTGATGTCATGAACGGAGAGACCTGCGTCGTCGAGCGCTTGCTGCATGCACGCAATGGCACCGACCCCGCCTGGTGAAGGGGCAGTGATGTGATGGGCATCAGCATTGCTTGCCGCACCCAAGACCTCGGCAAGGATTACGGCACCACGAGCTTTCGCCGCGTCATAGCGCTCGAGCACGAACACTGCGGCACCTTCGCCGAAGACGAAACCGTCTCGTGTGGCGTCAAAGGGCTTGCTGCAACCGCTTGACGAAAGTGCGGTCATGTTGGCAAAGCCAGCCACAGCGGTAATCGTGGCCGCAGATTCAGCGCCACCAGTGACGACGGCATCGCATCGGCCCCACGCCACGAGTCGCGCCGCATACCCGATTGCATGAGTGGCAGCGGCACATGCAGTGCAGATGGTCTCGGCTGGGCCCTTCAGTCCATAGCGCATCGAAATGGCTGCACCACACGCATTTGCCATCATCATCGGCACCAGGAACGGCGAGACACGACGCTCACCCTTCTCCACACGCACGATGACTTGTTCTTCGAGGGTTCGCAATCCGCCGATGCCGGTGCCAAAAATCGTTCCGATGCGCGAATGGTCATAGGGCAGTTCACCCGATTGGGAGAACGCCTCCGCTGCGGCAGCCAGCGCAAACTGCTCGACGCGGTCCGCTCGGCGTGCTTCCTTGGGATTCGGGAAGTACGGCTGCGGATCCCAATCGGCAAGCTCCACTGTTTTTGCGCCGTTGATACCGGGGCCAAGTAGCCCCTTCCAGAACGCTTGTTTGCCGACACCACACGGCGCAACGACGCCAAAGCCGGTGACGGCTACTCGATGACCAGCTCCCTGCATGGGGAGCGTTATTTCGCTTTTGCCTTGATGAGTTCGAAGGCTTGACCAACGGTGGTGATGCCCTCAAGTTCCTGTTCGGGAACCTCGATTCCGAATTCTGACTCCAGCTCCATGACGAATTCGACAAGGTCGAGGCTGTCGGCATCAAGGTCTTCCTTGAAACGAGCCTCAGGAGTGACCTTCGCGGCATCAACCGACAGCATGCTGACGGCGCACTTCGTAAAACGTTCAAACAGATCTTGACTCACAGTGGACTCCTTTTCGTGAAGATACTAGTGACCCATCCCGAGACCGCCATCGACAGGGATGATGGCGCCGGTGATGTATGCGGCATCGTCGGATGCCAGAAAGGCGATAACTCCAGCGATTTCTTCTGGCGTGGCGATACGGCCGAGGGGCACCACATTGGCGAATGCAGCGAGTTTGTCTTCTCCGAGTGCACGAGTCATGTCGGTATCGACAGGTCCAGGTGCCACCACGTTGATGGTGATGTTTCGACTCCCGAGTTCTCTCGCCAGTGAGCGCGCCAAACCAACCAGACCTGCCTTCGAAGCCGCGTAGTTCGCTTGCCCGGCTTGTCCGAGCAGACCCACGACACTCGACACCAGCACGATGCGACCTTTCCGAGCGCGCAGCATGGTGTGGGCGGCTCGCTTGCATACGCGATACGCGCCGGTGAGATTGGCGTTGATGACGGATTCAAAGTCGGCTTCCTTCATTCGCAAGAGCAGACCGTCCTTGGTGATTCCGGCGTTGGACACGAGGACTTCGACCGGACCCAAAACCGACTCAACCTCGTCAAACGCACGGTCAACGTCTTCCTGCTTCGTCACATCACACTTCACCGCGAGAAAATCACCTTCGGGCTTGGTTGTGTTGTAGGTGACTGCAACGTTGTCTCCCTGAGCGGCAAATCGACGGGCAGTTGCGAGACCGATGCCGCGACTACCTCCGGTCACGAGAATCACGCGTGTCATAGCTGCCTCCATTCAATGACCGCACTGGCGGCAGTCATTCCTGCGCCGAAACCAACCAAGAGCACGATGTCTCCCATCTTCAGCCGACCAGCGTCCGCGGCATGAAAGAGAGCGAGGGGAATCGAGGCGGATGACGTGTTACCTGTTTCTTCCAGCACGGTGGCGGTTCGCTCAAGTGGGATGCCAAGTTGCCGGCAGGCGGCGTCGATGATTCGAAGATTTGCTTGATGGGGGACGCACAACGAAACGTCAGCAGGAGAGAGCCCTGCTTTGGCGAGGGACTTCTGTGCCGAATCCACCATGATGCGCACCGCCCGACGAAACACCTCTTTGCCATCCATGTGGATGTAGCCACCGACATCTGCATACAAGAGGTGTTCCAAGGATCCGTCAGCGTCAAGGTCCCATCCCAGCAATTGGCCCTGATCCGATGTGGCTTCAACGACTGCTGCTCCCGAACCGTCGGCAAAGAGAATTGCCGTGCCGCGATCTGACCAATCAGTGATTCGCGACAGTGTGTCGGTGCCGATGACCAACAAACGCTTGGCTCCGATAGCCAGCAGTCCATTCGCAACGACATAGGCGTATACGAACCCGGAACACGCTGCGTTGACATCGAAAGCCCCGCAGCGCAAACCGAGCGCATCTTGAACCGAGGCCGACGTTGCTGGAACCGTGCGATCAGGCGTGGTGGTAGAGAGCACCAGACCGTCAATCGATGCTGGGTCAACGTTGGCCATTGACATTGCTTTTCGCGCAGACTCAATCGAGAGTGACGCGGTGGAACCACCGACATGGCGACGCTTGATGCCCGTTCGTTCCGTAATCCACTCGTCATTTGTGTCCATCATCTCGGATAAGTCGTCGTTCGTGAGCACCTTCTCCGGCAGTGCGGTTCCCCAGCCCGTGATCCGGCTTCCGATCATGGGTGCGTACGCATCCATGCAACAGGTTCACGCAATGCCAAACGTTCACCGGCATGGGCGATGAAGCTCTGCAGAATTCCTGCAAAGGGGGAGCGGACCTCGACATCTCCGACATGGCCGATGACCATGCCCACATTGATCCGAGCACCATCGACGAGGCCAGAGAGTGGTGCGAATACACCGGCGGCTGGTGCGACGATCAGTCGTTCTGCCACGAAGAGATGCTCGCCCTCGTGTACGGCACTCGGCGGAGGTGATACATGGGTGACCCACTCAATGAGGTCATCCAGTTCCTCAGGTGTAGACACGCTGATTGAGCGACATCCGTCAACGGTTCGCTTCACCATGCCCGTAAGCACGCCACCAGGGCCGAGTTCGACGTAGCCCGCCACACCTTGGCGACTGAGCTCAAGCAACGAATGCTTCCAACGCACAGGACTGCACAGTTGAGCCGAGAGCAGCGCCGCCCACTCGTTGCCTTGCTGATGACTCACTGCATCGACATTCGAGATGATCGGAACGTCGGAATCACGCGGTTTGGCCGCCGCGATGGCCGCACGCAACCGTTCGCGGGCTGGCGTCATATACGGAGTATGGAACGCGCCAGACACGGGCAGGGACATAACTCGCTTGGCGCCAAGGTCTTTTGCGTGTTGGGATGCCGTCGTCACGGCTTCCGGTGAGCCGGCAATAACAACCTGGCCCGGAGCGTTGTAATTGGCGACCCAAACTTCGGCATCTGCGCGTCGACAAGCCACCTCCACTTGGTCGTCGTCAAGGCCGAGCACCGCTGACATGACCCCAGGTGATTGCGCACCTGCTTCGTGCATCGCGTCGCTGCGCTCCAGTACCAAGCGCACTCCATCATCAAAGCCGAGTGATCCGTTTGCGGTGAGAGCGGTGTATTCGCCGAGACTGTGTCCTGCACAGACGCTTGGCTCAATGCCTAAACGCTCCACAGCGTCGAGCACCATGAGGCTGCTCACGAACGTGGTCAACTGCGCATTGCGAGTGTCTTTCAACTCATCGGCATCGGCATCAAGCAGGAGACGTCCAACGTCACGGCCAGAAATCGCACTCGCTTCATCCACGAGTTCCCAGCTGTCATGACCGACCCATGGGCGACCCATACCGGGGCGCTGTGAACCTTGACCGGGGAACAAGAACGCGAGCAACGAATCGACCTCCCTGTCGGCTCAGTAACGCTCGTCTTAGGTTACGAGAAACCACCGTGCTCAATGAGTCTCGGCAGTAGCCTGACCAGGCGTTGCCCGAGTGGCGAAATGGCAGACGCGACGGACTCAAAATCCGTTGCCTGGTAAGGGCGTGTGGGTTCGACTCCCACCTCGGGCACTCTTCGAATGCCTCCACGGTGCAACTAGACGCTCGTAGGCTCGGTTTCCCCATGACTCTGCAGTTACCGATGGGTATCGGAGAGCGCCTCACTCGCCATCGTCTCGCGAGAAGCACTGCCACGCTGCGAGAGTTGCGCGAGGAACTCCGCGTCACTCGTGAGCATTTTGAGGTGATGCACGATGACGCTGCCGATGCCGAGCTACGGGCAATTGTTTCAGAAACCCCGAGCGCCGAGGCAGACCACCGCGAAGCACAGAGTCACTTTGTCGCAATCAAGAAGCATCTTGAGCATCTTGAATCCGAAATTGCAGTGCGCGAACGCGAACAGGACTATCTGCTCGACCAACTCAATCGACTCCAGTCCGAGTAGCCGTCGCGTCGTAGAGTCGTCCCGTGACCTCCATCGTGATCGCCGAAGACGAGGCGATTATTCGATTGGACTTGCGCGAGATGCTCGAGGAAGAGGGATACAGCGTCGTGGGAGAGGCGGGTCGCGGTGATCAGGCCGTGGATTTGGTGCGCACCTTGCGTCCAGACGTGGTCATTCTCGACGTGAAGATGCCAGGGATGGACGGCATTGAGGCGGCGAAAAGAATCAGTCAGGAAGCCATCTGCGCGGTCCTCATGCTGACGGCCTTTAGCCAACGCGAAGTGGTGGAACAGGCCCGGGACGCAGGAGCATTGGCATATCTCGTGAAACCGTTCCAGAAAACCGATCTCGTTCCGGCGATTGAGTTAGCAATTGCTCGATTTGCAGAAACCAAGGCGCTCGTAGCCGAGGTGTCGGAGTTGACCGAGCGACTTGAGGTTCGCAAACTGATTGATCGAGCAAAAGGCATGCTCATCGATGGCTACGGGATGAAGGAAGCCGATGCTTTTGCTTTCATCCAGAAGTCGGCGATGACGAAGCGCACGTCCATGCGTGCAGTTGCGGAATCCGTGTTGAAAGGCGAGACCGTACCCGCTTCATGAAGTTGATGGCCCTCGATGGCAATTCGCTCGCTTATCGAGCGTTTTTTGCACTCCCAGACACGATGACCACGGTGCATGGGGAAGTCACCAACGCAGTGTTCGGTTTTTGCTCAATGTTCTCCACACTGGTCAAGGATCACGACCCTGACGGCGTTGTCGTGGTGTTTGATCGCAAAGAAAAGACTTTCCGTCATGAACAGGCTCCCGAGTACAAGGCGCAACGGGAGAAGCAACCTGACACGTTGTACTCCCAACTCGATGTCATCAAAGACGTGCTGGCTGCCGCGGGGATTGTGGTGCTCGATCTCGCCGGCTATGAAGGTGACGACATCATCGCGACCATCGCAGAATCTCTCGACGAGGGAGACGACCTGTTGATCGTCACCGGAGACCGCGACTCATACCAACTCGTGCGCGATCCTCATGTGCGGGTGCTGTACAACAAGCGTGGGGTCTCGGATTACGCGTTGTATGACGAAGCCGGAATAATGGAGCGAACCGGGGTTACACCTGCGCAGTACGCGGACTATGCGGCGTTGCGCGGTGATCCGAGCGACAACCTCGATGGCGTGCCAGGAGTAGGCGAGAAGACGGCCGCCAAGCTCATCAACCAGTACGGCACGCTCGAATCCGTGTTCGATCACGCAGATGAACAGACACCAAAACTCCGTGAGGCGCTGCACGCCTCTCGAGAACGAGTACTGCGAAATGCGGCGTTGATGCGCCTTGTTCGCAACGTGCCGGTAACTGTCGACCGTATTCGACTCAGGCCGAGCCCTGATACCGCACACTTGTCGAGCCTTTTTGAACGACTCGAGTTCACCTCGATGTTCGCGAGGTGGAAGCCCTTCCTCACCAAGTTCGGCGGATCAGCGGAGAAACCCACTGGATCGACGGCGCGTGCTGATGTGCACTCGCGTGTGTCGTCAAATATGTCGTCGAGCAGCCCGACGGAGACCACCATTCAGTGCGTCGTGTCCCCGGTGTCGTATGCCGATGAGGCGATTGCGTTGTTTGCAACGAGCGCAGTGGCTCTCGGGATCGCAGCGGCATGGAGTGGCGAACCAGGACGCAGTGAGATCCACAGCCTCGTGGTGGTCGATCCATCAAAACAGGATTCAGGAGCCCAGCTGCTCGAGCCGTTTGCTTGTCACCTAATCGACGGGAAACTGCTCATGGATGCCGGGGTGCAGCGAGCGCTTGCCGCTGCGACGTCGTTGGTAGCCAACGATGGACGCAATCTCCTGCGCGGGTTGTTGGCAATCGGAATCGACGTTGCCAGCTTGGCCTTTGATACAGCCATTGCTGCATATCTCGTGGAAGCCGAGTCTGGTTCGTACGATCCAGCCAGCATCGCTCGGCGATGGCTGAAGCGCCGCATTGCAAAGCCAGACGGCGTACCGGAAGGGGAGCTGAGTTTCGATGTGAATCCACTCGATACGGCTGTCCAAGAAGCGGCTACTGAGGCTGTCGTTGCTGCCCTCGCTCAACCCATCCTGCGGAACGCACTCGACGAGTCAAAGCTCTCGTCACTGTATGAAAAGACCGAACTTCCACTCGTTCGTGTGCTGGCCAAGATGGAACATGTCGGGATCGGAGTTGACCGCAAACGACTCACATCACTTGAACGGGAGCTCAAGAAGAAGAGCGATGCGCTCGTTGCTGTTCTCCACGAAGAGGCTGGTCGCGACTTCAATGTCAACTCTCCGAAGCAACTCGCTGAGATCTTGTTCGTCGAGAAGGGCTTGACCGGTGGTAAGAAGACGAAGACCAAGCAGCAGAGCACCGATGCAGCAACACTCGAGAAGCTTCGTGACGAATGGCCACGGTTCATCGACGCTCTGTTGGAGTATCGAGAAACTGAAAAGTTGCGCGCTACATACGCCGAGGGGCTTCTCGCCGCGTTAGGACCCGACGATCGCATTCACGCGAGTTTCAATCAAACTGTCGCCAGGACTGGCCGCTTGTCGAGTGATCAGCCCAACTTGCACAACATCCCTGTTCGATCAGAGGCGGGCCGAGTCTTCCGTGAGGCGTTCGTGCCAAGCGTGGGCTGCGAGTTCTTGGTTGCCGACTACAACCAGATTGAACTTCGCTGCATCGCACACCTGGCGCAAGATCCGGGACTGCTCCGAGCCTTTAACGAAGGTCTGGACATCCATCGTGCAACCGCCGCCCAAGTCTTCGGAGTGAATCTGGCGGATGTGACGGGCGAACAGCGATCGAAAGCAAAGATGGTGTCTTACGGGCTCGCGTACGGCATGGAGGCGTACGGCCTCTCGCAACGTTTGGCTATCGACGTTGGTGAAGCCAAGGAGATTCTCGATGCATATTTTGCGGCGTTCCCGAATGTTCGTAGATACATGGATGATGCGGTCGCAAACGCCCGGAAACTCGGTTACACGACGACCTTGTTCGGCAGAAGACGCCAGATTGAGGGCTTCGGTGGAAACCGGAATGTGGATGCCGCCGCTGCCCGCATGGCGATGAATGCGGGAATCCAGGGCCTTGCTGCCGACATCTTCAAGATTGCGTTGGTCTCCATCGATCGAGAGCTTGAGGTGGGCTCGTACGCCAGTCGAATCGTCCTGCAAGTGCACGACGAAGTCATTGTTGAGGTGCCTGAACGCGAAAAAGAAGCGGTTGGCCCCCTGGTACTTGGTGCGATGCACCGAGCAGCAACCCTTGACGTTCCACTCGTCGTCAATGCATCGTGGGGAAGGAGTTGGGCAGGAGCGAAGGTAGCCTGACCTATCCGTCTCTCGAGGCGGGAAATGTCCTATCCCTTCTCTCTTATCCACTGAAAGCATCCCGTGTCCGAAACAACTCTCAGCCCAGCCTCCGCTATGGGCTCCTTTGATCAAAGCGGCAATTACGTTCCCCGAAAAGTCACCGAACGAGATGCATCGTTCGCCGACGAGATTGCAAGCACCTTCGTCGAAGTCAAAGAAGGAAAGCTCGTCAAAGGCACGGTCGTGCGCATCACTCGCGAAGAAGTGTTGCTCGATATCGGATACAAGAGCGAAGGTGTCATCCTTGCTCGTGAACTTACGATTCGCCAAGACGTCGACCCGAACACGGTCGTCAAGCTCGGCGAAAAGATCGAGGCACTCGTTCTCACTCTGGAAGACAAAGAAGGTCGACTGCTTCTATCCAAGAAGCGCGCACAATACGAACGCGCCTGGGGCGATGTCGAGCGAATCAAGAACGAAGACGGCATCGTCGAAGGTCTCGTCATCGAAGAGGTGAAGGGTGGTCTCATCGTCGATATCGGGCTGCGTGGCTTTCTGCCCGCTTCGCTGGTCGAGTTGCGTCGCGTGAAGGAATTGACGCCGTACGTCGGCCAGAAGGTCCAGGCGAAGATTCTCGAGCTCGACCGCAACCGCAACAACGTGGTGCTCTCGCGCCGTGCGGTGCTCGAAGCAACGCAACGCGAAAGTCGCGACGGGTTCCTCGTCAATCTCAAGGTCGGAGAAGTTCGCAAGGGTCGCGTCTCGTCCATCGTGGCGTTCGGTGTGTTCGTCGATCTGGGCGGCATGGACGGCCTCATTCACGTGTCGGAGCTCTCGTGGAAGCACGTCGACAATCCGGCAGACATCGTGAAGATCGGCGACGAGGTTGAAGTCAAGGTGCTCGAGATTGACAACGAGCGCGAGCGCATCAGCCTCTCGCTCAAGGCCACCCAGCAGGATCCATGGCAAGCATTTGCCAGCTCGCACGCAGTGAACCAGTTGGTCTACGGACGGGTGACGAAAATCGTGCCGTTCGGTGCGTTCGTACAAGTTGGAGACGGCATCGAAGGTCTCGTGCACATCTCAGAGATGTCCACACACCACGTTGAAGCACCCGAGCAGGTGGTCACGCCGGGCGAAGAGCTGTGGGTCAAAATCATCGATCTCGATCTGGCGCGACGTCGCATCAGTTTGTCGATCAAGCAAGCCGCCGAGGGTGGCGAGCTCGCGCCTGAGTACCGCGATCAGTTCAAAGCTGACGAACAGGGCAATTGGGTTGGCGCCGACGAAGCATCTCGCGAAGCGGCGTGGAGCGAGATGTACCAGTCCGAAGGTCAACAGAGCACCTGAGTCGTCGAACGCTGTAGAGCACCGATGATTCTCGTCGGACTCACGGGCGGCATTGGGTCTGGCAAGTCGGTCGTTTCTACGCAGCTTGCCGCTCATGGAGCGGTGGTCGTGGATGCTGACGTCATTGTTCGGCAGCTGCAACAGCCTGGCCAAGAAGTATTGCGCCTGATCGTTGAGCGATTCGGCTCCGAGGTGCTCCTCGACAGCGGTCACCTCGATCGAGCCGCAGTGGCGACGAAGGTCTTTGGCAATCCCGATGCGCTGGCAGATCTCAACGCCATCGTGCACCCTGCGGTGGGTCGAGAGATGATGCGACGCATTGATGAGCAACGAGATACGAACGCGGTCGTTGTGCTTGATGTTCCGCTTCTCGTGGAGAACCCGCGTAAAGGTCTGTGCGGTGTGCTCGTTGTTGATCTTGATCCGCACATCGCAGTGGAGCGACTCGTGGCCCAGCGTGGCTTCACGAGAGCCGATGCGGAGTCTCGCATCGCACGTCAAACGTCCCGCAGCGCCCGTCGTGTGGCAGCCGACTGGATTATTGACAATTCCGGTTCACGACTTGATCTCGCACGACAAGTGCGTGAAGCGTGGCAATGGATGTGCTCCCTGCCACCTGCTGGACCCGACGCCGGTCGCATCGCTCCAACCAAGGAGTCGTAGCCTTGCCGCGTGGTGGACACGCGAGCCAAACATGCCTTCAACGTCGTGTCCGAGTACGAGCCTGCCGGTGATCAGCCGCAAGCCATCCAACAGTTGGCAGCGGGAATTGATCGAGGTGAGAGGTTCCAAACGTTGCTCGGCATCACGGGCTCGGGAAAGTCCGCCACGATCGCGTGGACGATCGAAAAGGTGCAGCGCCCAACCCTGATTCTTGCGCCCAACAAAAGCCTTGCCGCACAGCTCGCCCAAGAAATGAAGGAGTTCTTCCCGAACAATCGAGTTGAGTACTTCGTCTCGTACTACGACTACTACCAGCCCGAGGCGTACATTCCGTCGAGCGACACCTACATCGAGAAAGATTCATCAATCAATGATGAGATCGATCGACTACGACACAGCACGACAGCTGCATTGCTTACCCGTCGAGACGTCATCGTCGTTGCCTCCGTCAGCTGCATCTATGGCATGGGTGACCCCGATGAGTACAGGGGACATCTTCTGGAATTGCACCAGGGTGTTGAATACGACCAGCAGAGCATCCTGCGCAGACTCGTCGACTTGCAGTACGAGCGCAACGATACGGCTCTCGGACGCGGCAATTTTCGGGTCCGTGGCGACACCATCGAGTTGCACCCCGCGTACGAAGAGAGTGTTACGCGAATCGAGATGTTTGGGGACACCGTTGATCGAATTACCGTCGTTGACCCGGTAACGGGGGAGACGCTCTCGTCACCGAGTGAGATCGTGGTGTTTCCTGCCACGCACTATGTGGCGGGTGAAGAACGAATGCGGGCTGCGATTGAGAAGATTGAGGTTGAACTGGCTGAGCGATTGGCGTTCTTCAACGCCAACGGAAAACTATTGGAGGCCCAGCGTTTGGGTATGCGAACGCGCTACGACATCGAGATGATTCAGGAGATGGGTTACTGCAATGGCATTGAGAACTACTCGATGCATATTGACGGACGTAACATCGGCGAACCTCCGTTTACTCTCCTTGACTACTTTCCAGACGATTACCTGCTCGTCATCGACGAAAGTCACGTCGCCGTTCCACAGCTGTATGGTCAATTCGCCGGGGACCGTGCGCGGAAAGGCACGCTCGTCGAGCATGGCTTCCGTCTGCCTAGCGCGATGGAGAACCGACCACTGAGGTTTGAAGAGACGCTTGAACGCATCAATCAATGTGTCTTCATGTCTGCAACTCCCGCCAAGTTCGAGTTGCAACATTCTTCTCAAGTTGTCGAACAGATTGTTCGCCCGACTGGTCTGGTCGACCCAGAGGTAATCGTCAAACCGACGAAAGGCCAGATTGACGACATCATTGTCAACGTCCGCCAACGAGTGGAAAAAGGCGACCGAGTGTTGATTACCACCCTTACCAAGAAGATGGCGGAAGACCTCACCGAATACCTGCTCGAGCAGGGTTTGCGGGTTCGTTATCTGCATTCAAACATCGACACGATTGAACGAATCGAGATACTCCGCGCGTTGCGTCTCGGTGAGTTTGATGTGCTCGTCGGCATCAACTTGCTCCGTGAGGGTCTTGACCTCCCGGAGGTTTCACTCGTTGCCATTCTTGATGCGGATAAAGAGGGCTTCCTCCGTAGTGAAACTTCGCTCATCCAGACCATTGGGCGAGCGGCACGCAACGTGGATGGACAAGTCATCATGTATGCCGACAAGCGAACTGCAGCGATGGAGTCGGCAATCGCCCTGACAAATGCCCGACGAGAGCGCCAGATTGCATACAACAAAGAACGGGGTATCGAACCCAAGACCATCCGCAAGGCCGTCGGAGACATTCTCTCCATCCTTCGCCCTGATGAGACGGCGCCATATCCAGGTAAGGGGAAGCGACAGTCGCGTGAACGTGACAAGGTCATACGTGATTTGCAGGCCTTGGGTGCCAGTGAGTTGGAGCGTCTCGTGCAAACCCTGGAAGAAGAGATGCATCAAGCCGCAGCAGAACTGCATTTCGAACAGGCAGCAAGGTTGCGCGATGAGATTCGGGAACTGCGACGCGAACTCCGTGAAGGCAAGCCGAAGAATTAGCGTGACGACGTGACCGACTCGATTGTTATCAGGGGTGCCAGAGAGCACAATCTGAAGAACATCAACCTTGAGATTCCGCGTGATCGGTTGGTTGTGCTCACGGGTCTCTCCGGTTCCGGGAAGAGCAGCCTTGCTTTTGACACGATCTATGCCGAAGGTCAGCGCAGATACGTCGAGAGCTTGAGCGCCTACGCTCGGCAGTTTCTCGGGCAGATGGATAAGCCCGACGTCGATGTGATCGAGGGTCTCTCTCCAGCGATCTCCATCGACCAGAAGTCCGCGTCACGAAATCCGCGTTCCACCGTCGGCACCATCACCGAGGTGTACGACTACCTGCGACTGTTGTACGCACGTGTCGGAATCCAGCATTGCGTGCATGATGGCGCTCGTCTCGTCAAGCAAACTCCCGAGCAAATCGTTGATCAGGTCTTGGAACTAAAAGAAGGCGCACGTTTCCAGGTGCTTGCTCCGGTGGTCCGTGGGCGTAAAGGCGAATATGACTCCCTCTTGGCGGATCTCCTTGCGCAGGGTTTTACTCGGGTGCGAGTCGACGGAACCACCACGGACATCTCCGAGCATCAAAAGAGCGGCAAGAAACTCGCCCGCTACGAGCAGCACACCATTGATGTGATCGTTGATCGACTCGTGCGCAAGGATGGCATCACACGACGGCTCACGGACAGCATGGAGACAGCGCTTCGTCTGGCAAACGGTGTTGCCACCGTGGAGGTAATGGGCAAGGGTGACGAAGTCGCCGAGGTGCTCAATTTCAGTCAGCAGTTGGTGTGCCCCAAGTGCAGTACCTCATATGAAGAGTTGGCTCCGCGCAATTTCTCGTTCAATACACCGTACGGAGCTTGCGATAAGTGTCTCGGCTTGGGCACGACGTTCGAAGTCGACCAAGAACTTGTGGTGCCTGACCCAGATCTGAGCATCAGCGAAGGGGCAATCGCCCCGTGGCGTAGCGCACACACGATGTATTTCACGCGGATGCTTGAGGCAGTTGCGGAGGAAGAAGGCATCAACACCGACCGTCCGTGGTCGAAGTTGACGGCCAAACAGCAGAAGATCATCATGAACGGACTTGGTGAGAACGTCATCGTCAAATACCGCAATCGATATGGTCGCGTGCGCGAATACAGCACGGCGTTCGAAGGTGTGATCCCGTGGCTGAAGCGGCGACATGAGAGTGCCGAGAGCGACTACCAACGCGAACAGTACGAGAGCTACATGCGCGAGAAGCCGTGTTCGAAGTGCAAGGGAGCTCGCTTGAAACCCGAGTCGCTCGCTGTGAAGGTGAATGAAAGATCGATTGCCGATGTGTGCGACTTGTCTATTGGCGAGTCGGCAAAGTTTCTTGCTGGCTTAACGCTCAACAAACGAGAGAAGATCATCGCAGAGCGCATCACCAAAGAGATCAACGCACGCCTGGGCTTCTTGCTTGACGTTGGACTCGACTACCTCACGCTGTCTCGCTCTGCTGGCACTCTCGCAGGTGGTGAGGCGCAGCGAATCCGCTTGGCCAGCCAGATTGGCTCAGGATTGGTTGGCACGCTCTACGTGTTGGATGAACCTTCGATTGGCCTGCACCAGCGAGACAATCATCGACTCATCGACACCCTGCACCGTCTGCGCGATCTCGGCAACACGGTGCTCGTCGTCGAACACGATGAAGACACCATCCGGGCCAGCGATTGGATCGTCGATATTGGCCCTGGAGCCGGCGAACACGGGGGAGCCGTGGTGTACAGCGGACCAGTGAAGGGCATCGAGAAGTCCGCCAACTCGGTGACGGGCGCATATCTCTCTGGCAAGAAGTCGATCTCGGTGCCGGCAAAGCGGCGCATGATCGGCACGGACGCACTCGTGGTGAAGGGTGCACGGGAACACAATCTGAAGCAGATTGATGTGCGGATCCCGCTGGGATGCTTCGTTGCGGTTACCGGAGTATCCGGCAGCGGCAAGAGCACGCTCGTTCGCGACATCTTGCTGCCCGCGCTGATGCAAAAGATCTACAAGAGCAAAGAGTCTCCTGGTCGGCACAAGACCGTGACTGGCATCGAGAAGCTCGACAAGGTCATCGACATGGACCAGTCACCGATTGGCCGCACACCACGCTCGAATCCAGCAACCTACACCGGCATGTTCGATGAGATACGCAAACTGTTTGCGAACACACCGGATGCGAAAGTGCGCGGCTATCAGCCCGGTCGATTCTCTTTCAACGTGCCGGGTGGTCGCTGCGAGGCCTGTTCTGGCGATGGCACCATCCGAATTGAGATGCAGTTTCTTCCCGATGTGTATGTGCCTTGCGAGGTGTGCAAGGGGGCCCGCTACAACCGTGACACCTTGGAGATTCGGTTCAAGGGCAAGAACATCGCAGAGGTGCTCGATCTTCCCATAAGCGAGGCACTCGAGTTTTTCTCTAATCAGCCAAAGATTGCGCGACATCTTCAGACACTTGTGGATGTTGGGCTTGGCTATGTGCGCCTCGGACAGTCAGCTCCGACGCTGTCGGGTGGCGAAGCTCAACGAGTAAAACTGGCGTCTGAACTCGCGCGCCGGAGCACTGGGCACACCATCTACTTGTTGGATGAGCCAACGACAGGTTTGCACTTCGAGGACGTTCGTCGTCTCTTGATCGTCCTGGCGCGACTCGTGGACCAGGGCAACAGCGTGCTCGTCATTGAACACAACCTCGACGTCATCAAGACGGCAGATTGGTTGATCGACCTCGGCCCCGAAGGCGGCGACGGCGGTGGCACCATCGTCGCCGAGGGAACGCCCGAAGACGTCGCGAAAGTGAAAGCAAGCCATACAGGTCGCTTCCTCGTCGACATGCTTCGCGCCTGACAACGCCGGTGATGCTTCGCCCCGACACGACCACGATTCCAACGGGTCCCGGCTCGTATCAGTTCAAGGATGAACACGGCCGAATCATCTATGTGGGCAAGGCGACGAATCTCCGTGCTCGTGTGACTTCGTACTTCGTCGACCCCGCTCAACTGCATTCGCGTACGGCTGCGATGATCGCCGCCGCTCACGACGTGACATGGATTGAAGTGGAGAGCGAAGTTGCAGCCCTCCTTCTGGAATACAACCTCATCAAGCAACATCGACCGCGCTTCAACATCCGACTTCGTGACGACAAGAGTTATCCCTTTCTCGCGATAACGCTGGACGAAGAGTGGCCTCGCGCGGTCGTTATGCGCGGACGCAAACGCAAAGGCACGAGATACTTTGGGCCGTATGCCCACGCCTGGGCGATTCGTGACACGCTTGACGCGCTCCTGCGATCGTTCCCTGTGCGGACATGCTCGCCAGCAAAGTTTCGGCAGCATGAGCGACTCGGTAAGCCATGCTTGCTCTTTCACATCGAGAAGTGCGCGGGGCCGTGCGTAAGGGCGGTTGAATCCCAGACGTATCGCGAGCACGTGGAGGGCTTGGTGCGCTTTCTTGGAGGCGATACCGATCATGTGCGTGACGAGCTTGAAACGTTGATGCGTACTGCTGCGACAGACCAGAATTTCGAGGAGGCCGCCCGACTGCGCGACCGGCTGGGGGCCATCGATCGGGCGCTTGAGCGCCAACTCATGGTTGGCGAACGCGGAGAGGACTTTGATGTCATCGCACTCGTGGATGCCGAACTTGAAGCGAGCGTGCACGTCTTCTACGCGCGCAAGGGCAGGGTGTTGGGAAGCAACGGTTACGTCATTGACAAGTCAGAAGATGTCGATGCAAGTCAGCTGATGCGTCGCGTGATTGTCGACTTGTATGCAGAAGAACCTGCTCTTGGTTGGCCCAAGCAGGTGTTGGTATCCGTTGAGCCAAGTGATGGCGAGGCCCTTGAAGCCATGTTGAGCGAACGACGAGGCTCGCGAGTGGAGGTGCGTGTGCCCCAACGAGGAGATCGTCGGGAGTTGATGGCCGTCGTCACAAAGAACGCTCGTGACGCTCTACTCCGCCACAAGATGAAACGGGCCAGCGATCACAACTCACGCAGTCGCGCCATCTCAGAGTTGCAGGACTTTCTCTCGCTCTCTCAAGCGCCGCTTCGCATCGAGTGCTTCGATATGGCACACCTGCACGGCACCGACTATGTGGGCTCAATGGTGGTGCTCGAGGACGGTCTGCCACAGAAGCGGGAGTACCGCAAATTCAAGGTGAAGACTGTTGATGGAAACGATGACTACGCGGCGATGCGCGAAGTGTTGACACGTCGGCTGGCCGCCTATGTGGCAGAGCGCGATTCGCCTCCGGCAGAGCGGGGGAAGAAGCCGGGGAAGTTCGCGTATCCTCCGCAGTTGTTGCTCGTGGACGGCGGAAAAGGTCAACTGAATGTCGCCGTAGACGTGCTTCGTGACCTCGGCTTGGAAGAGGAAATCAACGTCGCGGCAATCGCAAAGAAATTCGAAGAGGTCTACCTTCCTGACAAAGTCGCACCCGTACGCATACCTCGGGGGAGCGATGCGTTATACATGCTGCAAGTGGTGCGAGATGAAGCGCATCGCTTTGCCAACACCTTCCACCGAGAACGACGTTCGAAGCGCATGAGTACGAGCGAACTGGACGGCATCAAAGGTCTCGGCCCTAAACGCCGGCAGATGCTGCTCGATGCCTTGGGTGGTATCGCCGGGGTGCGTGCAGCGGGACTTGAACGACTCACCGAGATATTGCCACCCGAGGTGGCTCGTGCCGTGCACGAACGTTTCACAGCCGCTCACTAGCGTTTGCTCGTGGCCGAAATCCTTCTCATCACAGGTCTCTCGGGAGCTGGTCGTTCCCAAGCTGCCGACGTGCTCGAGGATCTCGGGTGGTTCGTCGTCGACAACATGCCGGTCGAACTGGTCGATAAATTCGTCGAACTCGCTGGAGTGTCCGGAGAAAGTACATCGCGGCTAGCTCTCGTCATCGGTGTGGCTTCGCAGCAGATTGATGCCGTGAAGTCCGTTCCTCGTCTGCGCGGCGCGGGGCATGATGTGCGAATCCTCTTCCTGGAGGCGTCAACACAGTCGCTGGTGAAGCGCTATACCGAGTCGCGACGCAAGCATCCATTGCGCACGGAAACCGGAACGGTCTCCGAAGCCATCGAACACGAACGAGATCTTCTCGAACCGGTACGGGAAGTGGCAGACAAAGTCATCGATACCAGTTCGCTGCAATTGGCCCAGTTCAAGTCGCAGATGACGGAGCTTTTTTCCGTCGATGACCTACCCGACACGCTGCAGGTGTCCGTGGTGTCCTTTGGATTCAAACACGGGATTCCGCTTGACGTTGACACGGTCTTTGACGTTCGTTTCATCCCCAACCCTCATTACGACGAAGCACTGCGTCCGCTCTCAGGACGCGATGAACCCGTGCGGCGATTCGTACTCGATCAGCCGGCGACGCGCGATTTTCTTGATCGTGTGGAGTCGTTGTTCGGCTCGCTGATTCCTGCCTACCGCAACGAGGGAAAGAGTTACCTCACGATTGCGGTTGGGTGTACGGGCGGAAGACATCGCTCCGTTGCCATCGCCGAAGCACTCAGTCAACGTTTAGCCAACCGCGGGGTCTCGGCACGCGTGGCACATCGCGACATCGAAAAAAACTAGGCTCAGCGCCATGACTATTCGTGTTGGAATCAACGGCTTCGGTCGTATCGGCCGGAACTTCTGGCGCGCTGCTCGTGCCAAGGGTGCAGACATCGAAATCGTGGCGGTAAACGACCTGGGGAACAAGACCACGATGGCGCACCTTCTGAAGTACGACTCCGTGCTCGGTGTGCTCACTGACGACATCAGCGCCACAGACGACGGCATCTCGGTCAACGGGAAGATTCTGAAGGTGCTGTCCGAGCGAGATCCGAAGAATCTGCCGTGGAAGAGCCTCGGCGTCGAGGTCGTCATCGAGTCCACTGGGTTCTTTACTGATCGCGATGCAGCCGCCAAACACCTTGAGGCTGGCGCACCAGTCGTGATCGTGTCGGCCCCGGCCAAGGACGCCGATGCCACCTTTGTGTATGGCGTCAATCACGACACGTTTGATCCCAAGAAGCACAAGGTGGTCTCCAATGCAAGCTGCACGACCAACTGTTTCGTCCCACTCGTAAAAGTGCTCGACGATGCATTCGGGGTTGTCAATGGCTTGATGACCACAGTTCACGCCTACACCGGCGACCAAATGCTCGTTGATGGTCCGCATAGCGATTTGCGCAGAGCTCGTGGTGCGGCGATCAACATCACGCCGACCTCGACAGGCGCGGCACGAGCGACAAGCCTGGTCATGCAGTCGATGAAGGGCAAGCTTGACGGCACCGCCTTGCGCGTTCCGGTGCCAACTGGCTCCATCACCGACTTCGTTGCGAATCTCGCCAAGCCCGCCACCGTCGATGAGATCAACGCAGCATTCCGTGTTGCGGCCGCAGGACCCCTGAAAGGTGTGCTTGAGTACTGCACTGCTCCGATTGTTTCGAGCGACATCGTCACCAACCCGCACAGCTGCATCTTTGATGCTGGGCTGACGATGAGTATGGGAACGCTGGTCAAAGTGCTCGGTTGGTACGACAACGAGTGGGGATACTCCTGCCGCCTCGTCGACACCACGGTGCACATCGGCCACGCACTGGCCTGAACGCCAACGTATGAAGTTGCCGGTGCTCGAAGACCTCGGTGACGTTCGCGGCAAGACGGTCCTCGTTCGCACGGACTTTAATGTGCCGATGTCTGGTCCGGATGGTGCACGAGTCATCACCGACGACTTTCGTATCAAATCGGCACTGCCGACCATCGAGTGGTTGGTGCAGCGGGGCGCAAAGGTCATCTGTGCGAGTCATCTCGGACGACCGAAAGGGGTTCACACCCCGAAATATTCGATGAATCCGGTACGGGCACGTCTGGCCGAGTTGGCACCAGGCGTTGAACTGCTCGAAAACCTTCGCTTTGCACCAGGCGAAGAAGCCAACGACGACATCTTTGTCCAACAACTCGTGCGAGGTGTTGACTGCTACGTCAATGATGCATTTGGAGCCGCACATCGAGCCCACGCCTCAATCGTTGGTCCACCGCGAACTCTGCCTTCTGCGGCTGGTCGTCTCGTACAGCGAGAAGTAGAAGTCATCGACGCGTTGCGGCGATCACCCAAACGTCCATTCGTTGCCGTTCTCGGCGGAGCAAAGGTGAGCGACAAACTCGGAGTGATTGATGCACTCGTTCAGGTAGTGGACCAGTTGCTCATCGGTGGAGGAATGTGTTTCACATTTCTTGCCGCAAAGGGCTACTCGGTTGGAGATTCCATCTGCGAGCGAGACCAGGTGGATCATTGCAAGCAACTCTTGGCAACGTACGACAAGTTTCTGCTGCCCGAAGACATCATCGGCTTGGACGCTGACGGGGTGTATTCAACCTTCGGGGTGCGTCTGCCCGCGGGTGCCAAGGGCATGGACATCGGTCCTGGCACGGCTGCAGCATTCAGTGATGCGGTGATGGAAGCTCGCTCCGTCTTCTGGAACGGACCGATGGGCGTATTTGAAGACCCCAGGTTCGCGAAGGGAACCCGTACTGTTGCTCAGGCGATGGCAGACACGAAAGCATTCACGGTGGTTGGTGGGGGAGACTCTGCTGCTGCACTCGCTGAGTTTGGTCTTGCCGACGAGGTCGACCATGTCTCTACGGGTGGAGGAGCATCGCTCGAGTTCATCGAGTTCGGCGACTTGCCCGGACTCAAAGCATTGCGGGAGGCCCCAAATGTCAAGTGAACGCACACCGATCGTGAGCGGCAACTGGAAGATGAACCACAATCACTTCGAAGCAATTCAATGTGTGCAGAAGCTTGCCTACTTGCTGCAGAAGGAAGACTTTGATGCCGTTGAAGTGACGGTTCATCCACCTTTCACCGATCTGCGCAGTATGCAGACACTGTTCGACGCGGATCAGTTGCGAATGAAACTTGGTGCACAGAATTGCCATCCCGAAGAGAAGGGGGCTTTCACTGGCGAGATTTCTCCAGTGTTCCTTGCCAAGCTCGGAGTGCAGTACGTCATCGTCGGACACAGTGAACGTCGCGAACTGTTCGGCGAGAGCGATGAATTCGTCGCCCGAAAGGTGGCAGCGGTCCAGAAGCACGGCATGACGCCCATCTTGTGCGTCGGCGAAACCCTCGAAGAGCGCGAAGCCGGCACGACGCTCGACAAGGTCAAGAGACAGATTCGAGTCGCCCTCGACAAGCGTTCGAGTGATCAGGTGAAGTCGATGGTCATCGCCTACGAACCAATCTGGGCGATTGGTACCGGCAAGAACGCGACACCCGCAGACGCACAGGAAGTGATCCTGGCGATCCGCGAAGAAGTGGCGGCGGTGAGCACCCGACCCGCGGCACAGGCCGTGCGCATCCAGTACGGCGGCAGCGTGAAGGCTGGTACGGCCGCCGATTTCATGCGTCAACCGGACATCGACGGACTCCTGGTCGGTGGGGCCAGCCTCGACCCAACGGAGTTCGCCCGCATCGTGCAGTACCGTCGCCACGTTGTTTAGTGCCGAATATCCGTATTCCGTCATCAGGTAGCCGGCCCGCTGGCGTGCGCCCACTTCGGCTCACGATTTCTGTCACATACGTGGGGTAGCGTGACAAGGTCATCATTTTGGGGGTGACGCCCCACCTTTTCGACGGGGAGGTCGAATACATGAAGAAACACAACAAGGCGACTCGTCTCGCCGCGTCGCTGTTTGCGGTCGCCTTGATCGCATCAGCCTGCGGTGGCGACGATGCCGCGACAGAGGACACCACGGCGACGGAAGAGCCAGCTGCAGAGCCGGTCTCGTACCCGACGCTCGCTGAGTGTGCCGACGTCACCTACGACTACACGTTCACACCGCCGGCCAGCGCCGGAATGACCGTGACGTACGACATCAGCCCCGACGCGGTCTGGGAAGATGGCTCGCCAATCACGGCAGCTGACTTCGCTGCCACGTGGCAAGCTGCACTCAACACCCCGGGCTCGATCAGCACGGTCGGTTACGACCAGATCAACTCGGTCGAACCAGGAACCAGCGACAAGCAAGTCGTGGTCGACTTCAAGAGCGTGTACGGTCCGTACAAGAGCCTCTTTGGCGGTCTGATCAAGGCTGCTGCGGTCGAAAACCCTGCAGATATCTCGGCTGACTTTGCCGACATGCTCAACTTCTCCGGTCGTCCGTGGAAGATGCAGTCGTGGAGCCCAAGCCAGGTCGTGTATGTCCCGAACGAGAATTACTGGGGCGACGATAAGGCCGCTACCGAAGAGCTCGTGATCGTGCCGATGGCCGATGACGACACTCAGGTTGCCGCCATCAAGGCCGGCGAAGTCGACTTCGTTTACCCGCAGTTCTACGGCGGTATCGAAGAGGCGTACTCCGACCCGAACATCACCTTGAAGAAGGAGTTCGGTGGCGACTACGAGGGCTTGTACTTCCAAGCGAAGTGTGGACCGTTCGCTAACCCGATCTTCCGTGCAGCATTCTCAAAGTCGATCGACCGCGACGCGCTGTTCCAGCAGATCTACGTGCCGCTCGGTGGCGAATCGCCGCTGCAGTGTGGCCCGATCGTCCCTGGACCGTATTGCAATGGCGATGAGTTCGCCAATGCGTATGACCCAGCAGGTGCCGAAGCGCTGCTGACCGAAAACGGTTGGACCAAGGGCGCTGACGGCTACTGGATCGACCCGTCAACGGGTGAAGCTCCAGATGTGCGTTGGATCATCAACACGGGCAACACCCGTCGCGAGAACACGCAGGCCTACCTCATTCCGTTGCTCAACGCGGCCGGTTTCAAGGTGCGTGCAGACAACTGCGATGCAGCCTGCTACTTCCAGCAGCGTCTCCCAGCCCTTGACTACGACATGGCGATGTACATCAGCACGGCTCCACCGGACCCGGGCTATCTGACACCGTCATTCGCCTGTGACCAGATTCCGACCTCGGCGAACAACAACCAAGGTCAGAACTCGTCAGGCTGGTGCAATGAGGAGGCCTCCGACCTGCTCCACAATGCCGACTTCGAACCAGATGCCACCAAGCGTGCGGAGCTCATCAAGAGCGCCCTGCGTCTGATGGCGGCGGACAGCATCATGCTGCCGCTCTTCCAGTTCCCGAAGGCCGGCTTCTGGCGCACGGACAAGGTGGGCGGCCCGGTAGATGCCGAGCTGCGCAACTTCACTTCGTTCATCAACAACCACCTCTGGACCGACCTCGACGGTGACGGCAAAGTCGTCATCGGCGCGGAACAGTGGCCGGCTTGCTTGAACCCAGTGACGGAATGCGCCAACTCGTCGTGGATGGTGTGGACAACGATCAACCAGGTCATGCCTGGCGCGTTCGCCACGACCAATGACGGCCAGTACGCAGTCACGAACTTGCTGACAGGTGAACCAACAGTCACCCTGAAGTAAGTCGTCGACTACGACGTTCGCGCGGCGCGCGGGCTCTACCTTCGGGTGGGGTCCGCGCGCCGTTCGCATTGTGCCCGACGCCACATTCCAACTATCGTTGCGTCGTGCTGAGGTTCGTGATGCGCCGACTGGCGTGGGCGATTCCGACACTCCTGTTCATCACGTTCCTGGTCTATATCGCATTGCGAACTGGTACGGATCCGGTCGCCAGTTACAAACGAGTCAATGCGCGGGCTACGCCCGAGAAGATCCAGCAGTACATCGACGCCAACGGTCTTGACCCGAATTATGTGCGGGGATACGTGCGCTGGTTGGGGAACTTCCTCACGTTGGACTGGCCGCGCAGCATCAAAGGTTCGCGGGAAGTGTGGCCGCAATTGAAGGATGCCCTCGCCAATACCATTCGCCTCGGTACTGCGGCAAGCGTTGTTGGCATCGTGGTCGGCTTGATGCTCGGCATCTTCGCCGCACTTCGACCGGGGGGTCGCCGGGATGTGGCGGTCAATACTGCGGCATTCGTCGGAATCTCGGTGCCGCCGTATGTGTCGGCGATCTTGTTCCAGTTGTTGTTCGCCGTGTACTGGAGCCGATGGTTTGGCTCAACCCTCTTCCCAACTTCGGGCGTGTACCCGCCTGGGCATACGGGGTTCGACCCGCTTCTGATGGCAAAACACATGGTGCTGCCCACCGTTGTTGTCGCCATTCAAATCATCGCCGTCTACTCCCGCTATATGCGATCATCCCTGCTCGACGTATTGAGCAGCGAATACATGCGAACTGCTCGATCAAAGGGCATTAGTGAACGACGCGTGCTGTTCAAGCACGGCTTGCGTAACGCCCTCATCCCGGTGGTGACGATTGCAGCGCTGGACGTTGGAGCGATTGTTGGTGGTCTCATCATCACCGAGAACATCTTTAGTTATCCAGGCATGGGCATGTATTTCTTGTCGGCGTTTGGCGAAGGTGATTTCCCGCTTCTGATGCCCTGGATGGTGATCATCGTCGCGTCCACCTTGATGTTCAACTTGTTGGCCGATATTTCCTACGCCTGGCTCGACCCGAGGATTCGTCTTGAATAGCAACATCGAACTCCCCACCATTTCTCCTCGGCGAATGGCGTTCAACCGCTTCGTGAGCCACAAGGCTGCGGTCGTCAGTGTGTTCGTACTCGGCATTCTCATCGTGTTTGTCGCGCTGTCACCGTTCACCGCACGATATGGCGTCAACGAAGCCGTACAGGCGCCGCCCAATTACTTCTTGTCACCACGCGCGAACGCCTGGCTCGGGACAGACGACATCGGACGTGATCTGTACAGCCGTTTGATCTACGGCGTCAGGGTTTCGCTCGTCATTGGACTCTTCTCAGCGATTATCTCGGTGGTGCTTGGCTGTCTGATTGGGTCGATTGCTGGCTTCCGCGGTGGACGCTTCGACGACGTCGTGATGCGCGTGACCGATCTGTTCTTGGCGTTCCCATTCCTTGTCACCCTGCTCGTCATGCGAAATGTGATTGGGTCAATCGACTGGCTACGACCAATCGTCGGAGAGATCTCGTCAGTGCGATTCATCATCGTGTTGTTCGCCGTATTCGGTTGGATGGGTGTTGCCCGCATCGTGCGCGGCCAAGTGCTGGCGCTGAAAGAGCGTGAATTCATCGAAGCAGCCCGTGCCGTCGGTGCCAGTCGCTGGTACATCGTGCGCCGACATCTTTTGCCGAACTCGATTGGGCCAATCATGGTTGCGCTCACGTTCTCGGTGGTCTCTGCGATTATCAGCGAGTCGACCTTGGCGTTCTTCGGATACGGACCTCAAGCTGGAGCAGGTGCCACCTCACTTGGCATTTTGGTCGGTGCCGCGAAGGGAGCCGTGAACACTGGCTTCTGGTGGTTGGCGGTGTTTCCATGCGTCACACTCGTCGTGATCGCACTCTCCATCAACTTCATTGGCGATGCACTTCGCGATGCCACCGACCCGCGAATGCAGAAGGAAGCCTGATGTTCCACATGGTCACGGGAAGTCGCTGATGTCGGAGAAGGTCTTGGAGATTCGTGACCTAAAGGTCACCTTCCATACACCCCTCGGACCGCTCGTTGCCGTGCGGGGAGTGGATCTCGACGTGCATGCCGGGGAGATGACGGCAGTCGTCGGCGAGTCGGGCTCAGGCAAGTCGGTGTCATTCTTGGCAGCGATGGGACTGCTCCCAAAAACGGCAAAGACGGAGGGCTCCGTTCTCCTCAACGGCGAACAACTCGTCGGCGCCTCGGCCAAGAAGATGCGTTCGGTGCGCGGACAACTGATGTCGATGATCTTTCAGGATCCGCTCTCTGCACTCAACCCCGTTCACAAGATCGGAGCCCAGATTGCCGAGATGCTTCGGGCTCATCAGACGATGAGCGAGAAAGCAGCTCGGGCGCGGGCAGTGGATCTACTGGAGATCGTGGGCATCCCTCAGCCAGGCGACCGCGCTCAGCAATACCCCCATGAGTTCTCCGGCGGGATGAGACAGCGTGTAGTCATTGCGATGGCCATCGCCAACAGCCCCAAAGTACTCATCGCTGACGAGCCGACCACGGCACTTGATGTAACGGTGCAAGCGCAGATTCTCGAAGTCATCCAGCGCGTCCAAAAGCAGTTCGGTACTGCGGTGGTGTTGATCACCCATGACCTCGGCGTCGTCGCCCGCGTATGTGAGCGGGTCAACGTGATGTACGCGGGACGTGTGGTGGAAAAGGCGAACACGCTTGATGTTTTCGAGAAACCTACCCACCCATACACCCGTGGGCTTCTGGCTTCACTCCCACAAGCCGGCATTGAACGACTGGTGCCGATCAGCGGATTTCCCCCCAACATGCTGCAGCCTCCGTCTGGCTGCGCATTCCGCCCGCGTTGCGCTCACGCAGTTGACGCATGTGGCGTTTCCTTGCCTGAACTGAAGCCGGTCGGCGACTCTCTGTCAGCGTGCATTCGCGCGACCGAAGTGATGGCAAAGTCATGACACTGTTGCGTGTCGAGGGACTCGTCAAGGAGTTCCAAATGAAGTCACCTCGCGGCGCACGCCGCCAGAAGCGAGTCGTACAGGCGGTCTCGGGTGTGTCATTCGAAGTGGCGCGGGGCGAAACACTGGGGCTGGTCGGGGAGTCCGGCTCAGGGAAGACCACGGTGGGTCGCTGCGTGTTGCGACTGATCGAACCGACGTCGGGATCTGTGACCTTTGCTGGGAAGGATCTCGCGACCATTGATGCTGATGAGATGCGTCTCTTGCGTCGGAAGATGCAGATTGTCTTCCAAGATCCGTATGCCTCTCTTGACCCGAAGATGACCGTTGGCGCATCGATTGCTGAACCGCTGGTGGTGCAAGGCATCGAGGGCAACCACAGCGAGAAAGTTATAGAGCTACTCGAGCTCGTTGGGCTGTCCGCAGATCACGCCCGGAGATTTCCACATGAGTTCTCCGGGGGGCAGCGCCAGCGTGTCGGCGTAGCGCGAGCTCTCGCCCTCGACCCCGAACTCATCATCCTTGATGAGCCCGTTTCGGCGCTCGACGTCAGCATTCAGGCGGGTGTCGTCAATCTCTTTGGCGACCTACAAGAGCGATTGGGGATGTCGTACGTCTTCATCGCCCATGACTTGTCGGTCGTCCGACACATCGCAGATCGAGTTGCCGTCATGTATCTCGGCAAGATCATGGAAATAGGCGATGCCGAAACGGTGTATGAACATCCAACCCATCCGTACACCAAGGCGTTACTTACAGCGGTGCCAGTGCCTAATCCGAGAGTGGAGCGTGGACGGACGCGAATCATGCTTGAAGGGGATGTTCCTTCACCGGTGAATCCACCGAGTGGTTGCCGATTCCGCACCAGATGCTGGAAAGCAACGGACATCTGTGCGATGCAAGAGCCGATGCTTGAGATTCGCCCGAGCGGACAACTTTCCGCTTGCCATCATCCGGAGGGATGACCGTCGGTAGGCTGACGGGGTGCGAAACGCCATCACCGTCATCACCATCGTGATCAACGTCCTGTCGATGATCGGTCTGATTGTCGGTGTACTGCTTCATAGCGGTCGCGGCGGTGGGCTGTCAGACATGTTCGGAGGAGGCGGAGCAGCTGCCCTTGGATCCGCAGCCGCTGAGCGCAACTTGAACCGCATCACCAGCGTGCTCGCCCTCGTGTGGTTGCTCACCGTTACCGCACTCGGAATTCTTCTTTCTGCCTGACCCGATAGGTTGGAAACCCGCATCCTCGTCGAAGTGGCGAAATTGGCAGACGCACCAGCTTGAGGGGCTGGCGCCCGAAAGGGCGTGGGGGTTCAAGTCCCCCCTTCGACACCAGATGACGCGCCTCGCGTCGCAACTGAACGCGTGATGAGCGCACTGAGAACCACCACATGACCAGCCAAAACGGCGAGAATGAACGGCGATGCGCAAGACGAAAGTAATCGCCACCATCGGACCCTCGAGCGCAAGCCCGGAGATGCTCATTGCTCTCGTAAACGCCGGCGCTGACGTCTTTCGAATCAACTGTTCGCATATCACCACGAGCGAACTCACCGAGCGGATCCACTTGATTCGTCAGGTGTGCAGCGAGGTCGGCATTCTTGTCGACATCCAAGGACCCAAACTTCGCTATTCCGGGCCGCCGCGCCAACTGCTCGCTGACACCACCGAACGGTTCAGTTTCGTCGAACTCGGCATGCCCGATTCACGTAGTGGCACGGTCTCTGGTCTTGCCGCCGGCCAGCGCTTGCTACTCGACGACGGTCGACTAGAGGCAGTCATTCATTCCGTTGGACCAGACCACATGGTGGTCAACGTCGTTCGCGGCGGAGAGCTCAAGCAGAAAAAGGGAGTCAACCTGCCCGATACCGAAGTCGGGGGGAGCGTGCTTTCGGATAAGGACCGCGCCGACCTCGAAGTCGTGAAATCGGAGAATGTTGAGTTCGTGGCGGTTTCGTTCGTGCAACGGCCGAGTGATGTGGAGGAAGTACGAAGCATCGTCGGACCCACTGCTCTCGTCATTGCCAAGATTGAACGTCCACAGGCGCTCGAACGAATCGATGACATTTGTCGTGTCAGCGACGGAGTAATGGCTGCGCGCGGAGACTTGGGTGTTGAGTTGCCGTTTCAGATCGTCCCGGCGGCCCAGCACAAGATTGCGCGCACGGCGCTGCGCCATGGCGTGACGTCAATCTGTGCGACCGAGATGCTGGAATCGATGATTGTTTCCTCTCGTGCGACACGCGCAGAGGTGGCGGATGTGACCGGGGCAGTGCGAGACGGGTTTGACGCGGTGATGCTGTCAGGTGAAACTGCAGTCGGCGCCAATCCTGTGCGAGCGGTAGAGGTCATGGCGGAGATCTGCCAAGCAGCTGAACGTGATGTCACCCTCCCGGTGGTGTTTGCTGACGCGAACCCAGAGACCGCGGCGGTTACTGCAGCAGCCAGCTCTCTCGCTCGTCGCATCGGAGCCGACTCGGTGCTGGCGCTCACCTACACGGGTTACTCAGCACGGCTTCTTGCCGCGTGTCGCCCGAGTTCACCAATCATTGCGGCGACGCCAAGCGATTCAGCAGCGCGTCGCTTGAAGATCTCGTGGGGTGTGTATCCGATTGTTTCGCAACGCGACGCGGATGTCGAAGTGTCCATCAGTGCAGGACTTGGCACTGCCCGCGATCGCGGATACGTTCAACGCGGTCACAAGGTCGTCGTATGCGCCTCGCGCCTCAGCCCGCGGTCTGATGCTGACACCATCTGGTTACACACCGAGTCATGATGCGCGACCAGGCAACTCAGCAGCCCACGTCGCGTGCGCAGTTCACCTCGTTTGCGGAGTCGACGCGCGAAGACTGGGCACTGATCATGGACCACATGCCCACCACGCAGAATATGGTCGCTGACAACGCGCTTCACTTACTTCGATTGCTGGAAAGTGACCATGGTGGCTTTCCCGTAACGAGACTCGAACATTCGTTACAGACGGCGACTCGCGCGCAGCGGGACGGTCGCGACGATGAGTACGTCGTCTGCGCACTACTTCACGACATCGGCGACACGCTGGCGCCGTACAATCACCCCTACATCGCTTCGACGATGGTCAAGCCGTTCGCCAGCGAAGCGAACCACTTCATGGTCGCTCAGCATGGCATCTTCCAGGGCTACTACTTCTGGCATCACATCGGTCTTGATCGCAATGCGCGAGAGGCATTTCGTGATTCTCCGTACTTTGAGTACACGGAAGAATTCTGTGCCAAGTACGATTCGCCAGCATTTGACCCGGAGTACCGGAGCGAACCACTTGCACACTTCGAACCGCTAGTGAGGCGATTCTTCGCCGATCGTCGTCGTCCTGCATGACCGTCACTGAACCGCGCCAGTCACACGGTGCGGAAGGCATTCAGAAGGCCGCGTCGCCCGTCCGACGTGGACCCAAGCGCTGGAAGAACTGGGCGGGCTCCGTGTCGGTGTCCCCTCAATCGTGCTTGCGACCAGAGAGCGTCGATCACGTACGCGACGTCATGCTCGCTCTGCCCAACGATGGAAAAGTCCGCATGGCAGGAAGCGGCCACAGCTTCACACCAATCGTGCCGACCGACCACACCTTGCTTCTCCCGAGTGACTTCAAGGAAGACGTCGGAATTGATTCGCAACGAATGATTGCACGTATCCCTGCAGGCATGGTGCTACACGAAGCCAACATGCGCCTCGCGGCAGCGGGATTCGCATTGGCAAACATGGGGGACATCACCGCCCAGACGGTGGCCGGTTCGATCTCAACATCAACTCACGGCACCGGGCGAAACTTCACCGGATTGGCAGGTCAGGTCGCCGGCTTCTCGCTGGTCACCGCAGCCGGGGAGTGGCTGCATTGCAACGAACAAGAGAACAGTGACATTTTCCGTCTCGGGCGCGTCTCGCTGGGAGCACTCGGCATCTTCACCCACGTGGAGATGCGTATCGTGCCGGCATTCCGTCTGCGCGCCGTTGAGGAGCCGCGCCGACTCGACGACGTGCTGAACAATGTTGATTCGATCATTGACGAAGCCGACCACTTCGAGTTCTACTGGGTGCCACATACCCGTTGGGCGCTGACCAAGCACAACACGCGAACTCAGGATCCGGCGGCACCTCGGGCGCCATTCAAGAAGTGGTTCAACAAGACCCTGCTTGAGAACTATGCGTTCGGAGCAGTCTGTGCACTCGGCAAGGTTGTTCCGTCAATGATTCCGCGGTTGGCGACGGCGCTCCCATCGTCCGGGCGGCAAGAGTTCGTCGAGACCAGCCACGATGTCTTTGCAACACGGCGACTCGTTCGCTTCCATGAAATGGAGTATTCGATCCCGCGAGCGCACTTGTCGAATGCGCTCCGCAGCATTGTTGAGATGGTCAATCGCGAGGGCTTCAAGGTGAGTTTCCCGGTCGAGGTTCGGGTGACCGGGGCTGACGATGTTGCTCTCTCGACGTCATATGGGCGAGAGTCCGCCTACATTGCGGTGCACATGTACAAGGGCATGCCGTATGAGCAGTACTTCCGTAGGGTGGAGGAAGTTCTTGCCCCGCTCGAGGGTCGTCCACATTGGGGGAAAATGCATTTTCAAAACTTTTCGACGCTGCGCGACAGGTATCCGTTGTTCAATGAGTTTCGTGCTCTGCGGGATCGGCTCGATCCCCATCAACGTTTCGTGAATTCGTATGTGAGTCGTGTGCTGGGTGTGTAAGGACTGAACAGCTTCTCGTCACTGGGCGTTTCCCAGCAACTCATCGCCTCACTCGCACACCGAGAGATTTCCGAACCCACGGAAATCCAGGTACTCACGATTCCACCTGGACTAAAAGGTCGCGACGTTTGCGGCAAGGCCCCGACAGGCTCAGGGAAGACCATCGCGTTCGGAATCATCCTCGCCGAACGTTTGCGCGAGTACGCACAGGGCCGCCCGAGCGGACTCGTCCTCGTGCCGACTCGTGAACTGGCCCAGCAAGTGCAGCGGGAAATCCATCTGCTCGACGTTGACCGCAAGTTCTTCACCACGTCAGTCTTCGGAGGCGCGGGATACGGTCCGCAGTTGCAGCGATTGCGTCGAGCATCAATCGTCGTAGCAACTCCGGGGCGCCTCGAGGATCTCATCAAGCGACGCGACATCGACTTGCGAGCAGTGCGTGTATGTGTTCTCGACGAGGCTGATCGCATGGCTGATATGGGATTCCTGCCGAGTGTTAAACGCATTCTTGATCGTCTCCCTCGCCAGCGCCAAGTGCTGCTTTTCTCGGCGACACTCGACGGCGCAGTTGGCAGCATCGTCGACAACTATCTGTCTGATCCTTTGCATCTTGCAACATCAGGTGTGGAGGCAGAGCCCGACATCGAGCATGTGTTTGAAGTACTCATGCGCGGAGACCGCGCCGAACGTGTCGCTGCACTCGTCGGCGAACACGGCAGTCTCATCGCGTTTTGTCGCACGAAGCATGGCTCCGACCGGTTTGCTCGCCAACTCGAGTCACTCGGTGTTCGTTGTGCGGTGATTCACGGCAACCGCTCACAAGCGCAACGTCAGCAGGCCTTGAAGGACTTCCGTGATGGCTCAGCTGACGTGCTCGTGGCCACGGATGTCGCAGCACGGGGCATTCACATCGACGATGTGCCGTGTGTCGTGCAATGTGATCCACCTGACGACCCCAAGGATTATGTACATCGTTCTGGGCGAACTGGGCGCGCGGGGGCTCGCGGTGTGGTGGTGTCGTTCGTTGAACCATCACAGAAGCGTGCTGTCGTTCGCGACATGCGCGCCGTCGGCATCGCAGTGGAATGGAAAGAAGGGGCTTCCGTAGGCACTCGACCGACTGACCCGAAGATGCCCGCACCAGCGGTGTCAACACCGGCTACGAAGAAGCGACCTGGCGAACTCGGCTGGCTGTAAGCGAGCAACCAACGAGCGTGAGGCCCTAAGGCCCGAACACAATGTCGTGGGGCCGCACAGGCGTGCGGGGCAAATCACGGCCCGTGGCCGAACGAATCGCCGCGACAATTGCTGGAGTCACCGAGATGCAGGGTGGCTCACCAATACCTTTTGCACCGAGGGGAGCCTGGGGTTCTGGTTCCTCGATCATGGTGGCAACCACATCTGGCGCATCCAGCGCCGTTGGCAGGAGATAATCCGTGAATGATGGATTCCGCATTTTGCCATCGCGCAGCACGATCTCTTCCATGACCGCGAGACCAAGGCCTTGCGCGATACCACCTTCAATCTGCCCAATGGCAGCGAGTGGGTTCAGCACCTTGCCTACGTCCTGAGCCGTTGCCACCTGTATCACCTTCACCAGCCCGAGGTCTGGGTCAACATCGACGACTGCTCGGTGGGCAACGAAAGCAAACGCAACGTGGCAGTTGCCTTGCCCGTTCTCATCAAGTTCTTCGGTAGGACGATGATGATGTTCGAACGTTTCATCGAACTCGACATTCGCAGTTGCTTCCGAAATGGGAATGCGGAGCGTTCCCATCGTGTCCACCACGTCGGTGGCTTCAATGGCAAGCCTGAGCGGGTCGAGACCGTGACGTGCAGCAACCGCCTCAAAGAGTCGCTCCCGTACCAGACGGCAGGCGCCATCAACGGCGCCTCCGCTCATCCATGTTTGCCGTGATGCCGACGTGCTCCCTGCACTGCCGATTGCCGTAGAGATTGGTTCGAGCAATACGGTGTCGACTCCGAGCACACTGCGAGCAATCTGCTGTGCAAGCACCACGAAGCCTTGTCCGACTTCGGCGGTGGCGAACTGCAGGGTTGCGACACCATCCGCCAGGTGACAACGTGCAGTTGCGTAGTCGTCAAAGCCTTCTGAGTACATCAGATTCTTGATCGATACGCCCCAGCCCACACCTCGTCGAATGTTCGACTTCTGTGCTGTGCGCCCTGAACCACCTGGTATCTCGAGCGGATCGGGAGACTCAGGTAGTGGAGCGGGCATCGGCAACGCAGCGGTCTCGCGAATGCATCGTTCGACTGGCGCAACACTTTCTACGACTTGTCCGGTGATCAAACGGTCGCCCGTACGCATCGCATTCTTCAAGCGAATATCAACGGGGGAGAGACCACACGCAGCCGCCAGCTTGTCCATCTGCGACTCGTGAGCAAAGCAGGCTTGCACGACGCCGAAACCGCGCATCGCGCCGCACGGTGGGTTGTTCGTGCGTACGGCGTACCCGTCAACTGTTGCGTTCTCGCATTGGTACGGACCCTGTACATGAGTGACTGCATTGATCAAGACCGCCGACGACGTCGACGCATAGGCGCCTCCATCGAACATCAGTCGCGATTCGACTCTTCGCAGAGTGCCGTCACGGTCAGCATGGTGACGCATGAAGATGGTTGCCGGATGTCGATGGATGTGGCCGAAGAATGATTCCTCACGGCTGTACTGCATCTTGATGGGGCGCTTCGTGACGAGCGCTAGCAGACAGCAATGCACTTGCAGGCTGATGTCTTCGCGGCCCCCGAAGGCGCCGCCAACACCACCCAACGTGAGCCGGACCTTGGCTGGCTCAAGATCAAGACAAGCGGCAATCTGCTTTTGATCCTCGTGCAACCATTGCGTCGCCACGAAGAGCTCGACGCCCTTGCCGTCGCTGTCAGGCAATGCCAATGCCGCCTCAAGTCCGAGGAATGCCTGATCCTGCATCCCGATTTCGTACGTACCCTCGACCACTATGTCCCCGACGAGGTTCTGATCTCCACGCACGATGCGCTGGCGTCGAATGACATTGCCATCCGGATGAATCTTTGGCTGCGAATGATCGAGAGCCCGCTCCGCCTCAACGAGTGGAGCCAACACTTCATACTCAACCTTGATTGCAGAGAGGGCACGACGCGCAGTTTCTGGATGATCAGCTGCGACGGCAGCAACGGGTTCACCGGCATAGCGCACATAGTCGCGCGCAAACACCGGCTGATCACTGGCGATTAAGCCGTAGGTGAGTTTGCCTGGTACATCATCGGCTGTGATAACGGCAGAGACGCCGTTGATTGCCAGCGCGGCCGATATGTCTATGCGCACGATGCGCGCGTAGGGGTGGGGGCTGCGCAGCGTGGCGCCCCAGAGCATGTTGTCGGCCCATGCATCACTCGAGAAGGCGAACCGTCCTTGCACTTTCGGAATGCCATCTGGGCGTAACGCTGAGGTGCCAAGTGCACCGTGCCGAGTGCGGGCAGAGGAGTCGACCTTGGTCACCACATCACTCACCAGCCGTCGCGTTACCAGCACGCGCATCACGAGCCTGTCGGACCGCCTCGAAAATGCGTCCGTATCCGGTGCAGCGGCAGATGTTGCCGCTGATGGCTTCTTTGATTTCCAGGTCGTTCGGCGCGGGGTTGCGGTCAAGCAAGTGATGGACAGCAACGATCAATCCGGGAGTGCAGAATCCGCACTGGACTCCTCCGGCTGAGACGAACGAGCGTTGCACATCGGTGGGTTCCCCGTCAGCGGCCAAACCTTCGACCGTCACGATGTCGGTGTCGACGGCGGTCGCCGCCATGACGAGGCATGAGCAGATTGCTTCGCCGTCCATGATGACCGTGCAGGAGCCACACTCGCCTTGTTCGCAGGCTCCCTTGGTGCCGGGCAAACCGAGACGCTCACGCAAGACGTACAACAGACTTTCGCCCGTCCAGGCGTCCTGCACCTGATGTTCGATGCCGTTGACTCGCAGCGTGTAGAACTCGTTACTCACGAGGCACTCTGTTCTGGTGTGGCTGTCGAAGCACTCGCTGCGCGCAGCAAGAGGCGCTGTGCGAGCACGCCAATCGCATGGCGTCGATAGTCGGCTGTCGAGCGATGATCATTGATTGGTGAACATTCTCGTGCTGCTCGTTGACCAAACTCTTGGGCCAACGAATCGCTCACCGTGATCTCGCCTTTGAGCGAAGTCTGCGTTGCCAACCACGCCTCCGTCGACCGAGCTCGCACCACGGTGGGAGCAACGGCTCCCAGGGCCAGACGAACCGATCCGCCCTGCTGATCGTGCACCAAGCACGCGGATGCCGCAGAAATCACCATGGCGTTACGTGTGCCGACTTTGGCGTAGCCCTGAAAACCTCGTACAACAGGCACGCTCACGGCGATGATGAGTTCACCGTCTTGCTTGGCATTTCGCTTGACGCCAACCATGAAGTCGTGCACCGAAACATCTCGCGAGGATGAATTCGAACGGAGATGGACGACTGCATCGAGTGCGCTGAGCACCGGCAGGCCGTCACCCGCTGGGGAGCATGTGCCGAGATTGCCGCCAAGAGAGCCTGCGGCTCGAATCTGCGGTGAGCCCACCGTACGTGCTGCCTGCGCGAGTGCTGGCACGTACTCACACAATGGGGCACGCTCCATCTCTGCGTACGGAACGCCGGCTCCGATGCGCAGGACCGCTGTTTCGTCGTCGAGATGCCAACGTCGCAGCTCGGCCACTCGACGTAACGAGACAACATGTTCCACTTTGGTTCGATTGAAATTGATCTCAACCATCACGTCGGTGCCACCCTGGATGAGCCGTGCCTGGGGGTGCGCCTGAAGCGCTGACAGTGCCTCTTCGATGCTGGTGGCGTTGACGACGGTCATACTGCGGAGCTCACTTGGGTGTATTCACAATGTCGGCTGCCAATCAGCGAACGCATCGATCATGGCTCGGACGTCGCCGAGGGGATACAGAATCGGACAGGTCGCCCCATTGCGCATGTAATGCGCCACCTGCTCGCGGGCATCGGTGGGCGTTCCGCTGGCAGTGAGCATCTGGACAATCTCATCGGGGACATGTTTGGACGCAGCCACCACCTGCTCGTGTGTTGCCGGCCAGGTAAGCACACTGCCCACTTTGTCGAGTAGCGATGTTGGCACACCTGACGCCTTCATGATGTGGGGTTGTTGACCGAGATATTGCGTGACCATGAGACGCGCCATATCCAACGCAGTCTTACGGTCTTCGTGCACGCTGCACACCACGAGTTGTGGTCGGTCAATGGAGTCCAGTGAGCGATTTTTCTTCGCTGCACCAGCACCCAACGCTTCAATGGCTTTGGCGTTGTACTCGGGAGAAACGAGGTAGTTCAAGACGACGCCATCGGCAATCTCGCCGGTGAGCTCCATCATCTGCATACCTGTAGCACCGATGTAGATCGGCACGTTCTTCGGACGACGTTCCTGATAGACGTAGTCGAGTTCAACACCATCGAGTTTCACGAACTCGCCGTTCATCGTGACAGTTTCATTGTTCAACAGGGCTCGAACGGCGGTGACGATTTCACGCATCGCCCGCAGCGGTTTCACACGATCAATGCCAACCTTCTTGGCCAGCGGGTCCCACCACGCGCCGATTCCCAGCAGCACGCGTCCTGGTGCAAGGTCGTCCAAGGTGCTGAATGTCGCAGCGAGACGCGCTGGATTGCGGCTCCAGCAATCGACTACACCAGAACCCACTTTTAACGTCTCGGTCACCGATGCGAACGCGGCCATCGGCACCGTCGCCTCACGCACGAGCCGACTCTCGGCCTGCCAGACGGCTTCAAAGCCGCGCTGCTCGGCGTATCTGGCGAACTCCATGCCTTCACGTATCCGGTGGGCGTCTTGCAGATAGAGGGCGACGCGTGCGGTGCCCCGCGGCGTGAATGGCGTGTAGGTGGGGATGCTCACATGTTCTCCAGTCGTTGGTGAAGTGCCCGGGCTGCCTCTCGTGCCTTGGCGCGAGTTTCCATTTCGTCGACCAGCACGGTGGTGCCACGATCCACAATCATGCGACCATCAGCAAGAACGCGCTCCACTCGCATCCCCGTGGTGAAGGCTGCATGCCACGGTGAGTCAGCAGCGGGGTAGCGCCATGTGACGATGTCGTCCAGCGACTCGGGAAACATCGCTCGGGCGTTGTGCATCCATCCGTCCACCACATCAGGCTTCGCATTGGTGTCATACTCTCGCAGCCGCGCGTACGCCAGTCGTGACTCTTCTGCCATGTCGCTTCCGATGCCATCTGAGCCAAGCATCACGGGATTCGGCCTGGTGGTCGGCTTTGCATAGCCGACACCGTTGTTCATGTTGGAGCGTGGATTGTGGGCGATACGACCACGCAGCGGCCGGTCAAGGTGCACCGTGTGAACGAGCAACCAGTCGTCGGTTGCATGGTTCTCAAGGCGCGCACCTGCTGCGACATCATCAGGCGCCTCAGCAACATGGACATGGACACCGACCCCGTACTTCTCTGCGAGGAGAGTTGCCGCTTCGATGGTCTCATCACTGCAGGTGAATGCCGCATGAAGACCCACCATGCCGCGTTTGCCAGCACGTAGGTGCCGCTCACATTCATCCAAGCCCGCCTTGGCACCCTTGGTCATGCGAGAGAGCGGGGATACTTTTTCGTGGAGCGAGCCATCATCTGCCCAGCGGTCGGTTGCGCCGTAGCAGGCATTCACTCGCACACCGACTTCGCTACAAGCCTTGTCGATCATCTCGAGCGAACCGTCAATCGCCCGTGGAGATTCGTGGTGGTCGATGATGCACGTCGTGCCGGCAAGCGCAGCTTCAACCGCACCCAACTTCGCGGACCAGTACATCGTCTCTGCATCGAGTGACGCATCGAGTCGCCACCACACGAGCGAGAGCATGTCAGAGAAACTCCTTGGGATACGTCGTGGGCCGGGCATTCCACGGGCGAGTGCGGAATACAAGTGGTGGTGTGCGTTGACGAGGCCGGGCGTCGTGCTCGTTTCATCCGGCGTTGCAGAGCGACGCGACGTAACGGTCATGGCGTGAATCTCACTCTTCGTCGGCGTTGCCGCGGCGCATCGGCAGATGCGTTCGCCATACACCGTCGAGATCATGGAGAGCCTTGGCAACCGCTCCTGCAGTCGGAACCAGGCCGATCTCACCGACGCCCTTGATGCCGTACGGCGCATTGGGCTGCGGTGATTCAACGAGCATGACGTGCATTGGCGGCACATCTTTGGCCCGCAAGATGCCAAGTGATCGGAGTGTCATGTTGGTGGGAAACCCTGTCTCTTCATCGGCAGGGAAGTCTTCTGAAAGTGCGTAGCCGAGACCCATGTGAATGCTGCCTTCGATTTGCCCCTCGCACAGAGTGGGGTTGACTGCTCTGCCCACGTCGTGCGCTGCTACCACGCGCTCGATCTTGCTTGTCTCTCGATTGATGACGACGAGTTGAGTGGCGTAACCAAAGGTCGAGTGGATGATTGGATTCGTGACACCAGGATCGCCGAGTTTGGTGGTCCAGTCGACTCTGTATTCTCCGACATGGTCGACTCCACGCGTGAGTCCAGCGCCGAGCGCTACACGGCAGGCGTCTTGCACTGCTCCAGCACCCATGAGCGTGCCGCGCGAGCCAGTGGTCTGACCCAATCCAAGTTCTCGGGTGGTGTCAACCACGACGCGCACGCGGCTTGCATCGATGGGAAGGTGTTCGCCGAGTTCCTCGATGACTACTTGCATTGCGACCGTGTTGATGCCCTGGCCCATCTCGGTCCACCCGTGGCGCACCTCGAGGGAGCCGTCGTCCTCAATGCGCACGACCGCCCGAGTGATCTCCTTGAAGCCGTTCCCAAGACCGCTGTTCTTCAAACCCAGACCAAGCCCGACGGCCTTTCCCGCCTGTTTGGCTTCGTCATAATGCGGCTTGATGGCCTCCAGACAGGCCAATGCGCCGTTACATCCTTCATCCATCACTTGACCAGGACCCCACACCATTCCCGGTCGGATGACATTGCGTCGCCGCATCTCCCACGAATCGACACCGGCGAGCGCAGCCAGTCGGTCAAGCATGCCCTCCATGGCGAACTGTGCCTGATTGGCGCCGAAGCCACGGAAGGCACCACCGACCGGGTTGTTGGTACGAACCGCAATTGATTCAACATCGATCGCTGGCAGATGGTACGGCCCGCTTGCGTGACCAGCCATTCGCTCGAGCACTTTCATTCCGACGCTCGCGTACGCACCAGAATCGCCAACGGCTCGCACCCGCAACGCGGTCAACTTGCCATCCGCATCACAGCCCATCTCGTAGGTCATGCGAATCGGGTGGCGCTTGGCGTGCATCAGCAGACTCTCTTCGCGTGACAGAACGCATTTGACTGGCACATCGAGCAACCACGCCGCAAGTGAAGCATGAGCCTGGTTGGACATGTCTTCTTTGCCACCGAACGCCCCGCCGTTGGTGATGAGTTCCACGGTGACGCGGTCATTGGTGAGTCCGAGCACCCGAGCGATGTCGTTGCGATCGTCCCAGACTCCTTGACCGCCGGAATACACGTGCAGGCGTCGTGCATCGCCGACACCAGACGGCACGGCAAGCGTTGCTTCCGGCTCCAGGAATGCATGCTCAATGCGTTGCGTCTGGAAGGTCTCGCGCACCACATGTTGGCTGTTCGCCAGGGCGTGGGCAACGTCACCACGTTGGTAGGTGCTGGTACTCAGCACGTTGTTGTTGGTCTTCCAGACAGCAATCTCACTCGTGGCAAGTGCGACATCGACGTCAGTGATCGGCTTGTGCACCTCGTAGTCGACTTCGATGAGGGCAGCCGCAGCTCGCGCGTTGACGCGAGTGTCGGCAACCACAATGGCGAGCACGTCACCTGCATACGAGGTACAGCCACCGATGGGAATCATCACCGGCCAGTCCTTGTAGATGATGCCGACCATCAGTTCACCTGGAATGTCAGTCGCCGTGTACACCGCACGAACACCTGTGGCAGCCCGTGCCGCGTCAG
>Ga0208482_1000042_pt1 | contig 41511 bp, 48 predicted proteins | sample LakMenEpi26Sep10_FD_150737 | JGI IMG/M metagenome (GOLD analysis project Ga0208482, IMG submission 150737) | Freshwater microbial communities from Lake Mendota, WI - 26SEP2010 deep hole epilimnion (SPAdes) | ecosystem: Environmental > Aquatic > Freshwater > Lake > Epilimnion/Euphotic zone ... | reverse complement strand
ATATCTGGTTCTCCATCAGAGCGCGAGATAAATCCGTAACCCTTTTCGTCATTGAAAAATTTCACGGTACCGGTTGGCATAGCTTGTACTTCTTTCTTGTTATTTTGTAATGCACTTCCATGATCGAAAGCGCTTCCTCAAGGGTAGCAAGGCATAGGGTCGATTCCTGATTTTCTTGTATTTAATTGACTGACCTTACGCGCAGACTTTTCGACGGTTATCCCGTATCCAGTGTGGATTTAAGAAGTTACGAGGGCTTGAAATTCACGGATACGCATTTGATGCGATGAAGATGTGGTTACATCAGGCATGACACCGGAGACACCCTGATTGGTACGCCAGGTAATGCGCCAGACGATTGATGTGCTGGCAGCGAACAATCCGTTTGGTTTGATTGCCGATGAGTGTCGATACGTATACATACATGGTGATGGAACATTGTCACCAATCACTGAGTTCCATTTGAGGCCTGGACCAGTGCAAGTTTTTTTACCGCTACCAAAAACGCCGTCGCCTGGATCAAAAATTAATTTGTATGGCGTTGCTGTTGTAGTCACGACAATTGGGCCGATCGGTGATGGCACCCATGCGGTCACCGACTTTGGTTGCCAAACAAATGCGCTGACCCAAAACCAAGTACCGATGTTGATCAGGCCTTGTCGAGCGGGCGGAGCGAAATCTCCGAATGGCGCGGGAATCAAATCGTAAGCAATGCTCGCAGCGCTGCGCGCAATCGTCTCTGGACCCACAGTTGCTATCCAGTGGTACGAAGTATTTTGGCCAGAACATTTTCTGTCATAGAGACGAAATGAGATTGAGTCAATTGTTTTTTCAACTTCGTTGCCAAAAGTTTGACCACGTCCTGAATCGCGGACCGCTGACTCGGCCCAATCGCAGTCTTCGGAGTCACCAGTTGTTTCATTGTCGCCGATCATGATGCCAGCGATGATTGTTCGATCTACGACAGTGCCGAAAATATCGCGAACTTGATTTGAGTTGTCATTAGATGCGATGGCGCTATTGCTTAATATGCAAGTCAGAAAAACGGCTGTAAGCAAGACTCGACTTAATTTCATTTCAGCCCTCGCAGATATTGGCGTTGTAAAGCTTTTTGTAAGTTTGGAAGTCAACCCATGACCAGCGATTGTCTTGCCAAGAAAACTGCCAGGTTGCCAGCGACGACGAAACTTTGTCGTCAAAAATAAAGCCGTCAAGAAACAAAATTACTGTGTCGTAAACACAGCCACTGACTGTTGCGGTCATTGTTGTTGGGTCGTTAGAAATTGAATTAACGAAATATTTACGCTCACCACGACCTGGCTGTGAGTAAATGTTGTGCTTTTGGTTACGGGCGATTATTTGTGAAAAATTGTCGCTAAATGGTGTACCAGAAGTTATGAATTCGTCAAGTTCACACTGCTTGGGCTTGTGGAAACAGTTTTTGTGCCAATCAATGAATGCGTCAAATCGTGTAGCCACCGAGTCAAACGGATTTATGCTTTGGTCAACGGCACTGCTGGGTGAGATCAACTCGTTTTGCCTCGCCATCGCACTAGTTGGAGGACGGACCAACTCTTCGCGCAACTCGGCTGGCGTGGTTTCGACTGATCTTGGTGATGCCCCGCAACCACCGATAACAAAGCAGCACAGAACGAATAGTTTTTGCATAGATTTTCGCAGAGCACAAATTTTTGTTCGCATATTTTTGACTGTGACAAGAACCTTCATCTAGGCAGTGTCTCGTGATGTGTGCACCAGGGTAAAACTGTGCTGAGAATTACAAGATTGTCGGTAGAGTTGGAAAACCCCATTTTTTAGGATCTGCGAGATTTAATGACCCAACAGCACCCCGAACTTGCCGAAGAACAGCAGTTCATCGACCATGCCTATGAGTGTCTCGAACAGACGCGACAGGACGCCTGGCGAATTCGCGAAATGAACGAGGCGTCAACGGGCGGAACCTTTCAAGCCCGGTATGAGCGCAACGCATTTGACGAAGTTTTAGTTGGTCGTTTGACGCAACTCGATTTGGGAGATTCGGCACTTGTTTTCGGACGCATTGATCGGCTCACAGAATCTCCCGAAACATTTGAAAGTTTTCATATTGGACGTGTTGCCGTCGCTGATTCGAATCGTGAGCCTGTTGTTGTTGACTGGCGTGCGCCAGTTGCCGAACCGTTTTATCGTGCGACTGGTCGTGAGTCGATGGGTTTAGCGCGTCGTCGTCACTTTGCAGTTCAAGGTCAACAACTTCTAGGTATTGAAGATGAATTATTTGGTGCTGGTCATCTCGGTGTGGGACACGATGAAGGTCTTGATGGCGCACCGGTTTCGAGTGCACCAACTCTGCGTGGATACAGCACGTTGTTGAGCGTCTTGTCTCGTGGGCGAACAGGACAACTCGGCGACATTGTGGCGACGATTCAAGCCGAGCAAGATGAAATCATTCGCTCAGCACAACAAGGTGTGTTGGTTGTTGAAGGTGGGCCGGGCACGGGCAAAACAGTTGTCGCGTTGCATCGTGCGGCTTATCTGCTCTACACATTTAGATTTCCGCTTGAAGATCAAGGCGTTCTGGTGATTGGTCCGAATCGCGTGTTCTTGCGTTACATCGAAAGAGTTTTGCCATCGCTTGGCGAGGCAGGTGTTGAACAGTTTGTATTGGCAGATTTGGTGCGTGGTCACAGTTATTCGATCAAAGACGCCGAGTCGGTTGCTCGTATCAAAGGTGACCTGCGAATGGCAAAGATTGTTGTCAATGCTGTCGGCGATCGTCAGCGGGCGTTGCGCAAAGACGTTGAAATTGGTTTTGGTGCTGGATATTTGCGCTTGACGAGCAGCGAATCGGCAACGATTGTGCGTGAAGCTCGTCGACGTTTTCGTCGACATAACGCCGCACATCACTGGGTTGAAACTGAAATCGTCACGGCGATGATTGCATCGAGCCACAACCAAGAACTTGACCTTGAAGCAACACGAGACTCGTTGCGCGACTTGAAAGAGTTTCAAGCAGTGGTGAACTACATGTGGCCAGTTTTGACCCCAGCAGAGTTGTTGCACGATCTGTATTCATCAAAAGCATTGATGCGTCTTGCGGCCCAGAGTGTCTGTTCGCTCTCAGAATACGAATCGCTGTATCGACCGCGTGCGACTTCTTTGGCTGACGTGAAGTTCAGCGAGGCCGATGTCGCCGTACTAGATGAAGCCCTTGCAGTGTTGGGGCCACGACCGCGCCGCAACGGACGCATCAATGAAGCAGATGAGATTCGCACCTATGGGCACATTGTGATTGACGAGGTTCAAGACTTATCGCCGATGCAGTTGCGAATGATTTCGCGAAGATCTTTGAACGGATCAATGACGATCGTTGGAGATATTGCTCAAGCAACATCTGCGCATGCTCCAGCATCTTGGCAAGAAGTTTTGGCACATTTGCCGAAGAAGAACCCGTCAAGAATTATTGGTCTTACCGTTGGCTACCGAATTCCAAAACAAATAATGGATTTAGCGACCCGAGTAATGCAGGCCGCCGCGCCATCACAAGTTGCACCAGTTTCTGTGCGCGAAGGCGACCAGGCGCCAAAGTTTGTGAACTGTCAAAGCAGCGAATTGTCGGCCAAGTTGATCATTGAGACAAAATCTCTTGTAGAAGAGATCAGCGACGGCAATATCGCAATAGTTTGCCCAGACGAAATGACTGAAGAAGTTTGTCGCGTGCTTGATTCGGCAAAAATTAGTTATGGTCGAGCCGGAAGTTCAGGTATTGAATCGGGGTTAACCGTGGTGCCAGTCAGCGTGGTCAAAGGTCTTGAACTTGATGGAGTGATCGTGGTCGAGCCAGCAAGAATCGTGGCCGCGCAAACTCATGGTTTGCGAGCTCTCTATGTCGCACTCACTCGTTCTACTCGTCGTTTGACCGTGTTGCATAGTCAGCCGTTGCCGAGCGCGATGATCAACTAAAGATATTTAGTTAAAAGTTTTTTAGCGACTCAATTACTAAGGGTAAAAAACGCAGTGCTTTATCTGCGTCAGCTGGTCGGTTGCGCTCAACAGAACTTTGGGCAAGTGCAACAACACGATCAAAATCTGCCGCCAGTTGATCGCTTACTTGCAGAATTTCTGGACGAACCGCAGAGCTGAGCAGCGTTATTTGCTCAAGTTCTAGGGTTGCTGCTTTACGATCAGCCTTTTGCATCGTGTTACTGAGTTTGTTGATTGACTGCAACATTTGGGCGAGAAGCTCATCACGGGTCAAAGTCAGATCAACTGTGATTTGAGTTGCCTCTTGTTGGGCAGATGCAATCGTCGTAGTGGCTGACTCGTTAATGGTGGTTGCGCAACTTGCTGCGAGGCACAACAACGCAATTGGCGTAATGCATTTGACGAGATATTGACTTTTAGATGTCATGAGTTACTGAGGTTACTTTTGTGCTGTAACCAGCAGGCGACTGCTGATAAATGAATTAATCACAGTTGGCGCAGCCTTTGCCGAATCAGACATTAAAACACTGACACCACCATCTTCGCTTTTATTTGTCACTGTCCCGCTTCGACCAGGAAAGAGTTTGTTTGCCTCAAGAGTGTCGAGTGCTCCGGCTGCTTCTTCTATCTCTTCTGAAATTCTCACCACAACAAATAAGTCTCCAACTTTTATGGTGTTGAGGGGCGAAAGCAATGTCGTTGGATATGCGGAACCCGGAATTGGGTTGCCGTGCGGACACGCAGTTGGATTGCCAAGCAATTTTGCAAGGGCGACTTCAACTTCTTCAGTTATCACATGCTCCCATTTGCAGGCTTCGTGATGCGCTGCTGACCATGAAAGTCCGAGTACATCGATCAGAAAACACTCTGCCAAGCGGTGCTTGCGCACTATGCCTTCGGCCAAAGTTTGACCTTGGGATGTCAGAGCAATTCTTGAACCGCTGAGGTTTACAAGCCCCTCAGACTCCATGCGCTTGATCATTTCTGAAACCGATGCGCGAGAAACGCTGAGTCGATCAGCAATTCGAGCCTGAATTAAATCGACGTTGTCTTCTTGCAGTTCAAAGATGCATTCGCAATACTCCTCAAATGCCGGATGATGCTCGGTAGATGGGTGCACGTTTTGAGTCTATAGCTGACAAAAAATTGCGAAATGAACTGCTGACAAAACAGTTGGTCAGCAAACACTTGAGGCTGAAAACTTATATTCCGTTTTCGCGCTCTTCGCGCACGGCAGCCTTTACTGAATACTGCACGAGAATGGCTGGGGCAAGAACGACACATCCACCGATGAGTGTGATTGTTGCTACACCGCTTGCAGCAGGAGTGAATTCAACAACTACACCCCAAATTACGGCGAGCATTGAAAACGCAAACAGGATGTATCCCAAATTGCTGGCGCGTTTTGCCCAATTTGAAATAAGCGCTCGTTTAACGAGAATCGGGTCGCTGTTGGGATCTTGGGGTTCTGTGCGAGAATTCATAACGTTGTGATTATGTTACGGGGTATGCGCCAATGACGTTGAAACTTGAGTGGAGCGAGTCTGTGCTGGTCGCCACAATCAATCGGCCTGAGCGAAAAAATGCGGTTGATCAGCAAACACTCGAAGAACTTGCAAAAGCCCTTGAGCAAGCATCTGAGCGTGAAACCCGTGTGATTGTTTTGACCGGCGCAGCCGAAACTTTTTGTTCGGGCGCCGATCTGTCGGGTGTGCGAGAAACACTTTTTACCGAAACCTTGCACAAATTTTTGATTCAACTTGCGACTTCGCCATCTGTAACGATCGCCGCAATCGACGGACACGCACTTGGTGCTGGAGCACAACTTGCAGTTTCGTGTGATCTTCGTGTGGCGACGGCTCGCAGCATTATCGGCGTTCCTGCTGCGCGACTCGGACTGGTTGTGAATCATTGGACCGTTGAAAGACTGACGCGTGAGTTCTCTTGGCCAGTGGCTCGGGCGATGCTGTTGGCGGCGCAAAATTATTCTGGAGCAGAGTTGGCAAGTTTGGGTGGCGTGCATCGAATTGGCAATCTTGAAGATGCGTGTGCATGGGCTAATGAAATTGCATTGCTGGCACCGCTATCTGTCGCCGGCCACAAGGTTGCGCTGAGCGCTTCGTCGCCTACGCCAAGTGTCGATGAACTTGTGCGTTGGTCACGTGATCGAGCATGGGCAAGTAAAGATGTTGAAGAAGGTCGGGCAGCGTTTTTAGAGAAGCGTGCACCAAAGTTTCGTGGAAATTAGGTGAGGTTTTGAGCGCAGCAAACGATGTTGCACCTGGTGTCGCACACAGCAATGTGATTGAGTTCGCCGATGTTGTAATTGTCTACGAGAACTTTCCTGCAGTAGCTGGAGCAACTTTTTCTGTGGCGCCCGGCGAAATCGTTTTACTCCAAGGCCCAAATGGTGCGGGTAAGACAACTCTGTTGCGCGCCTGCGCCGGACTTTTGCCGATCAATCGCGGTGATGCGCGCGTTTTAAATTGTGACTTGCGCTTAGATCGTTACGCGGTGAGGACAAAAGTTGGTTTGCTCGGTCACGCCAACGGGTTGTTTCAAGACTTGACAGTTGCAGAAAACATGTCGTTCTGGTCGCGACTAGTCGGAGCATCCGCTCAAGATGTTGCGCAGGCGATGAGTGTGATGGGATTAGCCGATCGGTTGAGCGAGACTCGCGTGGCAAATCTTTCGGCAGGGCAGCGACGCAGATGTGCTCTCGCCACTTTGATTGTGCGCCGAGCGCAACTGTGGTTGCTCGACGAGCCACATGCGGGGCTCGACACGCAAGGTCGCGACGAATTAGATCGAACTTTGCGTTCAGCGCGCGAGGCAGGGGCGACCGTTGTATTCGCATCGCACGAAATTGATCGGGCTCAAAAATTAGCAACGCGATGTCTGACGGTTTCGGGTGGCGTGGTGAGTGAATCATGAAGAGCGTGACTAAAAGCAAGGTGATTAGTGCGGTGTTGCTGAAAGACCTGAGAATTGAACTGCGCAGTCGTGTTCTGACGAATCAAGTTCTGCCTTTTGCTGGACTCGTGTTGGTGATGTTTGCATTTGCTCTTGACAACGACGACGTTTTGCAGCGCGTCGCCGGTGGATTGGTTTGGTTGGCGACGTTGTTTTCGCTGTTCATAATCGTGCAACGCTCGTTTGCGGTCGACACGACAGATGGCGCGCTTGACTCTCTGCGTGTTGCAGGCGTAGATCTCTCGGCAGTGTTCTTTGGAAAAGCAATTGCTCTTGCCGTCAAACTTGTTGCACTTGATGTTGTTCTCGTATGCGGCGCACTCCTTTTATATAGAGTCGACCTGAACTTGAATGGTCTGGTGTTGTTGGTCACTTGCGTGATTTGCGCTACAACTGGTTTGGGCTTCGTTGGTACTCTTTATGGCGGTCTCACTGCTGGTGCAAAAGGGCGCGAAACTCTGCTTCCTTTGTTGTTGCTTCCAGTTGTGGCGCCGGTTCTGATTGCTGCAACTAGAGCCACCGAGGCGGCTTTTGGCAGTGGCGGAGCACAGACATCTGAAGGCTGGGCATGGATTGGTTTGCTTACCGTTTTTGCTGCAGTATTCGGCGTCGGTGGTTCTTTGGCTTTCGGGCCGTTGATCGACGAATAGATTTTTAGAAACAGTTTTAGGAGAGATGGTTTAATGTCGCTAGTTTTGCAAAAAACATCCCCAACTGGAACGCGGGCGACTCGAGTTATTGGCGTGGTGACAATTTTGGTGATGGCCTGGGTTGTCGTAAGCGGATTGATTTTCACACCGCAAGATGTTGTGCAAGGCGAGTCAGTGCGAATCATGTATGTGCACGTGCCGTCGGCATGGATTGCATATCTTGCTTTCATCGTCACTGCTGTTGCATCTGCAGGCTGGCTCTTTGGCAAGAAACACTCAATGGGCTTTGATCGTTTCGCTGGAGCATCGGCTGAAGTCGGCGTTATGTTCATGGCGATCACCCTGATCACCGGAAGCCTGTGGGGGCGACTGACGTGGGGCGAGTTCTGGCAGTGGGACCCGCGTTTGACGACAACAGCATTTTTGTTCGTGACATATCTTGGTTACCTCGCGGTTCGTCGCTTAGACGGTTCGAAAGAGCAGCGCGCTCGCAGATCTGCGGTCGTCGCGATGTTGGCCGTGCTTGAAATTCCGCTGGTGCATTTCAGTGTTGTGCTTTGGCGAAGTTTGCATCAAGGAGCAACAGTTTTGAATCCGAGCGGTGACGTCAAAATGGATGGACTGATGTTGTTTACTTTGTTCAGTGGAGTTGTCGGGTTCACACTTATATTTGTCTGGCTTGTTTTACATCGCCAGCGAACGATGTTGCTCGTTGACATTGCCAACTCTCAGGGTCTTGATGCGGCGATTGCTACTCGTCGAGCAGAAGGGGTCGCCAGTTAAATGAAAGACGCTGGTTTTATTTTTGGTTCTTACCTCGTGACGCTTGGAGCGATCATAATTTTTGCGGTTGCGACGCTGCGTCGGGCAAAAAGTTCATCTCAATCAGTTTCTGATCAAGACAAGACTTGGCTGTAGTGGATCTAACACCTAGACCAACTGAACCATCTAAAAAACGTCGTCGATGGATGCCGATAGTTTTGCTATCGCTCGTTGGTGTGGGTGGTGTCGTAATTGTGACGCAGTTTTTGACTTCAGCGATCGACTACTACTGCAATGTTGATGAGATCGGCGTGCGGTCGGGCTGTGAGACCACGAGCAGACTGCGTGTGCAAGGCACGGTCGAGCAAAACTCATTGAAGAAAACTGACAATAAAACAAGCTTTGTCATGACTTTCAATAACAAGTCAATAACTGTTGCTTATGCCGGCGACCCAGGCGGTGTGTTTCAAGAGTGCATCTCGGTTGTTGCTCACGGGCGCATGGTTAATGAAGTTTTCGAGTCAAATCGAATTGAAGTCAAGCACTCAAATGAATATGTAGAGCAAAACTCTGAAAGATTAGAAACATCTGGGAGCGCGGCATGCTCGCAAGCGCAGGAATAAGCGGCACGATTGGTCGTGCGTTTCTTCTAGTCGGTTTCATCGGTGCGGTTTTTGGTGCGTTCGCTGCTGTCGCGGGTGCGCGCAGAAATGATCAACAAATCATTCGTTTGATTCCGCGATTCGCGACGCTGATATTTGCGGCCGCAGTCGGTGCATTCGCGGCGATGGAATACGCGATGATCACTCGCGACTTCTCGTTGGCGTATGTGCAAAAAGTGGGATCGTGGTCGACGCCGGCGCTTTATAACTTCGCCGCAGTGTGGAGCGCACTTGAAGGTTCAATTTTGATGTGGGTATTGATTCTTGCCGGTTACACCATGGCTGTTGCAATTTGGGTACGCAAACGAATGCAAGACGTGATCGCAACTTGGGCGCTGGGCGTGATGTTCATAGTTTGCGCATTCTTTTTTCTGGTTTCATTCTTTCCTGCAGATCCATTTGCGCTTGGCCCCCCAGGAGTTTTAGACGGACCAGGACCCAACCCACTGTTGCAAAATCACATTTTGGTGATGTTTCATCCACCAATTCTGTATCTGGGTTACGTCGGGGTGACGGTGCCGTTCGCATTTGCAATCGCGGCGCTGATCACGGGTCGCGTCGGTGAAGGTTGGCTTGTCGCGACACGACGATGGTCGCTTTTTGCTTGGGGTTTTTTAACATTTGGAATCGCACTTGGCAGTTGGTGGAGTTACGAAGTCTTGGGATGGAGCGGTGTGTGGGCATGGGATCCGGTTGAAAACGCCTCGCTTCTGCCTTGGATAACAGGAACTGCATACATACATTCGGTGTTGGTGCAAGAGCGCCGTGGCATGTTGCGCGTTTGGAACATCTCTTTGTTGGTCGCCACATTTAGTTTGACGATTCTGGGAACTTTCTTAACACGCTCTGGAGTTCTGAACAGCGTTCACGCGTTTAGCGAGAGCGGTATCGGAGCGTGGTTCTTGGCGATGTTTGCCGTCGTGTTGGTTGTCTCAGTTGGCTTGATCGGTTGGCGTGGCGACAAACTTCGTAGCCCTGGCGTAATTGATTCACCACTGTCGCGCGAGGCCGCATTTTTGGCGAACAATGTTTTGTTCGCAATTTTTGCCTTTGTCGTTTTGCTGGGCACGGTGTTTCCGTTAATTATTGAAGCCTTGCAAGATCGACAGATTGCAGTTGGTGCACCGTTCTTCGACAAACTTTCGATGCCAATCGGCTTGGCGTTGCTCACTTTGATGGCGATTGCACCGGTGCTGCCGTGGCGTAAAGCCTCAACCGAGACTTTGCGCGACCGACTTTTTTGGCCGGCTTGGTGTGGTGTGGCGGCACTTGTTGCAAGTTTGTTGTTGGGTAGCTATGGCGTTGCCCCGCTGTTGACCTTTACTCTTGGCGGAGTTGCCTCGGGCGCGGCACTGCGTCAAGTGGTGTTGGCAACTCGTCGTCAAGGATTTCGCGGTCTTGTTGGCCGTGCCAATGGCGGAATGATTGTTCATCTGGGTGTAATTCTGATCGCTGTTTCTCTGGGTGCTTCAAATAGTTTCAGCAAGAGTCAAGAACTTTCACTCGTGGCAAACGTTGAGGCACAATTTTCGGGCCACACATTTGAGCTGCGTGACGTCGTTGAAGTTCGAGATGACCGCAGCATCAGTGTCAAGGCGCTTGTTTTGGTGGATGGAAAGAAGATTTATGCGCCGGCAATTACGAAATACACACGCATCGGCATGAATGTCGGAACTCCATCGGTAAGAACTTCTTTAACAACCGACATTTATTTGACGCTCGAGCCACCTGTACGACAAGACTCAAATGAAGCACGCATCAAAGTGTTTATTAAACCGATGATCATGTGGTTATGGATTGGCACTGCACTAATGGCGATTGGCACCGTACTTGCGGCTTTTCCAGGTCGACGACGAAAACCAACCGAGCCAACAAGTGCACCAGTCGAGGTGGCTAAATCTTGAAATCTCAGAACTTGGTGAAGATTGTTTCTGCGTGTGTCGGCGTTGTCGTTGCACTTTTGTTTTTGGTTTTAGTCGTCTCTGAACCAGATCAAGACATTGTTGCCAAGTCGCCCTTGCTTGGTCAGCCAGCACCATCGGTTGCAAGCACAACAATTGACGGCGAGCCATTCGCTCTCGAGCGACGCAAAGGTTCGTGGGTTGTATTGAATTTTTTCAACTCAACTTGTGTGCCATGCATCAATGAACATGATCTGCTCGTCGAGTTTGCCGCAAGCGAGTTAGCCAATGCGAATGCTGCCGAGCTTTACACGATCATCAACGACGACAGTTCAGATGCGGTGCGAGACTTTTTTACCAAAAACGGCGGAACGTGGCCAAAGATCACCGATGACAACGGCACAATTGCCGTCGCTTTTGGTGTGGCGCGAGTACCAGAAACTTGGATCATTGATCCAAATGGAATCGTTCGTTTGCGAATCACTGGCGAATTGAGCGCGGGGCTTTTGACTGAACAAGTCAATCGATTGCGTGAAGAGTTCGTTTCATGAAGACTCGCAAGTCAATTTGGCTGGCAATGTTTTTGTTGGTGGGCGTGTTGCTTGTGTTTGGTGCGAGTCGCTCTGGTAGCCCACTAACGCAGCAAGATCGAATTGATGCAATCACGTTGAACCTGGCGTGCCCAACTTGTTCGGGTGAAAGCATTTATGTTTCACGAGCGCCGGCGTCAGAGTCGATTCGCAGTGAGGTTGCACGTCAGGTCGCCTCAGGATTGCGTACGGACGATGAAATCGTGAGTTATATCGAGCAGCGCTTTGGCGGCCAAGTGCTGCTGGTGCCTCGTGCATCTGGTGTGGATTCTCTGGTTTGGGCGTTGCCCGTTGCGGCGTTGATCTTTTCGGCATTCTTGTTGTTCACTGCGTTTTCAAAGTGGCGGACAAATAAGCCGACTTCGCCAACTCTTGAGGATGAACAAATTGTTGCCCAAGCGCTGAAAAGTCAAGCCGAAAGTGAAAGTAAGAGAGAAAGTCAGTGAGTGATAACTCGGTCTTGCTGGTGCAATTGCAAGAGCAGCGCGAGTTTTTGCTCAAGTCTTTGCGTGATCTTGAGCAAGAACATAAGTTTGGCGATTTAGACGATCAAGATTTTGAATCGCTGCGTAAAGACTATGTATCACGCACTGCTCTTGTAATCAAACAGATCGAAAGTTTTAACGCCGACAAGCAAGTGCCACAACAAGAGCCAAAACAAAAGAGTTTTCGGCGCTCTGCGATTACCACTCTGGTTGTTTTAGTTTTCGCCAGTTTGGCTGGTTGGTTTGTCGCTGCGCAATCAGGTCAACGACTTTCGGGCGACTCTCTAGCCGGCTCAATTGAAGATTCAACAGCCTCGATACTTTCGCGGGCTCGGGCAACAAACTTTGTTGACCCCAAGGCGGCGATTGAGTTGTATACCGAAGTCTTGGCAATCGACCCGGACAATGTCGAGGCACTTACTTATCGAGCATGGTTGCTAGCACTGATTTCGCGCAATGCAGGCGACGAAGTAAAGCAACTTGCATTTAGTTCAGCCTCAAATGATTTGAAGCGAGCGATCGCGCTTGACTCTGAGTATCCAGATGCGCATTGCTTTTTAGGAATAACACTTTTTCGTTTGGCTGGCGACCCACAAGGGGCAAAAGAACAGTTGACAATTTGCTCGGCGAAGAATCCGCCTGCCGAAGTTAAAGGATTTGTTGACTCAATCGTCGCTGAAGTCGACGCTGCGCTTCAAGAATAAATTTCAGTCGTCGATTTGTGGCGGTGCGAGGGCAACTGCCGACTTGAAACCGCGATTAGTTCGCTCGACAACCCAGACCGAGGCTTTGCGCCAATCTGGCTTTGATTCAATCTTCATTCCGCGACGCTCGAGTGTCTTGATTAGTTCTGGAATCATGTCGCCGTGACTAGACAAGACAGTTGAATCTTCAACTTCTTCGGCGATCTCTAACATGTCGGCAACGTCACCATTTTCGTAAAGCCGCTTGTCTATTTCGACTTGCAGTTTTGCTTTCTTGGCCAATGGTTCAAGGGTTTGAAAACATCTCGTCGCCGGACTGGAGATCAACTTGGTGACTTTAAGTTTGAAGAGACTCTCAGCGAGAAGTTCTGCTTGCTTCCAACCCGTATTGCTGAGCGGCCGAAGGTCGTCTTCGTCATGCCATTCACTGCGTTTGCCAGCTTTGGCGTGTCGCACTAAGTAAATAGTCACAGCGGAAATGTATCTTTCTTTGACAAAGATAAACGAATGTTGCAAAGAATTAAGGCAGAATTAACTAATGGGATTTTTCGACCGCAATCGCGATGAGTTGGCCGCTAAAGGGTTTGATGAGTCGCGTCTGCCACCAGGTCAGTATCTGACCGATCGCTTTCCGGTCTTACATGTTGGTGAAGTACCGACATATAAACCAGGCGAGTGGAGTTTGACAATCGACGGTCTAGTTGAAAAACCATTTACGCTTACGCTCGACGAGCTGAGAGATTTACCGGCCACAAAAATCACGACCGATATTCACTGTGTTACGAAGTGGTCAAAGTTCGATACGACATGGACTGGCGTGCGGGTAAAAGACTTGTTCGAGCGCGCAAAAGTTTCTTCAAATGCAACGCATGTAATGGGCCATGCCGAACATGGTTACACCGCCAACTTGCCGCTTGCCGACATCATGCGCGACGATTCATTGGTTGTCTATTCGTATGAAGACGCAGACATTGACCCGATTCACGGCGGGCCAGTGCGACTGCTGATTCCGCAGTTGTATTTCTGGAAGTCGCCAAAGTGGTTGCGCCGATTAGAGCTGATTCCGGCGGATGCACCCGGATTTTGGGAAGAAAACGGTTACCACATGTATGGCGACCCGTTTTTAGAACAGAGATTTTGGGGCGACTAGCTTTTCGATTAAAAATTAATTTAATTAAATAGTCGTTGCGCAAAAAGTGTCGCCCATTGGCAGCGACGACGAAAGTTCTGGGTTCGTTTCGCCGTAGAGGGCAGTCAACATTCCTTTGACCATGCCGCGATCAACAGCGCAAATAACTGGGTGTTCAATTGCCAAGTCGCCGAACGGGCAGTGGTTGTTGACGATACGAAGTTGATTGTTGCGCTGATCAGTGTGCGCGGCAAAACCATGAGCTGTGAGTGCGTCGGCTACTGCTTGCAATGCAGAGCGAAGAGAGCGCTGAGTTTGATTCGCGTCGTAGCCTGTGAGGCTTGTCGCCATTGCTCGTCCGTATTGTTGGCCAACTTCTTCGGCCATCAGAGTTGCCTCTTGTGGTGTCAGCAGCGCTAGCGCTTTACCCAGAAGTGACAAAACCAAATCATCGCTGCGAACCGGAAAGTCAAGCGACTGATTGGGGTTTGTTGCGGTGTAGTGCTTTGAAGGTCGACCTGCGCCCGCGCCGTCTTGTCGCGCAATTTGCACCTCAAGATATCCGCCTGCGGCAAGTTTGTCGAGGTGATGGCGAGCGACATTTGCGTGTAGTTCGAATTTTTCGGAAACTTCGCTGGCAGTCACACCGTCTTTTGATTCGCGCGTAAACAAGTAGATGGCTCGTCGAGTTGGGTCGCCGAACGCAGATGTGATTGCTGACACGGTGGCGGTGAAATCACTGTTGTTGAGTGGACCAACGGCGTCACGGCTTGGCTCGCGATTTTGCTCGCGGGCCCCAGAAGTTTGGCTGTCAATCGGCGATTTACGGCTCACGAGAGATATTCTACCTATAGCCATAGTGTTTATTTTTCAAGCGATTTGATCGGAACAAGCCCCCATGTCATTGCCAACAGTTGAACAGCTAATTGATGCATTGCGTCCGGTGCAAGACCCTGAGTTGAATCGTTCAATTGTCGACCTCGGTATGGTGCGCGATGTCGAGATACAAAAATCTGGTGCTGTTTCGCTGACAGTCGTGCTGACGATTGCCGGATGTCCATTGCGAAATGAGATTCAAACGCGAGTCAATACCGCGTTGCGCGCGCTTGATGGTGTCAAAGATGTTGCGTTGAACTTTGGTGTGATGAACGATGCTGAGCGAGCAAAAGTTCGCGAACTCGTTCACGGGGATCCTGCTTCAACTGCTGGTAGCAATCCGGCGCAGGGGCACTCTCAAGGTCGCACGATTTCATTTGCACAACCTGGATCAAAGACGCGGCCGATTTTAATTTCGTCTGGCAAAGGTGGAGTTGGCAAGAGCAGTGTGACCACGAATCTTGCTGTCGCTCTTGCTGCTGCTGGTTACAAAGTTGGCGTCGTGGATGCAGACATTTACGGTTATTCAATTCCGCGCATGTTGGGAACCGACCGCGATCCGGTTGTGATCGACAACATGTTGTTGCCACCCGAAGCGTGGGGCGTGCGATGCATTTCAATTGGGTATTTTGTTCCGGAAGGCCAGGCCGTCGTTTGGCGCGGTCCGATGTTGCACAAAGCGCTCGAGCAATTTTTGACAGACGTTTATTGGGATGAACCTGATTTCTTGTTGATCGATATGCCGCCCGGCACCGGCGACATTGCGTTGAGCCTGAGCCAGTACTTGCCGCGTGCCGAAGTTCTTGTGGTCACAACGCCGCAACTCGCCGCGCAAAAAGTTGCGCGACTTTCGGCGGCCATGGCTGTGAAAGTAAATCTTCCAGTGCGAGGAATCATCGAAAACATGTCGTGGTTCATCGGCGAAGACAAACAGCGTTACGAACTATTTGGCAGTGGAGGCGGACAGTTGCTAGCCGACGAATTGAAGGTTCCGCTGTTGGCGCAGATTCCTTTGGTAGAGCAGCTTCGAGAGGGTGGCGATACCGGTCAACCAATTGCAGCGATAGCCCCGCAATCTGAAGTCGGTCAGATCTTCGCGCAACTTGCCAAGCGCATCGCCGAGGACATGAAGCCCAAGAAAGTTTTCAGTGCCGCGCTGAAAGTTAATTAACTATTAGAGGTCAGATCTCGCGGCATTTGGGCGTTGCGCCTAGTGTGTTGATTAGCAATATTTCTCAATAACGAAAGAAGTTCACAGTGGATATTCGAATCGGCGTTACTCATGCTCCGCGAGAGATCACTCTTGAAATGCCCGATGACGACAAAGCAGTCGCCAAAGTTCGGGCCGCGGTTGAATCGGCACTTGAAGGTAAGTCACCAGTGCTTTGGTTGACCGACAAGCGCGGAAAAGAAACAGCAATTCCTGCCGCAAAAATCGCCTTTGTTGAATTTGGTGCGCCAAACGGTGATCGCAAGATGGGTTTCGGCAGTTAGTTTCGAGTTTTTATGCCGACGCTTGTTGAAATTGCTCACGAACACAGCGATCTCAATGAAGAGGCACTTGACCATTTAAATTTGTTGCTCTCCGAGTGGGGCATGCTCGCAGACTTTTGTTTTGCCGACATGTTGCTTTACTTGCGGATGCCAAATTCACAGTTCATTGTTGCGGCCCAAGTGCGCGCAGCAACAGGGCAGACGCTTTACGACACCGACTTGGTTGGCGTTTCTGCTGATGCGGTCGAGCGAGCGATGATTGATCAAGCATTTACGACTGCAAAAGTCGTGACAGGTGAAATCAAAGTTGAGACGGTTTCTGAGCCTGTGAACCTGATGGCAATTCCAGTGCGATTTGAAGATCAAGTGATCGCAGTGTTGACTCGCGAGTGGTCGCAGCGCTCGGGTCGCAAACCCGGCCAACTAGAGCGCATGTATTTAACGATTTTTGATGAATTCACAAAGATGATTTCAAACGGTCTTTTTCCGTTTGCGGGTCGAGGAGCAGATGCGACCGTGGCGCCACGAGTGGGAGACGGTGTAGTTGTGCTTGATGCCGAAACGCGGGTGCGTTATGCATCCCCGAACGCAGTGTCGGCGATGCATCGGGTAGGAGTTAGCGCAAATGCAGTTGGTCAGACCTTGGCCGAACTTGGTGTAGCTGAAACTGCGGCGCGTCACGCGTTCGAACGACGTGAGCCTGTGATTGAAGAGTTCGAACAAACTGCAGAAGTGACATTGCTGACGCGCACGATTCCGACATTAAAGCGATCGGGGCGACAGATCGTTGTAACTGGCGGGGTCGTGTTGCTGCGTGACGTTTCAGAGTTACGCCGTCGAGATCGACTGTTGCTCACAAAAGACGCGACAATTCGTGAGATTCACCATCGCGTGAAAAATAATCTGCAGACGATTTCTTCGTTGTTGAGATTGCAAGCGCGTCGGCTGAAAAGCCCAGAAGCGATCTCGGCGATTGCCGAATCGGTGCGCAGAATTCGCACAATTGCTCTCGTGCACGAGACGCTCTCGCGCGAGGCTGGAGAAGATATTGCGTTCATTGAGATTGTGCGTCCATTGTTGCGACTTGTTGAAGAAGGTCTGCAGTCAAAAGATCGTCCGGTCAAGTTTGATGTAGTGGGAGATGGTGGACGCTTGCCCGCGATTGTTGCAACCCCGCTGTCGGTTGTGATTCTTGAACTTTTACAGAACGCGGTTGACCATGGTTTTCCTGAGGGAAGCCAGGGTGGTTCTGTTCTCGTGATACTTGGCAGCAATCATGATCACGCATTAACCGTTCAAGTGATCAACAACGGTCGTGGACTCAAGCCCGATTTTGAAATGTCGAAAGTTACAGGTCTGGGTTTGTCGATTGTGCGCACGCTTGTGACGACAGAACTTGCTGGAACAATTCAGATGCGAGCCGGCAATGTCGGTGACTCAACTAAAGATTTGATAATTGCCCGCGATGGTGACGGAACCGTGGTCGAGCTTGTAATCCCAGTCGCTCGCGACTAGACGGTCAGGCAGTTAGGCGACTAAGCCAGTTGGCGAGAGGTGCGACGCTCGGCGGCACGGCGGCGGCGAATATCGCGGCGTTCTTCTTCTGACATGCCACCCCAGATACCCCAGTCTTGATTTGTCTCAAGAGCGAAGTCGAGGCATTTGCCACGAACCGCACACTCGTCGCAAACTACTTTTGCTTCTGAGATTTGAATTAGTGCTTGACCTGTTGTTCCGATTGGAAAGAAAAGTTCAGGATCTGTGTCTTTGCAAGAAGCGTTTCGTCTCCACGAATAGTCTGCAGAACCGAGGGCCAGGCTTGTCGCGAGAAAAGACATTTAATATCTCCTTTTGTATTTCGTGTATTTCGTGTACTTACTAGCTTGTCTGTGGCTCACGCTAGAGAGCAATTGTTCGGTTAGCAATAGGTGAAGACGTTTTTCTTTTATTTTTATTTTTCAAGATTTTTGTCTATCTGAGATAATTTTTCTTGTAGCCTGCGGGCGTGACCCAAGTTATGGCGCACCGCGGTGCATCAAAGGTCGAAACCGAAAATACACGAGTGGCATTTGAGCGAGCGCTTGAAATGGGCGCTGATGCGGTTGAACTCGACGTGCGCCGTTGTGGCAGCGGCGAACTAGTCGTGCACCACGATGCAAAGTTGAGTGATGGTCGCGCAATTATCAAAGTCGACAAAAGTGATTTGCCAAGTTACATTCCGACTCTTGCCGAGGCGCTAGATGCATGCGGCTCAATGTGGGTCAATGTTGAAATCAAAAATGAGGCCAAGGAGCCAGATTTTGATCCAACTGAACAGATCACCCGTGACGTAGTCGAGTTATTGAGACAACGAAACACGCCAGACAAATGGCTGATTTCTTCGTTTCGACGCGAGACGGTCGACGCCGTGCGCCAGTTGATGCCAGATTTCAAGACTGCATGGCTTGTAGTGACGCTAGATAACGCTGAACTTGAAAGTGTGGCCGTCAAGATGGCGGCGCAAGGACACTTCGCCTTGCATCCGTGGGTTAAGCAACTATCAAAACAAGTGGTTGAGGTTTTTCATCGTTATGGATTGCAGGTCAACACTTGGACATGCGATGACCCCGCGCGAATGAAAGAACTAATTGAGTGGCAAGTTGACGGCATCTGCACGAACGTGCCCGACATCGCCCTGCAAGTTCTCCGCACCCCGCGCTAAAAACTTTCTAGATAATTATTGGTTTGACTAGTCGAAGTGCTTCGGGGCAGTGCTCGATGTGCAGAGAGTTCAGTTCGCCGAGGTAGTCGCCATCAAGTTGATATGGAAACGGTGCTTCGAAATTTATTTTGACGTCTTCAACATCTGTTCGAACTTCGATTCCTGAAGAGGGGCTGATTTGATCTTGGCGAATTGCTTGCAGCACGGTGCGCAGAACCAGAGGTGTTGTTAACTTGCGAAACGTGATCGCCACAAGTTTCTTGTCGATTGAAGCAGCAGTCGAAAGACTGACTGCTTTTTTGCCAATGTATGTATACGGATTTGAGTTCAAAACAATTGTGAAGTAGCCGTTGGGTGTTTTTCTGCCATCAATCTCGACATTGAAGTGCGGATACTTACGGTCATAAGTCGCGAGCCAGGCCTGCAATGCCGAAAACGCAAACAGTGGCTGACCAATGATTCGTTTAAGCGATGCGCGACGTTCAACAAGTTCGACAACCGCAGCATCAAAACCAATGCCGGCATGAAAACAGAAGTAGCGACCGTTGGCTCGTCCCAAACTGATTGGATGCACATTGTCATGGTCAAGCCCCGAGCTGAATTGCTGCAACGCGATTGTCGGGTCATTTGAAGCGCCGAGGCTGCGCACGAAAACGTTGGTTGATCCACCCGGCAACATCATTAGAGCGGTCTTGCTGCCGGCCAAACCCGTTGCAACTTCGTTGAGAGTTCCGTCACCCCCAAAAGCGACCACCGTGTCGACCCCGCGCTCGGCGGCATCTTGGGCAAAGCGGGTGGCGTGACCGCGTTCGTTGGTCTCTACGACCTGCACGCTGTGGTGGCGGGCTAGGTATTGGTGCACCGCAACGGTATTTCGGGGATTTACCGAGGATGCGAACGAGTTCACAATGAGCAAGATCTGCAAGATCTCTAACTTTATCAGTGATTTGTGACGAGAATTTTGCGTGGTTGTGGGCGTGATTAACGATAAGAATAGATGTATGAACATCGTCGTATGCGTCAAGCAAATTCCAGATCCAGCAAGCCCAGGCGCATTAGACGCCACGACTCACGCGCTCAAGCGTGACGGAAAATTAATTCTCGATGAGTCAGATGCGTATGGCGTCGAAATGGCGTTGCAACTTGTTGCGACTGCGGGCTCGGGCGAGGTTTATGTTGTGTCGATGGCACCGAACGGTGAAACATCTGGCATGCGCACTGCACTTGCAATGGGCGCAGTAAAAGGATTACTTGTCAGCGATCCTGCACTCGCTGGTTCAGACGCACTTACCACTGCAAAAATTTTGGCTGCGGCAGTCACCAAACTTGGTGGCGCTGATTTGATCATCACTGGTACTGAATCTTCAGATGGATACACCGGCACAGTGCCAGAACAAATCGCCGAAGTACTTGGTTTGCCTTCGGTTACTTTCGCCAAGAAAGTAAAGATCGAAGGTTCTGTTTTGAAAGTTGATCGTCAGAGCGAATCTGGCTACGACGAAGTCGAGTGCACATTGCCAGCAGTCATCAGCGTTACTGCTGGTGTGGTTGAGCCGCGCTATCCAAGTTTCAAAGGCATCATGGACGCGAAAAAGAAGCCGCTTGATGTTGTCACCGCTAGTGATCTTGCTGTGACACCAACTGGTTGGGCTGGAGCAGGACAAAAAATCGTCAACGTTACTCAGGCCGAAGCTCGCAAAGCCGGCCAAGTGATTGAAGATGACGGCGAAGCGTTCGGCAAGATTGTTGATTTCCTCGAAAACTTAAAGTTGATCTGAAAGCGAAAAGGTAAAAACATATGGCAATCAATAACATTTGGGTTTTCGCACAAGGCGTCAGTGGAGTGGCAACCACAGGCACGCTTGAGTTGTTGACGAAGGCTCGTTCACTCTCAAGCAAAGTCACCGCATTCGTTGGTGGCGACGCGAGTGCAATCGCCGCTGCTCTTGGCGAGCACGGTGCAACAAAGGTTTATGCAACTGGTGATTTGGCTGGCAAGTTGCCGGGCGTTGCAATTGCCGCAGCGATGAAGTCAGTTATTGACTCGGGTGACACACCAGACGTAATCATGTTCCCGCAAAATTACGAAGGTCGTGACACGATGTCACGCTTGTCGGTGAAACTTGATCGCACAGTGTTGACAAATAACGTAGACATTGCAGATTCGGCTGACGGGGTTATCGCTACAACACCAATTTTCGGTGGCAACATCTTGGTCGCCACAGCATTCAGCGGACCAGGACCACACTTGGTTTCTTTCCGTCCAAAGAGTTTCGCTGCTGAGCCTGCAGGCGCAAGTTCACCAGAAGTAGTCGCAGTCGCCGTGCCTGATCTTGGTAAGCAAGGTGGCGCCAAAGTTATTGCAACTCACACTGAGCAAACATCTGGTCCAAAACTTGATGAAGCAGCAGTCGTTGTTTCTGGCGGTCGCGGTCTTGGTGAAGCAGGCAACTATTCGTTGATCGAAGATCTCGCCAAGTTGCTCAAGGGTGCGCCTGGCGCATCGCGCGCAATTGTTGACGCTGGTTGGGTGCCGTATTCATATCAAGTTGGCCAGACCGGCAAAGTTGTGAAGCCAAGTGTGTATATCGCAGCCGGTATTTCTGGCGCGACTCAGCACATGGTGGGCATGAAGGGTTCAAAGAACATCATCGCCATCAACAAAGACAAAGAAGCACCGATTTTCGGTATTGCCGATCTCGGCATCGTTGGTGACGTGCACAAAGTCTTGCCAAAACTTATTGAAGCCCTTAAAGCTCGCTAATAAATAACGTTTACAACTAAGCGTTAGACCAGGGGCCAGGGGTAGTGGCGACCTGAGGGGTCAACGGGAAACCGAGCGCCTTCGACGAGCCATTTAGCGCGTTCAGAAATAGCAACAACTTCTTGCGTACTCAAGAGCGTGGCAACTTCAAGTGGCACAGTCTCGATTAGCGGCTTGATTTTTTCTAACAACTGCGGGGTGATGTCTTCGCCACCGAACTCCCAAATCACGGTACGAAGTTTGAAATCTTCCGAGAAACATACGCCGTGATCAATTCCCCAAACGTGAGAATTTTTGTCGACCAACACGTGGCCAGATTTGCGGTCTGTGTTGTTGGCAACGATGTCGAAAGCACACATCGCACGAAATTGATCATGTAGATCTTGGCGTTGTTCAAAAATCGTGAAGTAGTGCTCGTCGGGGTTGGATTCGATAAGCAGTTGTAGCGAGCCTTCGCCGCTTGGGCCGTCTCGCAGAATCGTGATTGGCACGCAGCGCAAACCCATGGCCTGCGAAAGTCGGTATGCGGCGACCTCACGTCGGTGCAAACCTGGCTCGAAGTCCCACAATGGTTTTTCGCCGCGCATTGGTTTATAAATTGCTTGGACTGATTTATCATCAAGAGTTACCGACACCAAATACGTGGCGTTGCTGCTGTATGGCATGCGCATCACGATGGCAATCTCGCCGCGCAGCAAGATCTCGAGTTGTGCGGCGTCTTCTAGTTCATTCGTGGACACAAGTGGCCGTCTTTATTGATTGGCCGGCCACAAAACACACACGATGGCCGACCCGATGAAACAACTTCGTCGGCGTGCTGACAAAAAGCGGCAGCCTGGCCACGTGTGATTCGAGCTCGAATCCGTGAGATGTCTTGGTTCAGCAGTTCGTTTTCGTCTTCGGAAGAAATTTCAATTTCATCGAGTTGAATCACCATGCGGTCACCAATTGCGTCGTATGCAAGACCAACCGTGCCGAGCACGAACTCTGGCTCAACTGGTTGAGAGAGTCGCATCGCATCACTGATTGGGCCGTGCGAAACGTCTGGAGCATCGGCTAAAAGTTTGCGCAAGTATTCGGAGAGTGCCGCTACTTGCTCTTTTTCACATTTAATGGTGATGCGCTGGCCTTCGGCGCGCACTTGTAAAACAAAAGTGCGTTTGCCTGGTTCGCCTAGTGCCCCTGCGGTGAATGAATCAGTTGAATCAAACTCGAAATACAAACTCATGACATGCGTAACTCTGAAAGATCGCCACCAGTCGAGTTAACCGTCAGAACAACCGGTCCAAAAGACGAGTACGAGACTGCGGTTACCGAACAGGTGCTAATCACGATGCGTTGAAAGAGATCAATGTGTGTGCCCATGGCATGAGCGACAGCAGCCTTGATTGGGTCGGCGTGCGAAACGCAGATGACTACGCCACCACTATGTTTTTTGCGCAGGTCGTCGAGAGTCGACACCATTCGAGTTTGCATCTCGGTGAAACTTTCGCCTTTGGGAAACCGAAACGTGCTTGGTGCGCGTTGCACATTTGACCATTCTGGAAGTTTCATCAGTTTGGCGAGTTCTTCTCCTGTCCAATCACCGAAGTCGCATTCGAGCAAGCCCTTGTTGATGATCACTTTTTGTTTCAATGCTTTGGCTATCGGTGCTGCGGTTTCGCGCGCGCGCTCGAGAGGCGATGCATAGATTGCAGCAACTTTTTTGATCTTGCTGAGGCGCTCAGCAACAACTAGTGCTTCTTGTATGCCGGTGTCGCTGAGGTGCAAACCCTTGGCGCGGCCCGGCAGAAGTTTGCCTGTGCTCGGCGTCTTGCCGTGGCGCACCATGATGATCAGCGTTGAAGCAGGGGATTGAGTTTTCTTGCGAGCCATCTGAGATCTTCAAACTATCGCCACAGCGCATATTCTCGTGTCGTGGCAAAACAAGATGATTTTCACAAACTTGCAAATGAAATCACCGACTGCCACAAGTGTGCGCGGCTCGTTAAGTGGCGTGAAAAAGTTTCAATTGAAAAGCGAGCGTCCTATGCCAACGAAACATATTGGGGGAAACCAATTCATGGCTTTGGAGACACCCGCGCCAAGATTCTCGTTTTAGGACTCGCACCCGGCGCCCATGGCGCAAACCGAACAGGTCGAATTTTTACTGGTGACCGAAGCGGTGACTGGTTGTTTCGGGCGATGCATAAAGCAGGCCTTGCCTCACAGCCAGAGTCGATCTCGCGAACAGACAATTTGAAACTTAAAAATGCTTGGGTTTCAACGGCGGTGCGCTGTGCGCCACCCGACAACAAGCCAACACCAGTCGAGCGCAAGAAGTGCTCACCTTTTTTGACACGAGAACTGGCGATGTTGGATCAAGTCAAAGTGATTATTTGTTTGGGTGCTTTTTCGTTGACGGCAGTTTGTGATGAACTAAAGATTCGACCCCGACCAAAGTTCGGGCATGGTGTCGTAATCGGGCACGAGAAGTACAAAATCGTTTGCTCATATCATCCGAGTCAGCAAAATACTTTTACGGGCAAACTCACCGAAAAAATGTTTGACAGTGTTTTTAAAACTGCAATTAAATTACAAAGCTAAGAGTTCGCCAACGCCATAGACGACGGCGACAGCAGCAAGAAAGAGACCGAAAACACGTTGCAACTTCTTGTCGCTCATTTTCAGAGCTGTTTTTGAACCAAATGGCGCACCAACCACAACGCCAACAGTAAGCCAAAGCGCAAATCGCCAGTCGATGCCACCTTCGAGTGCGTGTGTGATCGTGCCAGGAACGGCGAAGCAACCAACACAGATGAGTGAAGTTGCGACGGCGTTTTTAATTGGCAACCCAAGCCAACGACGAAACAGTGGGACCATGATTATTCCGCCGCCGAGCCCGAGCAAACCAGAAAGTCCACCAGCGCAAACGCCAGTGAGCGTCGCCAAAAAACCTTGCGAGCTTCGCAGACTTGTTTTTGCATCAGCAGGTTCGCGCGGCGCAACCGAGCGAATCATGTTGATTGCACTCCACATCAACAAGAGCGCGGTGAACACCATCAAGATGTGACCATCACCCGGAACCCGTGGTGAAACCCAAGCGCCAAAAACAGCGGCGACTATGCCAGCGGGTGCGGTGAAGACAACGACCTTCCATTGGATCAATTCACCTTGTCGGTATCGCCACGAGCCGGTAACGGCACCAGGCAGAATCGACGGCAATGTAGTGCCAACAGCAAGGGCCGCAGAGCAACCAAGTGCGCGAATCGCAGGTGTTGAGATGACTGCGCCACCAACGCCGAATGCCCCCGACATGATTCCGGTTGCAATGCCGGCAAGTACCGTCAGGAAATCTCGCACAATGCCGACGTCCATAAGGATGAACTTTCTTAGTGAGCGGCGGGCGCGGTGCCGTCGGCTTTTTTCTTTGGTGGCGGAACACCAACACTGACAGCTTTATTTGCGAACTCTGGCCAACGACGGCGGCTGACGATACTCAACAAGCGTAAAAGTTTCATCGCAGTTGCGTCTGTCTCTGCAGGGCGAGCAACCACCGAGCCGTCTTTGATCATGCGTGTCATTACTTCTTCACCAAGTTCGGTGCGCACGACGCAGAGTGTCCAGTCGTTGTCTTCGCCGATTCCTCCGGTTGAAATATCTGCGTGTTCTGCTGCAAAGTCTGGACACATCTTGCAACCCTCGCGTGTCCATTTATGACATTCTTTGAGGTCGATTTCGTGATACGAGCCGTCGCGCATCCAGATCTGAAAGACGCCCTTGATGTTCATCTTGACCATCTCTTCTTTTTTCAAACCGTATTTGGCGAGAAAGAGTTCTTCAAAGATTGCGTCATCAAAAGTTTTTGAGCAGAGCAGACCGATGTTGAACAAAAATGGTTTGCCGATTTTTCCAGCTTTTCGCTTCCACATGATTGGCAATGCAGAAGACTGACAACTCATGCCGACCAGGGCGAGTCTGTTCAAGCCTTCTTTTTGCGCATCACGAATCGCCAGAGTGTTTGCCGAGTATGTATATCGACTTCCAGAAGAAGCGAGAACTTCTGCGGGTGTACGTGCAAGACCAGGCAATGCCTTCCACGATGAACCATCACCTTCAACAAAACTTGTAAGTGCAGCGTCGATGTAGTCATGTTTTAGAAGCCAGATCAACATCGCACCGACGAATCCGCCGTCTTGACCTTTTTTGTGAGTTTCGTCGTCGGCCGCGCGAACTAAAAGAAGCTGACGGTATTGGCCGTACATTTCTTCGTCTTTGCGTTCACGACCAAAAAGGTGCATGTCTGCTTCTGGTTCCCATGCGCGAAATCTTGGACAGGCGCGGGTGCAACTCGTGCAACCTTTTTCACCATGTCCGCAATTGTCGAGACCGAGTTCTTCTTCAAGATGAAATGGCTTGTATTTGCCCTCTTCGTGCTCGTAGCCAATGACGTCGTGAGGACACGAAATCACACAAGCTGCGCAGCCGGTGCAAAGACCAGTATTTATGACCTCTTCGTAGAGCTCTTTCCATTGGTGTGTCCAGCGTTCGGCAACTTCGACCATTTCGCAAGCCTAGTGAGTGTGCCAAAAATCTTGCTCATTCAAGTGGACATGTATCTTAAAAAAAGGCAACAATGGACACATCATGTTGACATACACCCCCGAGGCCGAAGCCCGCAGAAAAGAAGTGCGCCAGTGGTTGAAAGACAACTTGCCTGAGCGTTGGTTTGACAAAAGTTATGAAATGACTGCCGCTGAGCGCAAAGCATTTAACGATTCTTGGCCCGACAAGTTGTTTGCAGGCGGATGGATTTGTGCAACCTGGCCAAAAGAATACGGCGGCAAGGGTTTGAGCACTCTTGAAGGTGTGGTGCTTGCCGAAGAATTTGCCAACGCGGGTGCGCCGATGCGAGCAGACTTTTTTGGCGACACGCTTGTTGGTCCAACACTTTTGCAGTGGGGCACTGAAGAGCAGAAAAAAGAGTTTTTGCCGAAAATCTTGAGTGGCAAAATGCGTTGGTGCCAAGGCTTTAGCGAACCAAATAGTGGCAGCGATTTGGCGAGCGTGAAGACGACTGCGGTTCTTGACGGTGATGAGTGGATAATTAACGGACAAAAAGTTTGGACGACACAGGGTCATCACGCAGATTATTGCTTCTTGCTAACTCGCACTGATAAAGATTCGCCGAAACACAAAGGCATTTCATATCTATTGGTGCCGATGAAACAACCTGGTATTGAAGTTCGCGGAATCACACAGCCAGACGGCACAGCAGAATTCTGCGAAGTGTTCTTCACTGATGCACGTTGCCCGAAAGACAACGTGGTTGGTGGCGTAAATAATGGTTGGAAAGTTGCCAACAGCACACTTGCTTTTGAACGCGGCATGAGTGCAACCACCGGCTACCGACGATTCGAAGAAGAGTACAAATTGTTTGTTGCTCAGGCCAAAGCAAACGGCAAGATCAACGATGCGTCAATTCGTCAACGACTTATGCAGTATTACGCGAAGATTCAAATCTTGCGCTTCAATGGTTTGCGCTCGTTGAGTTCAACATTGGCTGGCACTAAAGATTTTGGTGTGATGGCGCTTGGCGCTAGTAACAAAATGTATTGGTCAGAGATGCATCAAAGTGCGATGGAACTCGCACTAGACATTTACGGACCATACTCAATGCTTGTTGACACTGGTCCAGAGTCAGGCACTTGGCCGGGAGCCTTGCGCGACAAGCGTCGAGCAGGCTACCCCTCGTCGCCGATGATGTCGAGTTTTTTCTTCTCTCGCTCAGAAACTATTTGGGGTGGCACGAGTCAAATTCAGCGCAACATCGTCGGTGAGCGTGTACTCGCGTTGCCAAAAGAACCAAAGCCTGCTGGCGGCGAGTAACTAGCATCTAATCGCCGTGAACTTTCAGACAGCGATTCGCTCGGGTTTTAACAACTACGCAAACTTCAAAGGTCGTGCGACGCGCGCTGAATATTGGTGGTGGGCTTTATTTTCCGTGATTGCCGGAGTTCTCGGTTCTTTGATTCATTCGTCTATTGGCAACTTGGCACAATTAGTGACTTTGTTGCCGTCGATTGCCGTTGCTGTGCGACGAATGCACGACACAGATCACGTGGGCTGGTGGGTCTTTGCACCGATTATAAATTTGATTTTCGCTTTACGAGTTGGCGACGCAGGCGAGAATCGTTTTGGGCCGCCACCGCCGCCAAGTATTTAATTTTTAATACTTCGGAACCCGGCGCTGATATTTCGCGCCTAAAAGTGGCGAACTTAAAATAAAGTCGGCGCTCGCTCGGTTGCACGCCACTGGAATATTCCAGACCACTGCGATTCGTAACAATGCGCGAATATCTGGGTCATGAGGTTGGGGTTCGAGTGGATCCCAAAAGAAAAGCAAAATGTCGATGCCGGCCTCAGAGATTCGTGCACCGATCTGCTGGTCGCCGCCAAGAGGTCCGCTGCGCATGCGCTCTAGAGTCAAGCCAGTGTTGTCGGCAATCAACTTGCCCGTCGAGCCAGTAGCAATGAGAGTGTGATTTTTTAGTTCATCTTTGTGCTCTGTTGCCCACTCAAGCATTTCGCGCTTCATATTGTCGTGGGCGACCAGTGCGATACGCTTGTTTGCTGGGCTCTCGATATTTGTCATCTCAATGGAGGTCATGGATGAAGGTTAGGTCAAAAACAAGTTCTGCCCTGACCGCGTCGCGTGTTGTCTTAACGCCGATCGGCAGGTTGACACTCGTTGCTTCTGAAGACGGACTGCAAGAAGTGATTTTTGGAGCGAAGAAACTTGTTAAAAACTTAAAAGTTTCGGTAGTCGCGAAAAAAAACCTAGATCTTGCTGAAAAACAATTGCAAGAATATTTCGTGGGTAAGCGCAAAAAGTTCAATTTGAAACTTGATATCAGTGGCACGAAGTTTCAAGAGTCAGCTTGGTTTTCGCTGAACAAAATTCCGTATGGCGAGACGATTTCTTATGCTGAGCAGGCAAAGCTAGTGCGAAGGCCACGTGCTTTTCGTGCTGTGGGATCGGCAAACGGCAAAAATCCGGTGGCGATTGTGTTGCCATGTCATCGCGTTGTTGCTTCTGACGGCACTCTTGGTGGCTATGGCGGGGGGCTAGCTATCAAGCGCAAACTGCTGGCACTTGAAAAGAGTTTTTAGCAAAGCTTTTAGTGCGGCTGAGTAAAACCAAAGCACTCGCGTAGATATTCGTCTCGCAACGCAACATCTGGTGGGCCGATAGAAACAACTCGTTGCGCGAGCAGCATCACGGTGTTGGCATTTTCGGCATCTTGCAATTCATGTGTCGCCATCACGACGGTGACGCCGCGAGCACGTTCGCTTGCGATTAGGTCTGCAACAAGTTTGCGGCCGTTGATGTCGAGCCCTGCCGTTGGTTCATCAAGCAGCAAGATCTCTGCTTGGCGAGTTAAAACTTGTGCCAAATGAGTTCGCTGTTGCTGGCCACCCGAGAGATCACGAATTGGTTTGTTGGCTTGCGGATCGATGCCCGTGCGTTGCATTGAGCGATCGACAATTAAGCGGTCATTGGTTGATGGGCGCCGAAACAAACCAAGATGAGCGAATCGTCCCATGGCGACAACATCGCGAACCCGTAGTGGCAAAGTATGTGTTGAAACAGGATGTTGCGGCAAATACGCAACACGTTTTGGTAGCGAGCCGCTAGGTGCGCCGAGAATTTCTAGGCTTCCACTAATTGGCGCCAGGAGACCAGCCATCGTTTTTAAAATCGTGGACTTACCTGAGCCGTTAGTGCCGATTAGAACAAGTAGTGCGCCCGGCTCGAGTGATAAAGAAATATTGTCGACAACGGGAAACTTCGTATAGCCAACACCGAGTTGCTCTATCTTGATCGAGTGCATGGCTTGGCTGCTCATCTGACGTGCGCACCAGAGTGGCTGTGTTGATGTTCGTGCTCGTCTGTCTGTCTGTCGGTGAGCGATTTTTTGATTTCTGTAAAGGTTGCAACGATTGCAAAAATAAATACTGCCGTCAGCACGATGCTCGCACCTGCCGCCAGATTGAAGTGGTAACTAATTAATAGCCCAATGTAAGTCGAGGCAGAGCCAACAAGGGTGGCGATGAGCATCATGGTTGAGATTCTTCGGGCAAAAAGTGCGCCAGTTGCCGCAGGGGCTATCAACATGCCCAGAACCAAGAGCGTGCCGACGGTTTGAAAGCTTGCGACCACTGTGATTGCGATCATCGTCAACATGGCATTGTGAAATACTCGCGTTGAAAACCCAGACGTATTGGCAAGACCCTCGTCTACTGAAAGCAACAAGAATGGTCGGCGAGAGACAAACGCAATTATCGCGACAATAACCAGAGCCAAAAGTTGCAACAAGAGATCGGTGCTGTTGACACCGAGAAGTTCGCCAAACAAAATGCGGGAGAGATCGCCGACGAAAGTTCTAGAGCGCGAGGTGATCATTACTCCGAGTGCCAACATGCCGACGAACAACAGGCCGATCGCAGTATCGCCAGATAGCCGAAATCTTCGCGAGACAAGGCTGACGCCGCCCATCATTACAAGTGCACCTACTGCTGCGCCGAAGATTCCCGACACTCCAAGCAACATTGCAGTGGCGATGCCAGGCAAAACGCCATGGGCGAGTGCGTCACCAACAAATGCGAGTCCGCGTAGAACGACGAAAGTTCCGGCGATTGCGCAGGTGACTGCTACCAATATTCCTGCGGCTAGTGATAACCGCAGAAATTCGTTGTTGATAAATGGCTCAATGAACATGTTGTTGTTGAGCCAGGTCACATCTTCAGGGTAACTAATACCTCGATTAGTTGAGTGCCTCAGCGATTTGGTTGACCATCCTGAGTATGAACTCTTGATAGTTATTAGCACCATCTAAATAGTGCGTCGAGAGGGTCACTGCTTTGATGCCGAGTTCTTTGGCGAGTTGGTCGGCAATATCAGGGTTGGTGCCAAGTCCGGTGAAGATCGCAGCAACCTTGTATTGCTTGATCAAGCTTTTGAGTTCAGCAAGTTCACCTGCAGTCGCTTCTGAAGTGGTTGTGAATGATGGAATAATCGCGCCAATAATTTGGCAACCGTAACGCGCAGCAAAGTAACCCATCTCGTCGTGCCCTGAAACTAAGTTGCAATCTTGCAACCCAGAAATCGTCTGTTGAATTTCTTTGTCGAGTTCTTTCAAGTTGGTGGTGAGCGCGGCTGATGAATTCGCAAGGTCAATGCCGAGTGCGTCAGAAAGCGCAGACGTCAGTGCAGGCAACATCTCGAGCATGGTGCCGGGGGAAAGCCAGAGGTGCGGATCAACGCCACCGTGATCGTGTTCTTCTTCTGATTCTTCTTCCCCGTCGTGGTCATCTTCGTGATCATCTTCTTTGGTTTTTAGAACGGTGATGTGTTCACCGACCATGAAAACTTTGTTGCCTGATTCAACGACATTTTCAAGAACGTCTTCAAGTCCTTCTTCAAAGTCAAGACCGTTTGAAACGACTATTGCCGCATTGCTGAGAGTCTCAATGTCTTTGGCAGATGGTTGAAATTCGTGTGGGTCTTGGCCGTCGGGGATAAGCACGTTCACAACGGCTTTGTCGCCGACAAGTTGGGCAACTACATCACCGATAACAGAGTAGGTAACAACTACAACAGGCAGTTCAACTGCTGGCGAAGCAATTGTTTGCGTTGACTCAGAGACTGTTTCTGTTGAGTTTGAGCAACTGGCAAGAGTAATTAGCGCGAAAACTGACGCGAGTTTCTTTAGTGGTTTTTTTGTCATCCCCTCAGTATAGCGCTATTGAGAATGATTCTCATTATTAACGAGATTATGTTTAGTTGCCAAGCGCCTTGTTTATTTGCTCAGTTAGAACTGGCATCTCAATTTCGCCGCTGATTCTTAGTGCGACTTTGCCGGCGCTATCGAGCAAAACAAAGAATGGAAACCCAGAAACACCCATGGCGTTCGCTGCAGTTTTTTCGCCGCTATCAGTCATGACTGGCCAAAGCGGTGGAAACTCTTCTCTCGCCAGCCATTCAGACGGTGGAAAGTTTGGCGATGCTGGGTCAGACGAAGTTGCGATTGCGATGACATCAAGACCACTCGGTACGAGACCGTCACGGTTCCATTGCACTAGTAGTGGAACTTCACGCTGGCAATGCGGACACCAGTGTGCAAGAAAAACGAGCAGAGTTGGAGCGCCCGGACCCGTGACGATCGTGTTACCCGTGAAGCCCTTGCCGGTGAGTATCGGGGCTGTCATGCCGATTGCTGTGTCGGATGCCGAATCTGAATACTGCGGCAACGGATCGCCAGCAACTTCTACAGAATTAAATTCTTCAACGCCAGTGACAACATCGTCACTGCTTGATTGGGTTGCAACTGCGACAATTGCCGCGATTGCAATCGCTGCGGCGATACTGCCAATTAGCCAAACAGATTTGTTAGATGACTCTTTTTTGCTATTCATATTTATTTCTTCTCCATTTCGGGGATTGTAACTAAAACGATTGTGGTGAAAAATGCCGTGAAGGCCATGAATGAGAGTGTGACAAACCCAAAACTCTCAAACCAAACGAACTCGCACGGAAGTTTGGCATCGCACACGCCAGCATCCAAGTTTGGAAACCTCTCGAGAAACCAGTGATACGTAGAAACTGAGCCACCTACAAGAGCGAGAACAGCTACAACAATTTTAGTGAATTTAAATTTTTTAAAGACGGCAACGATGAGAAAAATCGCCAACGGATACATTGCTGCTCGTTGATACCAGCAGAGTCGACACGGCTTGTAGTTAACGATCTCTGAGAAGTAAAGACTGCCGAGCATTGAAGTTGTGGTGATCAACGCTGCGAGAGGTAGTGCAATTTTTTTGATTTCAAGTAATAAATTATTTGCCTTGGTGAGCCGAGCAAAAATCACAACGAGACCCAGGCCGAGCGTGCCGAGACTGAGTATCGAAAAGAAAAGTTCGAACACTTCGTTGTTCATCGTGCGTACTACGCTAATTGCCAGAGAATGATTCACGAATGAACTTGATAATTGAACCGGAGTGACCTTAAATGACGAATTTAAAAGACCAACTGAAGGCAGATCTGACTGTCTCAATGAAGGCGCGCAATGAAGTTGAAACTTCAACCCTGCGAATGACGCTGGCTGCGATCATGAACGCCGAAGTTGCGGGCGACGAAGCCAAAGAGCTGACCAATGAGCAAGTGCAGGCAGTGGTTAGTGCTGAGGCAAAGAAGCGAGCCGAATCGGCAGACATATATAAGGAAGCGGGTCGAGTTGATGCCGAGGCTGCAGAACGTGCCGAATTGGGGATTTTGCAGAAGTATCTGCCCGCGCAGTTAAGCGATAACGATCTAGAAAAGATCGTGGAAGAGCAGATCGCCGTGGCAGCCAGTTCGGGGCTGACTGGGCCAAAAGCTATGGGTGCGGTGGTCAAAGCCGTGCGAACCCAAGCTGGGTCAGGGGCAGATGGCGCCAAAATAGCCAATTTGGTGAAGTCGAAACTTGGCTGATTTTTGGGCCGTTTTAAATTTAAGTAACTTTTGACACAGGGGGGTTAGGCGGGTATCGTGCTTTACAGGCCCTATGCCTTTTTCCGAAGGGGGAAATGAACAATGAAGAAATTATTCACAGGAGGTCGTCGCAAGGTTGCTGCCGTTATGGCAATTGCACTTGTTGCTTCACTCAGCCAGGTAGCAACCAGTGGTGCTTCAGGTGCCAGCACTCCGAAGCGTGGCGGAAATATCACAGTTGGTATTTTCGACTCGTTCCCAGGTTTCTGTATGGCAGACAACTTGGCGAACTCGGCACTCATGGGTGGTCGCACGATTTACGAGACCTGGGTTGAACAAAGATCAGATGGCAAAATTGTGCCTTACATTCTTAAGTCGTTCGAAAGCAGCTCCGACTACAAAACTTGGAACCTCGTTGTTCGCGACGGCATCAAGTTTCATGACGGCTCACCAGTAGACGGCACGGCACTTCTTCTTAACTTGCAGGCATCGCGCGGTGCGCTTTACCTCAACGGTTTGATTGGCAAGACGCCAAAGTCGCCAAGTTCGGGTACCGGAGCAGGTTTCTCTGCAAACATTGCTGACGTCATTCAGACAGGTGCAATGTCGGTAACTGTGAAGTTGTACAACGGTGAAGCCAACTACCCAGATTCGCTTTATGCATCGGGTCGAAACTTCGTACGTTCAATCGCGCAGATCACAGGACCTACGTGTTCGACAGTGCCAGTAGGTACCGGCGCTTTCAAATACGTTTCGCATAAATTGACCGAACTTGTTGTCGCTAAAAACGATAACTACTGGCGCAAAGACGCCAAGGGTGGCGCATTGCCATACCTTGACGGCATCACGTTTACATTTATCCCAGATGCGCAACCACGCGTCAGCGGTGTAAAGAGTGGTTCGCTTGCAGCGACAATGTTCTCGTCGGCTTCAGAAGCCAAACAAATTCTTGCCTTGCAAAAAGACAAGAAAGTTACGACGATCACCTCGCCATTGGACTACTACCCAACAATTTGGTTGAACCATAAGGTTGCCCCATTCAGCAGCAAGAACGCTCGATTGGCATTCTCACATTCGCTTGACCGTGCAAAATGGTTGAAAGTTCGTCAGAAGGGTCTCGGCTCTGTGCCAGATTCAATCGTCGGACCGAACAACATCATGTACAACAAAAAGGGTTACGCGGGTTATGACTTAAAGAAGGCCAAAGAATTTACAGCCGCTTACCTAAAAGAAACTGGTAAGACACTTGAATTCAGCCTTCCGTACGTGAGTTCATCAGCAGACTCGACAGCAAATGCTCAGCTGATGAAGGAGATGGCAGAAGCTGCTGGCATGAAAGTCAACTTGTTGTCGCAGACAACTGCTGAAGCAATTCAAAAAGCATTCCCAATGCAGTATCAAATGTTGCCATTGCTCTTGATGGAAGGAACAGGAACAGCGTTCATTCTTCCGTTCATCGTCAGTGACACATCAGGTGGCAACCCAACGCACTTCTTGCGCGGTGCAGCAAAACTTTCACCAGCTTTGGCCGGTCTGCAGGTTTTCTACAGCATCTTGAACATCTCATCTTTCAAAGATGAAGTGAGCGAGAACTTGCTGTTTGCAGCTCGTGCTGAGCCGAACAAGGCGAAAGCACAGAAACTGTATGCACAAGCAACCGAGCAGTTGCAAAAAGAAGCTCACGTGGCGAACATTTCGTTCTTGCAATACTCGTTGAGCTACAACAAACTCGGTGGCGTTGGTCAATTGGGTCTGGCAGCAGGTGGCGAACGTCGCCTGATTACAAACTTCGGAATTGACTGGACAGGTGTTTGGTCGACGAAGTAATCAAATAATTTAGTAAGCAAAAAGGGTGACGGTGCAATTGCACCGTCACCCTTTTGTTTATTTGCCGTAGCTTGGTAATTTCGTCTAGCCTGCCTATGTCAAATACCGAAAACTCAGAGGTGTTCAGTTGCTAAAAATTAGTTTTTGGTTAAAGCGAATCGCGCAGTTGCTGATCGTCTTGCTTCTCGTAACTTTTGGTGTCTCGTTGTTGCTGCGATTGATACCTGTTGACCTTGCGACGGTTCTGTTGCCGGTTGGCACCGAAAATGAGCGCGACATTTTGCGAGAAGAGTTGGGTTTTGATAAAGGGCCGATTGGTTATTACTTGCAATGGCTTGGCAATTTTGTGCAGGGCGACTTTGGAAAAATCTATTTCTCGGGTGGCACCGAAGAGGTTTCGGCGCACTTGGCCGATGCGATGCCGCGGTCGTTATTGCTCATGGCTTACACCCAAGTTATTGCGATTGCAATCGCGGTACCCCTTGGTGTTGTGTCGGCGTATCGCGCTGGTCGGCGTGCCGACAAGATAATTAGCAATACTCTGTTCACGTTGTCGTCGGTGCCCAACTTCGCAATTGCGCTTCTTTTGGTGATTTTTGTCGGTGTGAAATTCGCCTGGCTACCGACTTTGGGCTACGTGCCTCTTTCGGATGGTGTTTGGGAACATCTGAAGCACATGATCATGCCTGTAATTAGTTTGAGCCTTGGGTTGATTGCAACCTATACCCGTCTATTGCGCGCAGACATGATTGCGGCGTTACGCGAGGACTACGTGACGATGGCTGCCTCAAAGGGTTTGAGCGATCAAAGGATTTTGTGGCGTCATGTGTTGCGACCTTCAAGCTTGACGTTGCTAACTTCGGCGGCTCTCAGTATGGGTGGCTTGATTGGTGGCGCGATTGTCATCGAAAGTCTGTTTGCCACTTACGGCGTTGGTTTCGAGGTATTTGCAGCGATTGCAGGCCGCCAGTATGTGGCTTTGCAGTCAACAGTGGCTGTGATTGCGTTGTTCTATGTTTTCTTTAACCTCATAGTTGACATCGGTTCTGGATTTGTTGATCCGCGAACGCGCGATCGGAGAGTAAATGCGTAAATTTACAAAACCAACTTGGTTGGCGATTGCTTGGCTGAGTTTGATGATGTTCTTTGCCATTTTTGGTTGGGCGCTGCCGTTTAAGTCATGGAATTTTGTATATGAAGACGACCTTGAAGTCGGGTTGTTCACAAATGGCCACATTTTGGGGACTGACAGCAACGGCTATGACCTGTTTGCTTCAATAGTTGCCGGCACTCGGATGAGCATTTTCATTGCGATTGCGGCTGTTGGTCTCGGAGGCCTTATCGGAAGCGTTCTCGGGATCACTGCCGCGTATGTGCGGGGCAAAGTCGACACAGTGATGGTCACAATATTTAACGTTGGTCTTTCGGTGCCAAACCTTGTGTTGGCTTTGGCACTCGTGTCGGTTTTGGCGACGAATGTTGACATCAATCAAGCAGTGCCAACTTGGCGCCGTGTGATGGTTTTGATTATGTCGTTGACAATTGTGTTGATACCGATTTTGGGTCGCATTGCGCGTGGAGCCACATTGTCGTGGACTGGGCGCGAATTCGTTACTGCCGCGCGAAGCATGGGCATGCGCGACAGCAAGATCATCACCAAGCACATTGTCCCTAACGTTTTGCCAGCCTTGATCGCAGTTGCATTTCTCGCCGTTGGCGTCGTAATCATCGCCGAGGCATCGCTATCGATTCTCGGTGTGGGCATACCAGACGGTGCGAGTTGGGGTGGAATGATTGCGCGCGGAAGAAATGATCTTGAATATGCACCGCATGTTTTGTATGTGCCGATTTTTTTCTTGGCGCTGACCGTGATCTCGACTAATCACTTGGGTGACGTTGTTCGTGCGCAACTCGATAGTCGTGAGGCCAAAGTATGAGTTCGTTGCTAAGCATCAAAAACTTGGGCGTAAATTTTGATACGCCACGCGGGTCTCTTGAGGCGGTTCGCGGTGTTGATATCGAGATACCTGCCGGCACGAGTGTTGGTGTCGTGGGTGAGTCTGGCAGTGGCAAGACAGTTATGTGTCGTGCTGCGATGGGTCTGCTTCAAGGCAGCAACGTGCAACGTACTGGAACGGTCGTCTTTGACGGCAATGAACTAACGGCGATGACCAAAGAGCAGGTGCGTAATCTTTTCGGCTCGGGAATGGCAATGATTTTTCAAGATCCGATGACAGCGTTGAACCCGGTGCGCCGAATTGGCTCGCAATTGTCAGAAGGCTTGCGCGTGCGACTCGGAATGAGCAAGAAAGATGCATTGGTTCGAAGCAAAGAATTGCTTGAACTAGTTCGCATACCGAACCCGACTGCAGTATTGAAGTCGTTTCCGTATCAGCTTTCGGGCGGCATGCGTCAACGTGTAATGATCGCAATCGCAATCGCGTGTAATCCGAAACTTTTGTTTGCTGACGAACCAACGACTGCGCTTGACGTTACGGTGCAGGCACAAATTTTGCAGTTGTTGCGCGAGCTTCGCGAAGACTTGAAGATGTCGATGGTTCTGGTTACTCACGACCTTGGTGTGGTGGCTGGCAATACCGACTATGTTGCCGTTATGTATGCGGGCGAAGTCGTTGAGTATGCGCCGACCACGAAACTTTTCGCCGATATGCGCATGCCGTATACCGAGGCTTTGCTTGAGTCGATTCCGAAAATTGATCACAAGTCGGGAACGCGACTTTCGGTGATCGCGGGACGACTTCCAAACCCAACCGATCGCGGTGTGGGCTGTGGCTTTGCACCGCGCTGCAAGTACGCCCAAGAAAAGTGCCACACGCAGCACCCTGAGTTGCAAAAAGACCCAGACGGCCACTTGTATCGCTGTTGGTTTCCGATCGGGAAGGCGTTGTAATGGCTGGTTCGGGTACCGCACACATGCGCAACTCGGTTGACTCAGTGTTGACCGTTCGTGACTTAACAGTTGAATTCAAAATCAGCAAAGACAAAGTTGTAAAAGCTGTTTCTGGTTTGAGTTTTGATGTGGTCAAAGGTGAGACGTTGGCAGTAGTTGGTGAGTCTGGCTGCGGCAAAACGACTTTGGCACGTGCCATATTGCAGTTGCCACCGCCGAATTCAGGCGAAGTGATTTTTAATGGCACAGATTTGACATCGCTGCCAAAAGAAAATTTGCGCTCGGCGCGAACGTCAATGCAGATGATTTTTCAAGACCCGATCTCGTCGCTCGATCCTCGAATGACCGTGCAGCAACTGATTGACGAACCGCTAGAGATTTGGGGTCGTGGAACCCGCGAAGAGCGCAATGAGCGAATTAATACGTTGCTGAACAATGTCGGGCTTGAGCCTGAGCTTGTTTTGAACCGTCGCTCATATGAGTTTTCGGGTGGTCAATGTCAGAGAATCAGCATTGCTCGTGCACTCGCGCTTGACCCGAGAATGTTGATCTGCGACGAACCGGTTTCGGCGCTTGATGTGAGTATTCAGGCGCAGATTTTGAATCTGTTGCAAGACATGAAAGACCAATTTGGTTTGACGATGGTTTTCATCTCTCATGACTTGGCTGTTGTTAAGGCCGTCAGCGACCGAGTGATGGTGATGTACCTCGGCAAAATTTGTGAAATCGCCGCACCAGAAGCTTTGTACTCCAAACCTGCGCATCACTACACAAAGGCGTTGCTCGACTCGGTGCCGATTGCTGATCCAACTAGGCAGAGAAAAACAGAATTGCTTCAGGGCGAGCCACCGTCACCGATGAATCCGCCTACGGGTTGTCGATTTAGAACGCGATGTGCTGCGGCAACTTTGCTTTGCGCAGAGCAAGAACCACAGTTGCGCGAGGTTTCGCCTGGCCAATTCGTGGCCTGCCACCACCCAATTGTCTAGTTATTTGTGACGCAAAGATAAGGGTTCGCTGTTTATGGCAACTCGAGTGAAAGTTTTAATGGATTGTGATCCGGGTCATGACGACGCTTTTGCGCTGATCGTTGCGTCGAAGTTTGCAGATGTTTTAGGCGTGACGACTGTGGCGGGTAACGCACCGCTGAGTTTGACAACAAAAAACGCACGCATCATCCTTGATATTTGCGGGTCGAATGTGCCGTTGCATTCGGGTGCAGGTCGCCCGTTGGTTGCCGAACCGATTCATGCTGCTTACATTCACGGCGAAAGCGGAATGGATGGCGCAAATTTCGACGAACCGTCGCGGCCGGCAGATGGCACCGATGCGGTTCATTTCATTATTGACACGGCGCGTGCGAACCCTGGTTTGTGGTTGGTGCCAACAGGGCCGCTGACGAACATTGCATTGGCGTTGCGTGCGGCGCCAGACTTGGTGAAAAATATTTCAGGAATTTCGTTAATGGGTGGTGGACGATTTGGCAATCGCACTGCAACAGCTGAATTTAATATTTGGTGCGACCCCGAGGCTGCAGCGGCGGTTTTTGATTCGGGTGCGAAAGTTGTGATGAGTGGTTTGCATTTGACGCATCAGTTGATGGCGACGCCAAAACGAATTGAAATGGTGCGTGGTGCGCACAAAGTTGTTGGTCCAAAGTTGGCCGGGCTGCTCGAGTTTTTCAGCAAGATGTATAAGTCGTTGCACGACGACTTTGAAGGTGCGCCGCTACATGACGTTTGCGCGGTGCTTTATTTGACCCACCCCGAACTTTTCGTGGCGAGCGAGAAGCATGTGGTTGTTGAGATCGATGGGGAACATACGCGAGGCATGACAGTGATTGATGATCGGCATGTTTCGTCGCGAACGACGGCCAATACGACGGTGCTCGAGACGATTGATGCCGATGCTGCCTTCGCGACGATCGTCGAAGCTATTCGTGCCTGCCCAGAACGGTAACTAGGCTCAAACCACAAATGAAGTCTGAAAAATCGTTTTGGACGTTGGCTGCGATCACCTACACGATTGCGTGGGGTTGGTCTTTCTTCTTCGCTAACGCCTATTTCTGGGATGATTGGGCAAGCTTCTTCGGTAAATCACCCCAAGAGCCATTTGACCTCGGGTATTACGACGAGAAGCACTTTTTGAATCCGATTATCAATTCGGTGTTGTTGAATTTTGGATTATGGGCATTTCGGGTAGTCATTTTTGTTTTGATGTTTGGAGCCGGGGTACTTGCATACAAAATTGTTTCGCGCTTGGGTTTGTTCTCACTTGCTCAGAGCAGGTTTTTTACTTTGGTATTTTTACTGGTTCCGGTCAATCATGCGCGATTCAGCATTCAGACCTTTGAATATTCGTTTGCGTACTTTTTCTTCTTTTTTGGTTGGTATTTGCTAATTTTGCGAAAACCAATTTGGAGAATCGTTGCACTTGTGGCTTTTCTGTTTGCGATAGGAACCCCCTCATTTTTGGCTTTTATGATTTTGCCGTTGATCAACCTTTTCTATTTGGATAAGCCGCGTGGTAAAGCTCAGATTTTTACTTGGCTGATGCGAAATTCAGATGTTTTCGCCGTCGTTGTAATTTTTGTCTGGTTTTTTCGAACGAGTCAGGGTGATGTCGAAAAATATGGTGCAAGCAGCTACGGATTGCTCTATTCGGTTTCGCTGGGTTTGGCTTTTGGAATCTTCACCTTTGTTATGTTGAGGCGCCGTCATAGAGATTCGCTTCCGATGCGAAGTCATGTTTTGGTTTATTCAGCAGTTGCGCTCGTTTGGTTAGGGACTGTGCCTTATTGGAGTGTTGGATACGACCCAGCGCGTGGTTTACCAGATGTCTTTCAGCTTCATGCCGGTGCCCGAATTCAGGCAGGCGAATTTTTCACGCTTTCGATGTCTGTTCTTAAGCTTGTCGGTGGCATTGTGTTCTTCTTGGTGGTGCTATTTGCGATAAAGAAAAAGAGCCGACAGAGCGGCTTGATTATTCCAAATATATTTGTTGTTTTGTATTTGCTGAATAACTATTTTGTTGGGCCCCTTGATTGGGACTCACGTTTGCAGTTGCTCTGGCCTCTTGGCTTGGCAGTTCTTGCTGTGGGATTGTTTGAGTTTGTGCCGGCAAATCTCCGTGAGAAAAATGCAACTCTGTTGGTTTTTGTTCTGACTGCAGCAACATCACTGATTAGCGCTGAATATTACGTTGACTCTCTAAAACAAGAAGCGATTATTGAAGAAGTGAGTCGAAGTGTTCAAGATTTTGGTGGTCGAACAGTATTGGTCAGCGAGTTCAAAACTAAGTTGAACGCTAGAGATCGAACATATCGTGTTGGCGAGTGGAGCGGCATTGTGAACAAGGCACTTGTTGGCGACGACAATGTGATTAAAACGTTTATTGCGTTAAAAGATGATCAGTCATGCCCCGTGTCGTATCGGGGGGTTGCTTTGTATCCGAGAGTAAAGTCGTCGTTTTTAGAATCAGTATTTAAACGTCGCGTCGACATTGATCTCGGACGCATAGATTTGCCAGTGGTCGGTGTGGGTCCGGCTATTCGTGCCTGCCCAGAACGGTAAGCGCCGAAAATAAGGGG
>Ga0208482_1000041_pt1 | contig 41710 bp, 36 predicted proteins | sample LakMenEpi26Sep10_FD_150737 | JGI IMG/M metagenome (GOLD analysis project Ga0208482, IMG submission 150737) | Freshwater microbial communities from Lake Mendota, WI - 26SEP2010 deep hole epilimnion (SPAdes) | ecosystem: Environmental > Aquatic > Freshwater > Lake > Epilimnion/Euphotic zone ... | reverse complement strand
GTGGCCCGTGAGTTTCGTGTCGAGGTACTTGGCGAACACCTCGACGTGACGGGCCTCGTCGACGACCTGGGTGGCGGCGTAGTACTTGGCGTCGATCCATGGCACCGTCTCGACGATCTTGGCGGTGCAGATCAGCGCACCCTGCTCACCGTGCATGAACTGGCTGAGACTCCAGTTCTGCATCTCGGTGTGCATCTGCAACCACTCCTTGGAACCCCACGACTGCATCGGGGTTCCCTCGACGCGCATGCCCACCATCTCCCAGTTCGGCTCGGTCCCAAACAAGGTGGCGGTCAGTTTCTCCGGGTCGACGTCGGTGTCCCACGGCAGGTCGGTCTCACCGTTCCACTGGGCGCCCTTGGCCTTCTCGTACAGCTTGTTCAGCGCCGGACGGGCACCCTTTTCGTAGTCCCACGTGAAGATGGCGTCACAGTTGTCCTTGACGGCGTGGACCAGCTCGTCGACGTAGGGGTTCGGCACCGAGAGGATGGCGTCGAGATCGTTGGGGTCGGCACGGTCGATGATCTGCTCGCTCATGGTCACTCCTTGGCACGTCGGTGTCCCGTGACACTACCGGGAGAACGCCGTCAACCTCCATCGGATCCCCCTGACGGCCGCTGTGGCGCCTCGGGGGCTCACCACCACGTCGACCAGCGGGCAGTGACCTCGGTGGTGAACTGCTGCAACGTCCCACCAAAGATCGCCGCAGGGTCACTGGCCGGGTCGATGGCGGCGGTGAGGTCCCATGCCAGTGCCACGTCGGTGGCCTCGTCGGTTCCCCGGGGGTTCATGAACGTGGCGTTGGCCCGCCACCGCCCCGGCACCGCCTCGTCGTAGCGCTTCGGGCCCAGTTGACTGGCGTGGTGCCGGGCGAGATCCATTGCTTGGGCGGCCCGGCCCGACAGATCCTCATGGTGGCGGTGATCGTCGGGTAGCCAACTCAACGATCGCCACCCTTCCCATCCGAGCACCTGGGCGGGCTGGTCGGCCCGGGGCAGTTGACGTAACGCATCAATGACCGCGGCGGTCACCGCCACGTGGGTGGTGTGGGCGTCTGCGGGGTCGTGGGTGTGCACCGTCGTGGGTTGGGTGGCACGCACCAACGCCGTGATGGTCGCCACGACGTCGTCACGAGCAGGTCCGGGGGTGCGCACGTCGTCGCTTGGGCGCCCCACCAGCACGACCGCACCCATGCCGGCGGCATCCGCAGCGCGACGCTGCTCGGCGGCGCGCACCGCCACGAACCCGGTGTCGTCGAGATCGGCGTGTCCGGCGGATCGCACCGATCCGGCACCGTTGGTTACCACCACCCCAACGAACGACCGGAGCGGGTCGTTGCCGCAGGCCACCAACGGGCCGGCGAGCAACAACTCGAGGTCGTCGGGATGGGCGACCACCCCGAGATCGGTGGCCCGTGACAGCGCGACGCCGTCGGGGGCACCGTCAGGGACGTGGATCGTCACCCCGGGCGGCAAACCCGGCACCTGCGAGGGTGGTTCAGGAGGCGTAGAGCGACTCGATCTCGTCGGCGTAGCGGGCATGGATGCCACGTCGCTTGAGTTTCGAGGTCGGCGTGAGCAGCTCGGAATCAGGCAGCCATTCTTCGCCGAGGACCCGGACCTTCTTGACCCGTTCGGCGTTGTTGAACTGGCCCATGACCTCTTCCACGCCCTTTTCCACCTCGGCGACCACGACCGGGTTGGTGGCGAGATCGGCGAGGTCGGCGAACTCGATGCCCTGGGACTGGGCCCACGCCGGGGCCACGTCGGGATCGAGCACCACCAGAGCGGAAACGAACGGGCGCTGGTCGCCAATGGCGCACGCCTGACCCACCAGCGGGATCGTCTTGAGGGCCGCTTCGAGGTTGGCGGGACTGATGTTCTTGCCGCCGGCGGTGATGATCAGTTCCTTCTTGCGGTCGACGATGCGGAAGTAGCCGTCCTCGTCCACCTCGCCGATGTCTCCCGAGTGCAGCCAGCCTTCGGCGTCGAGCGCCTCGGCGGTCTTGTCGGGTGCCTTGAAGTAGCCGGAGAACACGTTGCCGCCCCGACAGATGATCTCGCCGTCCTCGGCCAGCTTCACCTCAAGACCGGGCACGGCCGGACCGACCGAACCGGCCTTGATCCGTGTTGCGGTCCAGGTCATCGGACCCGACGACTCGGACATGCCGTAGATCTCCGACAGGGGAACGCCGATGCAGCGGAACCAGGTGAGGATCTCAGCGGGGAGCGGGGCCGCCCCGGTGACGGCGCACTCCATTTCGTCGATGCCGAGCAGTTCGCGCACCGGCTTGAACGCCACGGCGTCGAGGAACTCGTAGGTCTGCACCTGCTCCTCGGTGGCGGTGCCCCAGTCCATGGCTTTGACGATCGGTTCGGCGGCGGCGAGCGCCTCGGCGAACTTCTCACCCTTTTCCGGGTCGGCGGCGAGCACGGCGTTCACCCCGGCGTAGACCTTCTCGTAGACGCGGGGCACACCGAACAGGAAGTTCGGCTTCACGTGACCGAGGTAGGGGGCGATGCCGGTCGGGTCGGGACAGGTCGTCACCTCGTAGCCGAGGAACGCCCCGGCGTAGTGGCTCGTCATCCGCTCGGCGATGTGGGCCATGGGGAGGTACGAGATGATGCGCTTGCCGACGTAGTCGTCAAAGGGCAGTGCCCGGCGCAGGCACTCCACCGTCCAACAGATGTTGCGGTGGGTGAGCATCACGCCCTTGGGGGGTCCGGTGGTGCCCGAGGTGTAGATCATGGTGGCGAGGTCGTCGGGGGCGCAGTTGCCCTTGGCCTCGTCGAAACCGATCTCGCCGTGGGTGTAGAGGGTGTCGCCGGCGACGACGTCGGCGGGGGCGAGCTGGTCGGGGTCGGTGAGTACGGCGATGCCGCGGAGGTCGGGGAGTTGGTCACGGACCTTGAGGAACCGCTCGAGGAACCCGAGGTTCTCCACCACGGCGAACACCGCCTCGGAGTGGTTCACGAGGTACTCGACCTGTTCGGCCGACGACGAGTTGTAGATCGAGATCGGCGTGGCACCGACCATGTACGCCGCCATGTCGACCACGTGGAAGTCGGGGACGTTGCGCAACATCAGCACGACGTGGTCGCCGCGCTGCACACCGTTGGCTCGCAACCCGGCCGCCATCTGGGCGGCACGCTGGGCGTACTCGGTGTACGTCCACTGTCCCCACGCGCCGTCGTCGGCCATCCAGCGGATGGCCACCTTGTCGCCGTTGGCGGCCACTGTGGCGGCGAACTCGCTCACCACGGTCTGACCCTCGACCACGGCCATGATCTCGTCACTCGTCACCGGCATGGGAACCCCCTCGAAGCACCGACTGGTTGTGGTCCGTCACCCTAGCCAAGCGGCCGACGGTTCGTCCTGCCCGGCCCGGTTGCACGCCCCTCCCCTAGCGGTGAGAATGACCCCTGGTCTTGACCGATCGGTCCAGTCCCACCACCCACCTGACGACAACGGGAGTTCCCATGGGTTCAGCAGTGATCATCGACGCCGTGCGCACACCGGGCGGCAAGCGCAACGGCCAGCTGTCCGGCTGGCACCCCGCCGACCTCGCCGCCGAGGTCCTCGCTGCGCTCGCCGAGCGCAACAACCTCGACCCCGAGCTCGTCGACGACGTGATCATGGGTTGTGTGATGCAGGCCGGTGCCCAGTCCCTCAACGTGGGTCGCAACGCCGTGCTCGCCGCAGGCTGGCCCGAGGCCGTGCCCGCCACCACCATCGACCGTCAGTGCGGCTCGTCCCAGCAGTCCGCCCACTTCGCCGCCCAAGGCGTCATGGCCGGTGCGTACGACATCGCCATCGCCGCCGGTGTCGAGGTCATGAGCCTCGTGCCCATGGGTGCCTCGGTCGGCAAGGACTTCGGTTACCCCTTCGGCAACCGCGTGTTCTCCCGTTACGCCCCCCAGGGTGGCCTGCAGTCCCAGGGCATCGGCGCCGAGATGATCGCCGACCAGTGGGGCATCAGCCGCGAAGACCTCGACGCCTTCGCCCTGCAGTCCCAGCAGCGTGCCGCCCAGGCCCGCGACGAGGGTCGTTTCGACAACGAGATCATCCCGGTCAAGGAGATCCGCCGCGACAAGGAGTCCGGCCAGATCATCGAGGGCGACGCCCTCGTGAGCACCGATGAGGGCATCCGTGACACCGACATGGAAACCCTGGCCCGTCTCAAGCCAGCGTTCAAAGAGGACGGCAAGGTGACCGCCGGGAACTCGTCGCAGATCACCGACGGCGCGTCGGCCGCCCTCATCATGAGCGAGGAGAAGGCCAAGAGCCTCGGCCTCACCCCGCGGGCCCGGTTCCACACGTTCGCCCTCGCCGGCGTCGATCCCATCACCATGCTGACCGGCCCCATCCCCGCCACCACCAAGGTGCTGGAGCGGGCCGGGCTGACGATGGACGACATCGACGCCACCGAGATCAACGAGGCGTTCGCCTCGGTGGTGTTGGCGTGGGAGAAGGAGCACCACGCCGACATGTCCAAGGTGAACCCCAACGGCGGGGCCATCGCCCTGGGCCACCCACTCGGCGGGTCGGGCACCAAGCTGCTCGCCACGCTGCTCAACGAACTCGAGCGCACCGGCGGCCGGTATGGCCTGCTCACCATGTGTGAGGGTGGCGGTCTGGCCAACGCCACCATCATCGAGCGTCTGGGCTGAACCTGACGTCGACACGTTGGTGACCACCCGGTCACCCCGGAGGCCCACCCGGCCGGCGGATGACGCCGGTAGGGTGGGCCTTCGCATGTTCCGGCATCGTTATCTCGCCCTCGCCGTCGTGGCCGTGTGTGCCTTCCTCGTGACGCGCGGGGCGTCGGTGTGGGGGGTGATCATCGCCGGGGTTGCCTCGTACGTGATCATCTCAGTCGGTCTCGCCATGCTCGGCGGTCTCGCCAGCCCCATCCCCGAACCACCTCCCCCCGGGGAGCTGCGCAAGGTGCGGATGACGTTCCAGTGCGCCGTGTGCGGCGCCGAGGTGCGGATGACCGCCGCCGCCACCGAGGACCCTGAACCACCCCGGCACTGCCTCGAAGAGATGCGGGTCGTCACCAACCCCTACGACGACTGAATCTCATCGTTGTCATCCACCGACGATGACCGGCAGCGGCCCAATGGCCTGCAACGGCGCGGAATCATCCACATCGGTTTCCCCACAGGCTGTGGATAACTGTGTGTGACGTAACCCGTCGTCCACCCCGGGTTCATGAGGGCCGACGCCAGGGCTCTCGGGGACCCCTCCCCACAACTCGGCGGGGGTCTAGCGGTACTGCGTGGCGGTCACGATGCCGCCCAGGATGAACCCGAGTCCCGCCAACAGGTACCAGTTCGACACGGCACCAGGGAGCAGGGACAGGTAGTTGAGGATCAACACCAGCATCCCGAGACCGAACAGCACGAACATCAACACCGGCACCCACGTCGGGCTCGGCGGATGGGCCCCGCCGGGAATCGGTGGGGTGTAACGCGACGAGGCGAACTCGGGGGCCTTGTCGTCGTCGGTCCGTTTACGGCCCGCCGGCGTGCCCTTGGGCGTCGTGCGTCCACCACCATCAATGCGCCGCTTGGCCGGCCTGCCCCCAGAAGTCGTCACAGCACCAGATGCTAGCCCGACGCCATCGCCACAAAATTGCCGACGAGGTCATGGCCGGCTTCGGTGAGGATCGACTCGGGGTGGAACTGCACGCCGAACACCGGGAACTCGCGGTGGGCGATACCCATCACGACCCCATCGGCGGTCCGGGCCGTGACCACGAGTTCGCCGTCGTCAGCAATGGTCTCCGGCGCCACGACGAGCGAGTGGTAGCGGGTCACGGTGAGTGGATCGGGCAACCCGGCGAACACCCCGGTTCCGTCGTGGTGCACCTCGGACGTCTTGCCGTGCATGACCTGTGCGGCCCGCACCACCGTGGCGCCGAACACCTCGCCGATGCACTGGTGTCCGAGACACACACCGAGTACCGGCACCTTCCCGGTGAACTCGCGGATCACCTCGTTGGACAGTCCCGCCTCAGCGGGGGCGCCCGGCCCCGGGGAGATCAGGACGCCGTCAGGGGCGATGGCACGCAACTCGTTGATGGTGAGGGCGTCGGAGCGGTGCACCACCGGTTCGGCACCGAGCTCGCCGACGTACTGCACGAGGTTGTAGACGAACGAGTCGTAGTTGTCGATCACGAGGATGCGCGGCGCCATGGGTTCACTACGGTACCGGCACGCGGTGCACGGTACGAAGTGTGTTCACGGTCCTGCAGCGGTGGTCGAGGTGGTACTCGACGTCGAACTCGTCGTGCTCGGGGTCGGTTCGGGTCCGCGTGAGACCACCAGCACCACCGTCTCGCCCTTGCGGATGCTGGCACCCGCTCCGGGCCGGGTGGCGATCACCACGCCGTCGGGAACGTCGGCGCTGAACTCCCGTTCGATGGCTGCCACGAGTTCGAGGCGACCCAACTGGTTGGCGGCGGCGACCTCGTTCTGACCGGTCAGGTCGGGCACCGTCTCGTTCTCCCGGCCGCTCGACACGATGATCACGACCTCCGACCGACGCAACGCGCGCGACCCGGCCGGTGGGTTCTGGATGATGACCACACCCTTTTCCACGCGGTCGTCAGCGCGGAACTCGGTGCGCGACGCCAACTCGGCGGTGCTGAGGATGCGAACCGCCTCGGCCTCGGTGCGGCCCACCACGTCGGGAACGTCGACCTCCCCCACCCCCGCTGACACCTTCAAGGTCACCGTGGTGCCCGCCGTGACCGTCGACCCGCCACTGGGCTCCTGGTCGAACACGACCCCTTCGGGGACCGCCTCGTTCACCTCGCGGGTGACCTGCACCACGAGACGTTCCGCTTCGAGCAACCGCTGGGCCTCAGCCAACGGTGTGTTGATGACCTGAGGGACGACGACCTCGTCGACGTCGGTGCGCGACAGGTTGACGCCGATGAGGAACAGTCCGAGAGCCACCACCACGAGGCCCAGCACCAACAACGCCGCCGCCCAGCCACGACCACGGCCGCCCCGACCCGGCGGGGCGGTCCCCGGCCCGGGTGGACCACCGGCAATGGGGGCGACCGGGCGGGGTGGGGTGGTCGGCGCCGGTGTGGCCGACACCCTCTCGCCGGCGAGGAAACGCTTCAGGTCGGTTTCGACATCGGCGGCGTTGGCGTACCGCTGGTCGGGGTCCTTGCGCAACAACATGGCGGTGATCGCCTCGAGCGGGGCGGGCACCCCGGTCATGGGCGGCACCGGTTCCTGCACGTGCTTGTAGGCGATCGCCACCGGTGTGTCACCGCTGAACGGCGGCGAGCCGGTGAGCATCTCGTAGAGCACACACCCCAGCGAGTACAGGTCACTTCGCTGATCGAGGACACGCCCTTGGGCTTGTTCGGGCGAGAAGTACGTGGCCGTCCCCATCACCGCACCGGTCTGGGTGAGGTTGACCCGGTCACCTGCGGTGAGCGCCTGGGCGATGCCGAAGTCGGCGACCTTCACCTCCCCGACACTCGAGATCATGATGTTTCCCGGCTTCACGTCCCGGTGCACGACACCGTGACGGTGGGCGAAGTCCAACGCGGCGGCGACACGCGCCGCGATCTCGGCGGCCTGGGTGGCCGGCAGGGGTCCGCCGCTGCGGATCAGCTGCGACAGGCTCTGACCGTCGACGTACTCCATCACGATGAAGTACGTCCCGAACTCCTCACCCCAGTCGTGGATGGCGACGATGTTGCCGTGGGTGAGTCGGGCGGCGGCCTGGGCCTCACGACGGAACCGCTCCACGAACGTCTCGTCACGGGCGTATTCGGGGAACAGCACCTTGACCGCCACCGGTCGGTTCAACAGGCGGTCCTCGGCGAGGTAAACGTCGGCCATCCCGCCCCGGGCCAGTCGACGCTGCAACTCGTAGCGACCGTTGAACACCGTGGGTTCAAGCGGATCGCCACCACCCGTGTCTGCGGGTGCACCAGGAGTGTCAGACATCCCCGCCAGCCTAACGACCCGCCCGAGGCGGCAGGGCGAGCGCAGCGTCGAGCACGGTCCGGGCGATGGGGCCGGCGATCGACGACCCGGTGGCGTCACCGCCCTCCTGGTTCAACACGACCACGGCGAGCGCAAGGTGGGCCTCCCCGGGCGGGCCGGCGAACGCCACGATCCACGTGTGCTGCCGTTCGGGTTCGCCGAACCCCAACTGGGCGGTCCCGGTCTTGCCCCCGACCTCCACCCCGTTGGTGGCCAGCACCGAGGCGGTGCCCCGGGTGGCGACATCGATCATGGCGTCCCGCAGAATCTGGTTGCCGGCGGGGTCGAGGGGCGTCAGCCACGGACGGGGTTCCTCACGGCGCACCACACCCCCACCCCGGTCGGTGATCTCACGGACCACCGTCGGAGTCATCATGATCCCGCCGTTGCCGATTCCTCCGGCCACCAACGCCATCTGCAGCGGGGTGGCCACCACGTCGTTTTGACCAATGGACGCTTGAGCCAACTTGGGGAGGTCCCGGGTGAACTCGGTGGGGAACACCGATTGGGCGGGGTTGGGCAGGTCGATGGGCGCAGAAGCGTTGAAACCGAACGCCTCGGCGCCGGCCACCATGCCGTCAGGCCCGACGGTCTCGACCCCCATGCGGGAGAACGCCGTGTTGCACGACACCCGCAGGATCTCAACGAGGTTGCCGCCACATGCCGACCCACCGAAGTTGGTGATCGGCACCTCGGTCAGCGGCGGCACCCAGGCCGCCTCCACCGGGTACACCGGTTCGGTGGCGGTGACGGTCCCCTGACGGATCCCCGCCCCGGCGGTGACGAGCTTGAACGTCGACCCGGGGAAGTAACGCTCCTGGTAGGCCTTGGTCAGCAGCGGGTTCCCGGGGGCGTCCACCAACGCGTCCCACGCCACCTGTGACGCACCCAGGTCGACCGTGGACAACAGGTTCGGGTCATAAGACGGGTTCGACCACAACGTGAGTATCTCCCCGGTGCGCGGGTCGAGCACCACCACCGAACCCTCACGGTCACCGAGCGCCTGGGACGCCACCTCTTGCAGCCCAGCGTCGACCGACAGTCGAACATCACCGACCGTGGGCCGGTCGGTGAACAGGTCACGCCACCCCGCCACCTGCTGGCCGAAGGTGGACCCGACCAACTCGGCGTTGTAGGTGTCCTCCACGCCGCTGGCGCCGTAAAGGAACGAGAAGTACCCGGTGACCGGGGCCATGAGTTCCCCGAGGGGGTAGCGACGCTCCCGGGCGAACCCGCCGGCGTTCGTCACGTCGACGGTCTCGGCCACGACACGTTCGTCGGCGGACACGATGAGTCCACGCTCGCGGGAGAAGTCCCGCTGGATCTGACGGGTGTTTGCCGGGTTGTCCCGGTAGTCGTCGGCGCGCAGCACCTGCACGACGTTGAGTTGGGCGAACAACACGACGTACACGGCCACCAGCACCACACCGAGCCGTCGGATCTGACGGTTCACGCGTCGGCCCTGCCTGCCACGACGGGCTGTCCATCACGTTGGGCCGCCCGGCGGTTGTTGCCGTCGGAGATCCGCACCAGCAACGCCACCAACAACCAGCTGCCGAGAAGGCTGGACCCGCCGTAGGAGACGAACGGCAAGGTGATGCCGGTGAGGGGCAGGACCCGGGTCACCCCGGCCACGATGATGAACGCCTGCACACCGACCAACGCCGACAACCCGGTGGCCAGCAACGTGTCGAACGGGTTGTCGGCACGCACCGCGGTGCGCAAGCCGGTACCTACCAGCAACAAGAACGCCACCAGCACGGCGGTCGCCCCGAAAAGACCGAGCTCTTGGGCGATCACGGCGAAGATGAAGTCGGTCTCGGCCACCGGGATGGCCACCTGACCGGACTGGCCGAGGCCGGTACCGACCATCCCGCCGTCGGCGATGGCGAACGTGGACTGGGCGATCTGATACCCCTCGCCGGTCACGTCCTCCCACGGGTCGAGCCACACCCGTACCCGGCGTTGCACGTGGTCGAACGTGCTCCACGCGAACACGGCGCCAGCGGCGAACAAGGTGCCGCCCACTGCGAGGTACGACGCCCGGGCAGTAGCGATCCACAACATCACGACGAACAGGGCGAAAAACAGCAGCGACGACCCGAGATCGGTCTGGTACATCATGACGAGCAGCGACACACCCCACGCCACCAGCACCGGTCCGAGGTGTTTGGGGTCGGGGATGCGCAGCCGTCCGACCCCCCACGACCCCATGGCCAGCAGCTCCCGCTTCTCCACGAGGTACGCAGCGAAGAACACGGCGAGGGCCACCTTGGCGAACTCGCCGGGCTGGAACGTCACCGGCCCGAACGACACCCAGATGCGCGCACCACCCACCGTGGTACCCAACGGGGTGAACGGCAAGGCGATGAGCACCAGTCCGAACAACCCGATGGTCCACCGATAGGTCGACAGGTTTCGACTGTTGCGCAGCACGGCGAGCACACCGGTGAACAACCCGACACCGAGCACCGTCCACATCATCTGCAACCCGGCGAGTTCGGGGTCGATGCGGGCGATCATCACGTAGCCGAGACCGTTCAGTACCCCGGCGAGCGGCACGAACGTGGGGTCCGCCTGGGGCGCCAGCCAACGCATCACCAGGTTCACCACGGCGAGGAACCCGACGAGACCAACGGCGAACGCCACGAATCCCTCGGGAGCGACACCGTTGAGACCCAGTCCGGCGAGCAGATGGGCGGCGATCACGAACACGGCGACGAGGGCCAACAGCCCAAGTTCAGTGTTGCGTCGACCCACGACCCCTCACGCCCCCGGCGCCGGGGCGGGCGCCGGCGGAAGCACCGTGGTGGGGACCACCGTGAGCGGTGGGGTCGTCGTCGTCGGGGACGCCAGAACCCGACGGGACCCCTCACCGAGCCGACGCGCCTGGTCCTCGGCCTCGGCCTGGGACCCCCACACCACCGGGTCGTCGAGTGTGCGGCGACCGAGTTCGCTCAGGTCGTCGACCCGTACGCCGGTCACCGCCACCTCCCGGGGTTCGAACCACAACACGCCCTCAGGTGGACGACCCTGGAACACCACCACCTCGGTGCCGCCGGGATCGACCCCGAGGAACCAGGCGTTGCGTGCCCACAACCACACGCCTCCGGCGGTCACGGCGACGAGCACCACGAGCGCACCGAGGAACGCCGCCACCCGCCAGGTGAACCGACTGCGCGGAACCGACTCTTCGGGACGGGCCGGTGTCGTCGACGCGCTCGTCGATGACGAACCCGTCGGGTCGCCGGCGGGGTCGACAGGGTCAACGGGTGCGGGCAGGTCAAGGGGGCCAGTCCCAGGTACTGGGGCAGCGTCGACGACGTCGAGCACCACGACAGTGACGTTGTCGCGACCACCCGCAGCGTTGGCTCGACGGACGAGTTCCGCAGCGGCGTCGGCGGGTTCAGTGACGCTCCGCAACACCTCGGTGATACCGGTGTCGTCCACTTCGTTGGTCAGACCGTCGGAACACAGGACGTACCGGTCACCGGTGACCAACGGAAGGTCCCACGTGTCGACCTCCACCACGGCGTCGACACCGAGCGCCCGGGTGATCACGTTGCGCTGCGGATGGGTGAGCGCCTGATCGGCGGTGATGCGCCCCTCACGTTCCCACTGGGCGACGAGGCTGTGGTCAACGGTCACCTGCTCCACCACCGTGTCGTTCGTGGTGAGACGGTAGGTGCGTGAGTCCCCGACGTTGACGAGCCGCAACACATCGGTGCCGTCCGCCCCCTCACCTCGCACCAGGGCGATGGCGGTCATGGTGGTCCCCATGCCGGCCAGACCCGGATCTTCGAGCGACTTGGTGATCACGGCGGTGTTGGCCTGTTCCACCGCCACGGGGAGCACGGCCCCACCCTCGGCGCCGACGAGGCCGACCACCGTCTCAGTGGCGATCGCCGAGGCCACCTCACCACCTCGATGACCGCCCATGCCGTCGGCCACCAGCCAAAGGTGCGCCGAACTGTGGAAGGCGTCCTGGTTCTCGGTGCGGACCTCACCGACGTCGGTCGCCGCTCCGTAACGCAGCGCGGTCATCGGAACTCCGCCACGACACCACCGACGCCGAGCCGGTCACCGGATCGCACGTGGTGGGCACCACCGAGACGTTGACCGTTGATCCACGTCCCGTTCGTCGACCCGGTGTCCTCCACCACCCACCCGCTGGCCGGGTCGGCGAACACCCGGGCATGTTGGGTGGACACGAACGCGTCGTCGAGGGCGATGGTGCACGCTGATGATCGTCCGATGGTGACCTCACCTGCACCTAACGGAAAGGTCCGACCGGCGAGCGACTCGGGGGCGACGACGACGAGTTGGGTGAGTGTGGACGCCGGTTGGGGATGTCGGGGTGGCAACACCGCCGAGGCGCCGGTGGGTGGTTCGGCGACTGGGACTCCCGACGGCCGGCGGCTGGGCACCGGCGATGGCGGCCCAGTGGGGTCCACGGGATTCACCAGACCCTGAGGTGGCGACTGCAGTTCAGCCCACACGGCGCGCACCACGCGGAACAAGAACAGGTACAGCAGCACCAGCAGAGACACCTTGAACAACGCCAGGAGTTGGGCGGACATCGGCGCGAACCCTACCGACCGGTGTCCGACGTGCACGCAGCGGCCGCAGCCCCCAACGCCGTCACGACGCCTCGAACCGAAGCTGGATGTCACCGAACCCCAACACGTCACCGTCGGACAGGACGTGGTCGGCGACCCGGAGCCCGTTGACCTTCGTCCCGTTGGTCGAACCGAGATCCACGAGAACGAACTCGTCGCCGCGGGGCCTGATCTCGGCGTGGTGGCGGGACACCTTGGCGTCCTGCAGCACGATCTCACAGTCCGGCAACCGACCCAGACGCACCGGCTCATCATCAAGGGGGAACCGGGTGCCGTCGGGCAACACGATGGTGCCGGCACCGACCCCGCCGGGACCGGCCAGAAGTTGGGCGTCGATACGGAACTCTCCGACCCGCAGGCCGTCGTCTCGGACCACGGCGACCGCCACCGGTCCGGGGAACACGTAGCGCTCGTCACGGGCGTGGGCCCGGGCGGCGTCAGCGAGCTCCGACTCGAGTTGGGTGCGGATGCCCTCGAACGCCTCGGCGTCCTCGGGGGAGACCGACACGGTGAAGTGGTTCGGCACCACGGTGCGTCCCCGGACGTCGACACTGCGGCGGATGTCCATTTCGCGCGCCATGCGGCGACCCAGCTCGACGGGGCGCACCCCGGAACGGAACACCCGCGCGAACACCCCCTCCACGAGGTTCTCGAGGCGTCGTTCGAATCCGCCGATGCCCACGCTCCCAGCCTACCGACGATTCAACCGTGGGACCGGGGAGACCGATCGAGGCGGACTCAGTCGCAGCACGAGTCACGCCAACCACACGCACTGCACCGTTCGTGCGCGTGTTCGGGCGCCATCTTCCCGCCGCACAGCGGGCATTCACCGAAAGTGCCCAACGGCGAACGGGCACACGAGGGCGGCACCGCCGTCTCGGCTGGCCGGAACGGGAGGGTGTCGGGTGAACCGGTTGGCGCTGCGGTGTGGGACGCGTCCATGGGTGCGATGGTAGGTACCCGGGACAGACGACGGGTGGAATGTCAGACTCGCGTCATGCCAGCACCCGACGAGGTGGTCTTCGACCCCGACCAGGTCAGCGCCGAATGGCTCGGCGAGGTCCTCGTTGGCGCCGGGGAGGCCACCGGGACGCTCAACGGACTCGCCGGTGTCCACATCGGGGCGGGAAAGGTCGGGGACAACGTCCGGTTCACGCTGGACTGGTCGCCGGCGGGAAGTGGACCAGCCACTGTGGTCGGGAAGTTCCCCTCACCGGACCCGATGAGTCGGGCGGCGGGCGCGGCGCTCGGGAACTACGAACGGGAGGTTCGGTTCTACGAACTGCTGGCCGACACCGTGGCGGTGCGCGCGCCCCGATGTCACCTCGCCCACCTCGACCCCGCCACCGGCGACTTCGTTCTCATCCTCGACGACCTCGCCCCCGCCGAGGTCGGCGATCAGATCACCGGATGTTCAGTGGAGGAAGCCACCGCGGCGGTGAGCGAACTCGTGGCACTCCACGCGCCCCGCTGGGGCGACCCGCGCCTCGACGACCACCGGGCGTGGCTCGGTCCACGACTGGTCGGTGGAGGCCAGGCGCTCGCCGACGCCTGGCACATGATGCTGCCGGGGTTCCTGGCGCGTTACGAGGGGCGCATCGACCCTCAGGCGGTGGCCATGGCCACTCGCTTCAGTGAGAGCGTGGGCCGGTGGGTTGACCTGAGTCCGGGCGACCCGACGGTGACCCACAACGACTACCGCCTCGACAACATCCTGTTCGGGGTCGACGAGGACGGCACGTACGCAGCGGTCGTGGACTGGCAGACCGTCGGTACCGGACCGGGCATCGCCGACGTGTCGTACTTCATTGGTGCCGGGCTGGTACCCGAGTTGCGTCGGGAGGTGGAGCGCGACCTCGTGGAGCGCTACGTGACGCTGCTGGCGGCGACGGGGATCGACACCGACCCTGACGACATGTGGGACGCGTACCGCCTGACGTGCCCGGCTGGTCTCGTCATGGCGGTGTTCGCCTCGACGGTCGTGGCTCCCGGGGAACGCAGCGACGACATGTTCCTCGCCATGGCGGAGCGACACGCCCTGCAGATGGCGGACCTGGGGGTCCCGGCGATGTTGGAGGCGATGTGAGCGTCAACGAGTCGTCGCCGTCTGGGGCAGACGTGCGACTCACGGCGCTCGACGAGGCGTTCGTGCACCAGATCCCCGAACCGCTGGTGCACACCGCCAGCCACCACGAACACTGGCGGGAGAGCTACTTCTTCGTCGCCCATCCCCGCACCGGCGCCCCCACCGACGACGTGGTGATCACCACGCTCGCCACCTACCCGCAGCGCCAGGCCATGGACAGCTACCAGATGGGTCGCCAGGGCGGGAACCACGTGTTCGCCCTCCACGCCAGGGACTGGGCGGGCGACCCGCATCGCACCGAGGCCGGTCCGGTGGGCGTCGATGTCGTGGAGCCGTACCGCACCGTGCGGGTGACCGTGGAGGAGGCACCGACGGTTACCAACACCCTGGATCTCACCTTCACGGCGCGCACCGAGCCGTACGCGTTGCGGCGCGGCACGATGCGCTGGCGGGACGAAGTGATCTGGGATCAGAGCCACATGTTCCAGTCCGGAACGTTCAACGGCACCTACACCCGCAACGGGGAAACCCGGGTCATCAACGACTGGGTTGGCCAGCGGGACCACTCCTGGGGCATCCGGGACCACGCCCGCTGCCCCATGTGGATGTGGCTGGCGCTGCAGTTCGATGACGAGATGCTGGGGGTGTGGCACTGGGAGTATGCCAACGGTGCCCCCGTGTACACCGACGGGTGTGCCGCACCGACCTTCGACGCCGGCGGTGGCGCTCCCGTCCCGCTCACCGGGTTCACCCATGACCTGTGGTTCACCGACGGCACAGGCTCACCGGCCGATTACGGACGTGACGGCCTCGACGCCGTCGGTCTGGCCGGCAGCGTGACCATGCGGTTCGCCAACGGACGGACCGTCACGGTCCACGGGGAGGGCGAACGTGCCGCGCCGTATGGTGAGCGCGGCGGGGGGCAGTACTTGTTGCGGATCACCAGCGACGACGGCCGCAAAGGTGTCGGGATCTACGAGGTGACGGGGGCTCACCACCACCGGTTTTTCCCGGTGGCGCGCGCCGATCGCCTCCCTCCCGGGTAGCAGACCCACCCAGCGGGACGTTCGACGTTCCCGTGCGCCGCGTTGCCCGGACCCGAACGCGCGTCGTTGCGGGGGATCGCGCGCATGTTCGATGGTGTCAGGGCTCCTCGGTACGCTGACCCCATGCCCCGTCGCCCCACAACCTCGACCTCGAACTTCGGGGTGGGCCGACGGGAGGGCCATGACGCCACCGGGTTCTACGAGCGGTTCCGCTCACCGGAGCTGACGATCGAGGACACCGTCCTGCCGCCCGAACCGGTCGCCGAACCGTTCGTATGCGGAGACGCCCGAAACATGGACACGATCGCCGACGGGTCGGTGGCCCTCGTCGTGACCTCGCCGCCGTATTTCGCCGGGAAGCAGTACGAAGAGGAGCTCGAACGGGACGGGATTCCGTCGTCGTACCTCGAGTATCTCGAGATGCTGACCGAGGTGTTCGCCGAATGCGCCCGCAAACTCGAACCCGGTGGCCGCATCGCCGTGAACGTCGCCAACCTGGGGCGCAAGCCCTACCGGAGTCTGTCCGCCGACGTGATCCGCATCCTCGAACACGACCTCGGTCTGCTGTTGCGGGGGGAACTCGTGTGGCAGAAAGGTGAGGGGGCCAGTGGCTCGTGTGCGTGGGGGTCGTGGCGCAGTCCGGCCAACCCGGTGCTTCGTGACCTCACCGAGCGGGTCATCGTGGCCTCAAAGGGTCGGTTCGACCGGGCCCGCACCGCCAAACAACGCGCTGCGCAGGGCCTGCCGCACGTCACGACGCTGCTTCCCGAAGACTTCCTGGCCCTCACCGTTGACGTGTGGTCCATCCCCCCCGAAAGCGCCCGACGCGTCGGCCACCCCGCACCGTTCCCCGTCGAACTCCCCGAGCAACTCATCCGGCTGTACACCTACGCCGACGACCTGGTCCTCGACCCGTTCATGGGGTCGGGTTCGACCCTGGTGGCGGCTGCACGACTGGGTCGGCGCTACGTCGGGTATGACCTTGATCCCGCTTACGTGGACATGGCACGCCAACGGGTCATTGCGGAGGGAAACCCGACCACCGCGGACATCCCCACCGAGATCAGTGACCTCGCGGCGCGCAAACTCGCCGAACGGGAACTCACCGAAGCGGGCTTCGTCATCACCGGACGGGACGTCAAGGTGCCCGGCGGCGGGGTGAGCATCGACATCGACGCCGTCGACAAGACCGGTCGGCGCTGGTTGTTCGAGGTGGCGGGGTCGTTCACCTCACAGCGGGGCGGGTTGAGCCGAACCGACACGGTGTGGCGGCATCTCGGTCGGGCGGCGGCGATTGGGGGTCGGGTGCCGGGCGTTCCCGTCGTGGTGCTCACCACCCGTCTTCCACGGCGACGCAGCGAGGGTGATCTGGCCCTGCGGGCCGCCGGACCCGCCGTGATCCACGACGTCGTGGACCTGCTCGATCCGGAGGCGCTCGGTCGGCTGGCGGCGTACGCCGGGCGACGGGTCAAGCCGCTGGGCGGGTACTGGACCGACGCCGACCTGTCGCGCTGACCATGCCAGGACAACTCACGGAGATCACCGAGTTGGCAACGGCACTCGGCGTGCTGCCCGCTGGTCTCGACCGCCTTGTCGAGCGGCCCACCCCGCCACCGGAGTTCGCCAACGTCGACGGCGACACGTGGGACCGGCTGGTCGGGTTGTGGCGGACCGGGAATCACCGGGGGGACTTCCTGGCGGGGGCGGCAAACGGAGCAGCTTTCGCCGCTGCGCTCGACGGCCTGTGCGGACGCCCGCCTCGTCGGGTTGAGTGGAAGGGCCCCCACCGCACCCCCGGCGACGACACCGTGCCCGCCGACCTGCGCATCGACCACGTCTACCTCGTCAGCTGCAAGTACCTGTCGCGGGTCCTGTCGAACCCGGGTCCTCCCCGGCTGTTCGAGAATCTCATGGCCGGTGAGGGTCGAAGCGGGGTGCACTGGTTCGCCGAGTGCGCTCCCGACGAGTTCCAGGCGTTCTACGCCACGGCGGTGGACCACGCCGGACTCGTCGGGTCCCTGCCGGCGGCAGTGACGGACCTGAGTCGGGATCAGCAACACCAACTGAAAGTGGCGTTCCCCGACCGGGTGCTGCCCGCACCGCTGACGGGTCCCTGGGCGGCACTGTGTCGAGGGGTGGCCGAAACGTCGGCGCACCGCTGGCGTCAGGCCATGCCGACGCAGCGACACCGACTCCGGATGCTGTGGCGGTTGTTGCGCATCGCCTCGGTCACCTATTTCGTGCTGGGCACCCAGCCGTCACGCGGCAACGTTCCACCGGCCACCCTGCGACTGCGCGTCGACGCCGCATGGGACTGGTCACAGCGGTTCGACCTCAGAGGCCTCGAGGTCACGGCACGTTCGGCCGGCCAGCCGGAGGTGGCGTGGAAGGCAATGGTCCACGACCGCGACAGCGGCCTCGACCGGGTTGTCGAAGGTCACGTCGAGGTGCGCTGGAGCCATGGCCGCTTCAAGGGTTCACCCGAGGCCAAGGTGTACCTCGACACCCCGCACACCGAGGTGCCGGGCTATCACCCGCTGGTGTGACGAATCGTCAGCGGACGATGGCGACACCGGTTGCGTCGGCGGCTTCGCTGAGACTGCCGAGGTCGCTCAGGTTGGTGAAACCGAGTCCTTCCATGGTCTCAATGGCGGCCGCTGAACGGTTCCCGCTGCGGCAGTAGATGAGGTAGGTGCCTGCGGGATCAAGCTCGGTGATGCGGGCATCAAAGTCGGCCGACTGCACGTCGATGTTGAGGGCGCCGTCAAGGTGCCCGCCAGCAAACTCTTCGGGGGTTCGCACATCAATGAGTACCGCTCCCGACGCCACCTGGGCGGCGGCTTCGGCACTCTGGGTGGACGACGACGAGCAACCGACCAGAGCGACCGGCGACAGGGCGGCGAGGGCGGCAACGACGACGAGCGAGGAACGGAGTCCTGGGTTCATGCCCTCACTATATACCCCTAGGGGTATGTGCTTCCACCCGTCGACGCTTCATCTGCTCCCCCACCAGCCTCGACAGTGCCAGCGAGGCACACACCATGCCGACCGACCCGGTGGCCATGAGCGGGAACTCGCCCATCAACACCCCGTACGTGCACCACAACATCCCCGACGTCCCCGACAGCACCCAACGCCACAGCGACACCCCACTCACCGACGAGGACCGCCACGCCGCCCAGGCCTGCGGACCCAGACCGATGACGAGGCCCAACACCAACATCGCCCCGATGGCACCCATGACCAATGACGCGGCCAGACCGGTGGCCCACAGCAGCATCCACCACAGGTCGTTGGGCCCCCGGCGGGACCACAACAACGCCAGCTGCAGACCGCTGAGCACCGTGGCGGCCAGCGCCGTGAGCAACACCACCACCAACCCACTGGTGATGCCGTAACTGACCCAGCCCAGCTCGGTCACGAAGTAGATGCCGGTCCCAATCGGGGACAGCCCCGACAGCGAACGGGTGCGCAGGATCCGCAACGGTTGGGGAATCAACTCACACAGGAACACCGCCGTGGCGGCGAGACCAACCACCTCGGCGACTGTCACGCCGAGATCCTAAACGACCCCCGGGCGGGCACCATGGGCGGCCCATCGGCAAGACTGAACGGCACCCCACCACCAACCGCACCACGGGAGTGGCCACCATGAGTTCGTACGCACCCGCAACACCCTCCCCGACCCCACCGGTCGGACACCTCGACCTGGTCCCCACCCCAACGGGGGACATTCCGACCATCGTCGACGCCGCCCGCGCCGCCTACGACCACGGTGTCACCCGCTCCTACGACGCCCGCATCGCCCGCTTGCGTGCCCTGCGGGCGGTGCTCGTCGACGGGGAGGCCGAACTGCTCGAGGCGTTGCGCGCCGACCTCCGCAAACCCGACATCGAGGGCTGGGCCACCGACATTGCCGTGACCATCGGCGAAATCGACTTCATGATGAAGCACCTTCGCCGCTGGATGCGGCCCGAACGGGTCCGCCTGCCACTCGCGTCGATGCCAGGCAGGGCGCGTGTCGTGCGCGAACCGTTGGGCGTCGCACTCGTCATCGCGCCGTGGAACTACCCGGTGCAATTGATGATCGGCCCGATGGCCGCCGCCATTGCCGCCGGCAACGCCGTGGTCGGCAAGCCGAGCGAACTGGCCCCCACGGTGGCGACCACCCTCGGAACCCTCATCGCCCGCCACCTCCCCGGTGACGAGGTGGGCATCGTGCAGGGTGGAGTCGAGGAAACGACGGTGCTGTTGGAACAGCGCTTCGACCACATCCTCTACACCGGCAACGGTCGAGTGGCGCGGGTCGTGATGGAGGCGGCTGCCAAACACCTGACTCCGGTCACCCTCGAACTCGGAGGAAAGTCCCCCGCCATCGTGGCCGCCGACGCCGACGTCGCCACCGCCGCCAAGCGCATCGCCTGGGGCAAGTTCCTCAACGCCGGCCAGACCTGCATCGCTCCCGACCACGTGCTCGTGGACCGGCGCGTCGAGGCGGCGTTCAACGACGCACTGGTCGGGGCCATCAGCGAGTTCTACGGCGTCGACCCCCGACAGAGCCCCGACTACGCACGCATCGTCAACGCCGGCCACTTCCGCCGACTCGAGAAATACCTGGGCGAGGGCCGGGTCATCCACGGCGGGGAGACCGACGCCGACGACCTGTTCATCTCCCCCACGGTGATCACCGACGTGGAACCGGGCGCTGCCGTGATGACCGACGAGATCTTCGGACCGGTGCTGCCCATCGTCGCGGTGGACGACGTGGAGGCCGCCATCGCCCACGTGAACGCACACGACAAACCGCTGGCGCTCTACGTGTTCAGCCGGTCACGAGCCACGTCGGACCGCGTCCTGGCCGCCACGAGTTCCGGAGGGATGTGCGTCAACCACGTGGTGTACCACGTCGCCGCTCCCGGGCTTCCCTTTGGCGGGGTGGGCCCCAGCGGCATGGGCGCCTACCACGGCCGCGCCGGGTTCGAGACGTTCTCGCACCGTCGCAGCGTGCTGTCCAAACCCACCGCCATCGACCCCCCGGTGGCGTACCCACCGTTCACCGAGGCGAAGAAGCGTCTGATCCGCCGGTTCCTCTGATCGGTTTCGGCGTTCCGATTCTTACGAGAACGACGTCGGCCCGTCGGGGTCGTCGACCACCCGGGCGGCGGCGTCGAGCCACGACAGGTGGGCGTGACGGAGTTGGGGTGACGGCATCGCCGGGTAGGTGCGCAGCACGTCTGGGGTGGGTCCGATAGCAAGCACGTCCCGACCGATGAGCCCATCGGGTCCGGCGGGAGGTTCCTCCACCCGCGCCAGCCAACCGAAGTCCATCCGTTCGATGCGCACCCACTCGGCCAGATCAGGCCCGAAATGGCCCCTGGCCAGTTGCCACGCACATTCCTCACTGACCGACACCCGTTGCAAGAGGCCTCCTTTGAGAAGATCTCGGCGCACCCAGTGCCCGGGAAGGATACCAAGTTCCCGGTGCACCTACAGCGTTGTGTTACCTCATGCAACAAGTATGTCTATTCATGGCAAGTGAGTTGGGGATCCCTCAGCCGACGCCGAGGAGATCGACCACGAAAACCAGCGTCTCCCCACCCTTGATTACCCCACCGGCACCGGCCGCGCCGTACCCCTTGTGGGGCGGGATGGTGAGTCGGCGACGGCCACCGACCCGCATGCCGGCCACACCCTCATCCCATCCGGTGATCACCTGGCCGGCGCCGAGACGGAAACCGAACGGGTCGTTGCGATCCCACGAGGCGTCGAACTGCTGGGCGTCACTCCACGCCACACCGACGTAATGGACGGTCACGACGGCGCCAGCGACAGCCTCGTCACCGTCACCGACGACGAGATCGTCGATCACGAGATCGGCGGGCGGATCACCGGCAGGAATGTCGACGGCGGGCTTGGTCGGATCAATGGAAGTCATGGCTCCACACTACGTGGCGCGCCCATGGCTCATCTCAGTAGACGGTGGCGGACACCACCATCCCGTTCGTCACGACAAGGTTCACGCGATCTCCCCGGTAGTCCCTCGAGATCACGAACGACTCACCGTCACGCTCAACGACCCGCACCGTGAGCCCCTTCGCGCTCAGGCTCTCGACGGCCTCAACCTCCGGGAGACCGACGATGTTGCCGAGATCAGCGTCGAAACCCGGCCCACCAGCAGCCGGGCCCTCAACGACCGTGACGTCGGGCGCGATATCGATCGGCATCGGTTCGGGCAGGTCGGTTACCGGCGGCTCGGCCACATCCACGTCGGCGACCCCGAAGAACTCGTCGGTCACCGCCACCGCCGTCCACCATGAGTCCGTCGCATCCGTATACCGGTACCCCGGCAACGCCCAGGTCACCCCGTCAACGTCAACGAACGGCACGAAGGTGCGCTCAACGGACACCAACGTGACCACCTCCGAAACCACGTCGGGTCCACCGAAAGGCTCAGGGACGGGTTCGATCGACATCGTCGGATCCTCGCCGGGCACCGCGCCACTGCCAATGAACCCGGGGGACACCGCACCACCGCCCTCACCCGACACGCTATCCACCCCGGCCCCATCACTGTCCGACGACACCGGGACGTCACCCGCAACGGAACCCGTCGAGCGGCTCGCACCCGCCATCGGTATGGCGTACCCCCCACCCGCACCAATCCGTGCCAGAGCCTCCTCGGCTGACAACGTGGGGTACGGCCCGAGCCGCTCAGGCGATCCGAGCATCCCCGACGCCGACGTTCCCCCGTCGCCAACGGTGTAGATGCCGGTCACTCCCGACGGCACCCCGTCGACCAGATAGGTCGCCTCCAGCCCCTTCCATCTCGGCGAGGCCTCAAGCAGTGACAACTCGGCGCCGTCGCCGAACACGCCGCGCGCCGTGGCCACCAACTCGTCATCAGAGGGCAACACCACACCGGGCCCGAGCGGCTCACACTCCGCCACGCCCACAATGGCGTCAGACGAACCCGCGCCGTCATCGACCGGGTCGACCGGCACAGCGGGAGTCGTGCACACCGAAACGGACGCCATACCTTGCGGGCTCATCCACCACGATCCGCCGGACGACACGTTGAGGAACATCTCGTCGGTGTCGCCACCGACCCGCCAACCGCCACCCTGATCAGCGGGGATCGCCACAGGGTCGCCCGGCACGCCGAGGCGAGCCGCCAGATCGGCAACCTCATCAACATCAACGGTCGGCCATCGCCAGGCGTCGGCCTCCCCGCCAGCAACCCCAACCCCGGGAGCCAACACGAAGCTCGGCACGGCGTAGGAAGACGAGAGGGCCCCGTCGGCCATCCTCGCCTCGTTCGCCGACCCTGCCGCCCCGACGATGCGAGGGGGGGCCGGCACAGACGAACATCCAATCAACACCGCTGCGAACGCCACCACCGACACCACCGTCGCCCGACGCATGAGATGTGCTCGCTTTCGCATCGCCACACTCCTGATCGACCCGGCGCACCGGCGCACGCACCGTGGCGTCCCCAAAGTCTAGAAGCCGGAGGTGGCCCGGTCGGATCGCCCGATGGTTGGCGTAACCCGCCCACTGCGCCATACTGCGGGTCGCGAGGGGAGTATCCCGCCACGGCGTCATCGTCATCACGGCAGCCCGGTCCGTCCGGCAGTCCCGGTGTCGCCGGCCCGGTCGTCAACGGCGACCGGGTGGGAGAGACCTCCGGTACGTATCGGCGCGGCCAGCGCCCCCATCGACCGGAGGACCCATGACCACCACGGGCACAAGCCCCAAGGCGAACTGGCACACCGCCACCGCCACCGCCACCACCGCCGGGCTCGACGTCGACCCCGCCGAGGGCCTGACGAGCGCGGCGGTCGAGGAGCGTCGTGCCGAGTTCGGCATGAACCGGCTGGCCGACACCCCGCGACGGCCCCGATGGAAGGTGTTCCTCGACCAGTTCCGCAGCGCCATCGTTCTCATCCTCATCGGGGCGGCGGTGCTGTCAGGCCTCGTCGGGGACATCAAGGACCCGATCGTGATCGGCGCGGTGCTGCTCATTAACGCCGTGCTCGGGTACATCCAGGAATCACGAGCGTCGGATGCCCTCGCCGCCCTCGAACGCATGCTGGTGAGTACCGTGCGGGTCAGGCGCAACGGGGTGATCACCGAGATCGCCACCGACGAGGTCGTACCGGGCGACATCGTGCTCGTCGAAGCCGGCGACCGCATCCCCGCCGACGGACGCCTCCTGCTCGCCGCCAACCTCGCCGTCGACGAATCGTCGCTCACCGGTGAGTCCGTCGCCGTTGACAAGGACGCCCACCACATCGCCGACGACGGCGCAGCCATCGGTGATCGGCACGCCATGGTGTTCATGAACACCACCGTCACCCGGGGCCGCGGCGAGTTCGTCGTGACCGCCACCGGCATGGCGACCGAAATGGGTCGCGTGGCGGACCTGCTCAACGAGGCCGAACCGGGCCCCACACCCCTGCAACGTCAGCTTGATCGGCTCGGGAAACGACTGGCCGCCATCGCCCTCGTGGCGGTCGCCCTCGTGTTCGCACTGCAGTTGTTCCAAGGTGCGGGCCTCGCCGACGCTGCGCTCGGAGCGGTGGCGCTGGCAGTGGCCGCCATCCCCGAAGGCCTGCCCGCCGTCGTGACCGTCACGCTCGCCATCGGCATCTCCCGTATGGCCCGCCACAACGCCATCGTGAAACGACTGCACTCGGTCGAAACCCTGGGGTCGACCTCGGTGATCTGTTCGGACAAGACCGGCACGCTCACCATGAACCAGATGACCCCCCGCGAGTTCGTCCGGGGAGGACGCGTCTACGTGGTCCCCAGCGAACCCAACGGCGGGCTGCACACCGGGGAGGGGACCGTCGCCGACGGGATCGGCGGGTCGCTGCTCCCCGCCGCGTTGTGCGCCGAGGCGGTACTCGACCCGGTCGATCCCGCCGATCCGTCCCCGAGCGGGATGCGCTCCGGTGTCGGTGACCCCACCGAGATCGCCGTGGTGGCACTCGCCGCGCAGGGCGGTATCGACGTCGCCGACGCACGAGCCACCCACCCCCGGGTCGGCGAGGTCCCGTTCGACTCGGCGACGAAATTCATGGCCACCTATCACCTGGTCAACCCGGCCGATCCGGCCGAGGGGGTTTTGTTGTGTGTGAAGGGTGCTCCCGACGTCCTCGTGGATCGGGCCACCCGGTTCGTCGAGGGCGACGGCACCGTGGTGACCCTCGACGAGGAGGGCCGCGCCGGTCGTCAGGCGGACAACAACCGGATGGCATCGATGGGTATGCGGGTCCTCGCGCTCGCCACCCGGCGACTCGATGCAACCGATGTCCTCGACACCGACGGCACCGTTGCCGACCCCAACCGCTGGGTTGAAGATCTCACCCTCGAAGGTCTCGTCGGGATTGTCGACCCGCCCCGGCCTGAGGCGCGCGCCGCCATTCGTCTGTGCCGATCCGCAGGGGTGGACGTCAAGATGATCACCGGTGACCACGCCACCACCGCGGCGGCCATCGCCGCCGAGCTCGGCATTGACGGCGACGTCGTCACCGGCGACGAGCTCAACGCCATGTCCGACGACGAACTCGCCGAACGCATTGAGCGCATCGGGGTGTGTGCCCGGGTGGCTCCAGAACACAAGGTGCGGGTCGTCAAGGCGCTCCAACAGCGCGGGCACACGGTGGCCATGACCGGTGACGGCGTCAACGACGCCCCCGCCCTGCGCCGAGCCGACATCGGGGTGGCGATGGGAATCACCGGGACCGAAGTGACCCGTGAGGCCGGGGACATGATCCTCACCGACGACAACTTCGCCACCATCGTCGATGCCGTGGAACGCGGCCGCACCATCTACGACAACATCGTGAAGTTCGTGCGCTTCCAGTTGGCGACGAACCTCGGGGCCATCGCCACCATTCTGGGCGCGTCGCTGTTCGGCCTGCCGGTGCCGTTCAGTCCGCTGCAGGTGCTGTGGGTGAACCTCATCGCCGATGGTCCGCCGGCGATGACCCTCGGCCTCGAGGGTCCCGCCCCCGGGGTCATGGACCGCACACCGGTGCCCGGCGGCGCGCCCATCCTCACGGCAGCACGACTTCGACGGCTAATGGCCATGGGTCTCGTCATGGCCATCGGGGTCCTGACGATGTTCGTCTGGGCACGCGACACGTTCAGCGAGGAGGTGGCGCTCACCATGGCGTTCACCACGTTCGTGCTCCAACAGATGGTGAACGTGTTCAACTCACGGGTCGAGTTCGCCTCGGTGTTCAACCGTTTCTCGCTGACCAACCCGAAACTCTGGGCGGTGGTGGGAGGCGTGGTCGTGCTCCAGGTACTCGCCACGGTGTGGAACCCGCTGCAACAACTGTTCGGCACAGAGCGCCTCACTGTGGCGCAGTGGGGGGTGTGTATCGCCGTCGCTTCGACGGTGCTGTGGGCGGACGAGGTCGGAAAACTGCTCCACCGGATCAGGAACCGCTCGGCAGACACCGCGCCGGCGACCCCGGAGCCAACCGGGGTCGAGGCGCGATAGCGTCACGGTAAGGACACCAGTCACGGAGGATCTGGCGTGGACGAGCAACTCGAAGCCCTGCTGGCACAGACCCGCAACCGGCGTTGGCCGTGGTTCGTCGCCGGCGGCGTGGCCGCCGCGGCGGCGGCTGGAGCGGTCGTGTGGTGGCAACTCCAGAAACGCTCGAACGTGGTGCCCACATCCGGAACGTTCGTGTCGAGCGAGGTGGACGGAAGGGACCTCGTTGAGGGCACCCAGTTACGTTTCACGTTCGTTGATGACCAGATGCACGTCTACGCCGGCGGGAACAACATGGGTGGCAGCCTCAGCATCATCGGTTCGAAGCTGTACTGGAGTGAGGACGCCTCCACCGCCGTGGGGTGTCTGCCCAACCTGGCCGTGCAGGACACCTGGCTGTCGAGCTGGTTGAACGCCGGGGTGGACGTGTTCCGTGACCACCGTCGCCTCGTGCTGTCCGGCCAAGGCGTGCGGGTCGTCATGGAACCGGTGCGCGACGAACGTTGAACACTCGCAGTCAACGGCACACGACAACGCAAGGAGCCTGACCTGATGCGCGGCGCACTTCCCGACGACTGCATACACGTGGTGATCGAGATCCCACGCGGGTCACGCAACAAATACGAGATTGATCACGAGACCGGCCAGGTGTTCCTCGATCGTCGTCTGTTCACCGCCACCACCTACCCCGCCGACTACGGGTTCGTTCCCGACACGCTCGGCGGTGACGGCGACCCCCTCGACGCCCTCGTGCTCCTCGAGGATCCCGTGTACCCCGGCGTGTGGGTCCAGGCCCGACCCGTCGGGGTGCTGTACATGCAAGACGAGGCCGGCGACGACGCCAAGTTGATCTGCGTCCCCCCCCAGGAACCCCGCTGGAACAACGTGCATGACCTCGAGGACCTCACCCCGCAGTTGGTGCAGGAGATCCAGCATTTCTTCGAGGTGTACAAGGCGCTCGAGCCGGGCAAGACGTCCCACACCGCCGGCATCGCCGGGCGGGACGCCGCCTGGAAAGAGATCAACGACGCACTGGCGAACTTCGCGAACCAAACCTGACGCGCCTGCGCCCCATGCACGATCGTCCCTACTTGGCACCGAGGCTGGCGCCACTGAGGCGCTGACATCACCGTGCCGGTTTCACGAGGCGCTGCCTGCACGCTGACGGAGTGCCCCACCCACCGGAGCTGCCATGGTCAAGACACTCGCTCTCACCCCTACCTCGTCCATCCTGTGGTCAGCGCAACACGGAGGGTTGATGAACGTGTGGGCTCGCCTCCCCATAGACGTGATCGGAGGACCGTTTTGTCGAATGCAGCGAGCAATGAAGGCAGCCATGCCGCCTGAACCACCCCAAATCCGAACCGCCACCCCCGATGACGTGACGCACCTGGTGACGGTGGTGCACGCCGCCTACCGGGACCCCGATGATCGGGGTTGGACAACCGAGGCGGACCTGCTCGGTGGCCAACGAATCGACGCTGCGATGCTCGAAGAGATCCTTGGCTCACCGGGGACCACGGTGCTCGTGGCCGAAACAGACGGGCGCATCGTCGGATGCGGCGCGGTCTCACTCGGCGATCCCCCAACGGCGACCTTCGGCATGTTCGCCGTGCACCCCACCCACCAAGGCCTAGCCATCGGGCATCAACTGCTCGAGGCCGCCGAGCGGCGCGCTGCGGAATCGGGCTGTGTCGCCATGGATCTCGACGTGATCGACATCCGCACTGAGCTCATCGCCTGGTACCGGCGTCGCGGGTATGTGCCGACCGGCGCCACCAAACCGTTCCCTTACGGTGACCGTCGCTTCGGCATTCCCCGCCGCGACGACCTCCGGTTCACCACTCTCAGCAAACGCCTGTCTGGTCCCTGAGACCGTGGCCGGGATCGCCACCCGGGTGGCCTGAGATTGCCGGCTCTGCATACGCAGCGAATCCGAACCGGTCTGTCACACTTCTCTCATGCAGCACCGTCACCGTCGAATCGGATTCCTCCTCACACCGGTCGTCCTCAGTGTGTTGCTCGTCGTGACCGGATGCGCCACCAGTGACGCCACCAACAGCGCTGCGACAACGGCAACGGCGAGCGCGCCGGACCTCGTCGGGGCATGGAAGGGCACCTACCAGTTCCCGACGGAGAGCGGCGAGCTGATTCCCAGCCCCCTCACGCTTGTCATCGAGACCCAGACCGACGGGGCGTTGTGGGGATACGAGGAATATGAGGATCGGGGAGAGGTGAACCGGGTACCGTTCGCCGGTTCGCTCGGAGCTGACGGGACAAGCCTCGGGCTCGCCGCCGACGAACTCATCATCGAGGGTGAAGTCACCGGTGAGGATTCGATGCGGGTCCGGTTCTTCGTTGTGGGCGACACACCAACCTCGTTCGAGGTTGCCCTCACACGGGCCGGTTAACACCCGAGACCCCCAACCCGACTCAGTGGCGGGCACACCACCAAGCGGGTACCGACGCCACGACCCACACGATCACACCGCCTGGACTGCGGACCGGGGAGCGGTGGCCACTCAAAACTGGGTGTCGTTGATGCAGACGGTCCCGGTGCCCCGCGGTGTCGACACCGATGCCCCTCCCGTCGGTGACGACCCACAATTGCTCGAGAAGCCGTCAACGAACAACGAAACCTGCTCCATGGTCGAAGGAAGCGTCAGTGACGCTTCGCCGTCAGTGGCGAGCGTCATCACAAGCGAACTTGATGCCGAGTCGTAAGTGACCGTTCCAACGATGCTGGCCACCTGCATCGAGTCGGAATACCCGCCTGAGGGTGGCCACCACGTAACGACGACGTTCGGGGGATCTGCGACGAACGAATCGCCGTCGGCGTCCTTCCACAGGTCGGCGAACGCCTGAGGACCTTCCAGCTCAACGAGCCGAAAGGGACGGTCCGTGAACGCCAACACGGAATCGACCGGCATCGTGAGCTGACTGGTCGTCTGGTCGAACGTCGTCACGTCCGTCGCCTGAAGGGAGAACAACCACTCCGGCGCAGGTTCCGAACTCGTCTCTGCCTCCGAACCACAGCCTCCTGTCGCAATGAACGAGACAACAAGCAAGGCGAGGGCAGGAAGCAAGCGACGGTTCATAAAGGAACACTCCCACACTTGTGCTTCCTGCCCTCCTCGCCCTGTCGAAAAGCGGCAGACATCACTGCTGAGCACCACCCGACGTGGTGCAACACGTGGCCTAGATGGCGGCATCTCCTGATTCGCCGGTGCGGATTCGCACGACGCTTGCCACCGGGGTCACCCACACTTTGCCGTCGCCGATGGAACCCGTTGACGCCGCACCGACAATGGCCTCCACCACCGACTGCACGTCCTCGTCGGTGGCGAGCACCTCGAGTTTCACCTTGGGGACGAAATCCACCTGGTACTCCGAGCCCCGGTAGGTCTCGGTGTGCCCACCCTGTCGACCGAATCCCCTGACCTCAGTCATGGTGATTCCGGCGATCCCAAGACCCTTAAGGGCCTCTTTTACGTCGTCGACCCGGAACGGCTTGATCACTGCAGTCACCAATTGCGACATCTCGTTGCCTCCTTCTCAGTGCGACTCCACGGAGTCGAATTTGGATTCGTTCGAACGGTCACTCAATGCCGCTCACGGCATCGGTGTGATATGCCACCTCACGGTGTTCGGAGAGATCCAGCCCCATCATCTCTTCCTCGGCGCTGACCCGCACACCAATCGTGTACTTGAGTGCCAACATCAACACCAGCGTGACAACGAACGAGTAGACGATGGCCACGACATTGGCGAGGAGCTGCTCACCGAGCAGCGTCAAACCACCGCCGTTGAACAAGCCCGCCATCGTCTCCGTGCCGAAGAATTCCGGGTCAGCGAACAGACCGATGAGCAGCGACCCCAGGAGTCCCGCCACAAAGTGGATGCCGACAACGTCGAGGGCATCGTCGTAGCCAGCCTTGGTCTTGAGCGTCACAGCGAAACAGCACACAACACCTGCGGCGAGGCCGATGAGGATCGGTGACATGCCCGACACGTAGCCCGCAGCAGGGGTGATGGCCACAAGGCCTGCCACAACACCTGATGCCACACCGAGGTTCGTGAACCGACGGTCCCGCAGACGTTCCACAACTGCCCACGCCAGACCACCAGCTGCAGCAGCGAGGAAGGTGTTCATGAATGCTTGGATGGCAGTGCCGCTGGCGCCAAGTGCAGACCCGGCGTTGAACCCGAACCAACCGAACCACAGGATGCCGGCCCCGATCATGACAAGCGGCATCGAATGCGGGGGGTGCCCTTCCTTGGGCCAGCCCTTGCGCTTGCCAATCACCAACACACAGGCAAGGGCTGCGATGCCAGCGTTGACGTGGATCGCCGTTCCGCCGGCGAAGTCGAGCGAGCCACGTTCACCGAGCCAGCCGCCGTAGATCCACTTGAACACCGGTACGAAAACCAACAACGTCCACACCGGAGCGAAGATGGCCCACGCGGCGAACTTCATGCGTCCCGCCACCGCACCGGAGATCAGCGCCGGTGTGATGACGGCGAACATGCCCAAGAAGGCAACCGTCAGCAAGGTCATCCCACCGTCTTCGCCAGTGATGTCGATGCCGCGAAGGAAGGCGTTGTCGAAGCCTCCGAGGAACGCAGCGTCGAACGGCACCTGCGCCAAGGAGTAACCGATGACCACCCACATGATGGGCACGGTGATGAGGCACCAAAAACTCATCATGATCATGTTGAGTACGTTCCGACTCCGGTCCATCCCTCCGTAGAAGAGGGCAAGACCTGGGGTCATGAACAGAACGAGAGCTGCTGAAATCATCAGCCAGGCAGCGTTCCCGGTATCCATGCGGGACTCCTTTCCTCCAGCGAGGTGGTGTTCACCATGCTCCGCTGGCGACACTCGCAGGGATTTCCTGCGGCCTGACGAGTTTCTTGATGAGTTGTTTCCATTCTGTTTCAAGGTAGTGAACGGTCCGTGGTGTCGAGCTCAGAGGCGTGCCCGCGAGAAGGATCGCTACACCGACGCCGGATCTGCTCAACCGGGCGGGACTACCTCGTTGCAGTGCCCAGCAGTGAAGGGCCGAATCCTCGACATGAGAGGGTTGGACCGCGTACCTACTCCATGCCGATTTCGGGATCCACGAACACGCTGACCCGACCAAGCCTCGCTGGCACATCGGTAGCAGGCGTACTGTCTGACCCGACTGCGTTGGTTGCACCCGCGGGAGCAGCACCATCGTGGCCACAATCGGGGTGCGCCCGGAGCAAGAAGAGAGATCCTGAGGGCGGACCTCGGCCCTTCCGTAGGGTGCAGATGGTCACGACCCTCCGTCGAGCGACTGCTACCGGGGGCGCGCCACCAGCCGAACGTCTGCATCGAGAGCCTCGGCAATACGCTGCAGCGTGCGAGCAGTCGGGCTCGTCGAGCCACGCTCGATACGGCTGATGTCGCCCTGATCAATGCCGCAACGCTCGGCAAGCTCAACCTGGGTGAGACCATGGCGCTCCCGCAGTCCGATGATCTGCACGGCGATGTCGTAGGCCTGCTCCAACACCTCTCGAGACGCCTTGGCCTCGGGCGACAGACGGTCGCGACGAGAAGCCGTCGCATCCTGATAGTTGCGGGCCATGGGAACACCTCCTTCAACCAAGTATGGGGATTTGCCCATAGAACGTCAACCCCGGCCACGCCCCTTCCTCGGGCGCCCTTGACGTTGCCGCTGCTTGAACTGGCCCAGCAGCCGGCGGGCCTCGGTGATCTCTCGCTGCTGCCATCGCTCCTTCGGGTCGTCACCCTTGTCGTAGCCACCTAGGAGAAAAACGACTTTCTGCCCGCAGAAGTGCACGAACACCCGAAGGAGCACCTTCTCCGGCTGGCCATCGACCTCAGGCGGCTCACCTCCAAACATGTGAACGATCTCGTCGGCCTCGTGGCGCACCCGAAACTCGTGAAGTCCCTCACCGAGCGCCTTCAGCCTCTATCGGCTGCCACGCTTCGTAGTTGATCGGCACCTGAGGGTTCACCGAGCATGACGCCCGCAGCAACATCGGGCGATCGGGAGCCACCGAACTGCCCGGTGAAGAGGTCGCTCGTCATCGGAAGGACTTGCGGAGCCCATCACGAGAACCTCGGAGCGCCCGCGGCCGCGTCATTCCGAAACGTCTCCAGCAAAAGCCCGAGATGTCTCAAACCCGTTGTGCGCGAGGGGGGAGTTGAACCCCCACGTCCTTTCGGACACTGGAACCTGAATCCAGCGCGTCTGCCTATTCCGCCACTCGCGCAGTGACTGACCCTGCGATCCTACACAGCACTCCTCCGAGCGGCGAAGCCGTCTATCAGGGTTGGCGAGGCACGCTCATTACAGCGCACCACCCTGATGGGCGGCGATGAGTCGCACCGCCTCGGCCACAGTCTCAGGACCGTACGTGGTGGCCGGCGGCAACTCCACCCTCGCCATCTCGAGGGCGTCGGCGTCCACCTCGCAACGCCCCGCAACCGGATCGATGTCATACAGCCGGGCGGCGTTCAGACCAAATATTCCGCGCTTCACCTCGTCAGTGAGGGCGGGGTAGCCGAACCGCTCTTGGAACTCTTCGGAGATCTGGAAGAGTCGCAATGCTTGGATCTGATCCTGGGGCGTGCCGAACCAGATCGAGTCAGTCCCCCACAACACCCGTTCGACACCGATGTACTTCAACAACTTGCCAAGCACGTGCGCCGCGGCCGTCGGGTCGCGCATGAGGAACCACCAGGTGCCGCCCAGTTCGGCGTACACGTTCGAGTTGGGTTGGATGCCGTTGTCGAGCACGGTGCGGATCAGTCGGTCGACCCCCTCGGGTTTGGGGTCATCGGGGTCGTAGGGGCCGACGCCACCCATGCGGGGTTCGAACCCCGAGTGGTACACGACGAACGCAATGTCAGGGTTGCGAGCTGCCGCCGGGCCGATGTCGGACGGGTCGGCCAGTTCGGGGGACGATCCCACGATCGAGGAGATCCCTTTGTGCGTGCAGATGATGGGCGGACCGATCGCACGAACGTGATCGATGAACCGCTGACCGATCTGGGGGCGGTCAGGGTCGTGATCATCGAAGTAGAACGCCGCCGCGGTCGGGGTCATGGTGTAGATCTTCCAGGCCACGATGTCGTAACGAGCGCGAGCCTCGGTCATCGCCAGTAGCGCTGGTTCGACGCGACCGAGGTGCGGGTAAGCCCCGCCGTGCATCAACAAACGGTCGTCGCATCCGATGCGCTCAGCGACATCGATGGCGTACACCATGTCCTCGAGTGACAGTCCGCTCTCCCGGCTCGCCGTCGGTAACGCCGAGAGGATTGCCATTGAAGTGTCACTTCGGGTGAAGAGTTCCTCAAAGTAGGCGTCAACGGTGAAACACAACCGTTTGTCACCGGCGGTGGCGCCAGCAGCACACCCCGCTTGGAGGAACTGATCGGTCCACGCCGGTGCGGGATCGTTGAGGTCGTAGTTGACGTAATGGGTCTGAACATCGAACACGAACTCGTCTCCCGCCAGCGCCGCCCGGGCGGCATCGGGGTCGATGGTGGCCTCGGGGGGAACCTCGTAGGACCCACCCGGACCCTGACCAAGCGACCCACTGCGTTCCGACGCACACGCGTTCAGCACGAAAAAGGTTGCTGCGGTCCCGGTGAGGCCAGTGAGGAAGCGGCGACGGGACATACCGAGCCGGCGACCGTTGCGTGCGGCGAGGTCGTGGGTGCGACGCTGCACCTCACGCATCATGGCGTCATGGGGCACGGGCAGGAACTCACCGTTGGACACCGGACCGAACTTCACGGGCAACCAGTCATCTCGAGCCACCGCCACCCCCTCCCTGCGCCGCCACGACCCTACCCCTCCAAACCCGTGAGATACCGGGGATTGAAGGGGGCCGGGCCGGGGATGTGACAGAGTATGGACTTCATTGTTCTCTCGGAGTGCCCACCGGGCCCCCGGGACGCCGCATGACCGCAAACCCGAGGGGGAAACCGACCGATGACTTCGATTCTGGCTGCCGGAAAAGGGGGCTATCAGGCCTTCGAGCTGGGAAGCACCGAGTGGACCCTGCTGATCGCCGCTGCGGTGATCGGCGCTGTGGCACTCCTCCTCGGTCTCGTCATGGTCCGCCTGGTTCTCGCCGCCGAACAAGGCACCGACAAGATGGTGGAGATCGCCGGAGCGATCCAGGAAGGGGCCAGCGCCTACCTCAAGCGCCAGTTCCGCACCATCGCCGTCATCGTGGTCGTGCTTGCTGTCGTCGTGTTCGTCACCTCCGCAGCCGTGGTGAACAGTTCCGGCCAGGAAGTCCTCGGGTTCGCTGCGTCGGGCGCCATCCGGACCGCCACGTTCGTCATTGGGTGTCTCGCATCGGGCTTCATTGGGTTCCTCGGCATGTGGGTGGCCGTGCGGGGCAACATCCGCACCGCTGCGGCAGCCCGCAAGCATGACTTCGGTCGGGCGCTACAGGTGGCGTTCCGCACCGGTAGCGTCGCCGGCCTGTTCACCGCTGGTCTCGGCCTGCTGGGTGCCAGCCTCATCATCATGATCTTCCAGAACTCGGCGTCGATCATGTTGGTCGGTTTCGCCTTCGGCGGTTCGCTGCTCGCCCTGTTCCTGCGGGTGGGTGGCGGCATCTTCACCAAGGCTGCCGACGTCGGCGCCGACCTCGTCGGCAAGGTGGAAGCCGGCATCCCAGAAGACGACCCCCGAAACCCGGCAACCATTGCCGACAACGTGGGCGACAACGTGGGGGACTGCGCCGGCATGGCGTCAGACCTTTTCGAGTCCTACGCCGTGGTGCTGATCGCCTCGATCATCCTCGGGGTGTCGTCGCTGAACGCCATCGGGGCCGGTGGCATCGCTGCCAAGGGCCTGGTGTTCCCCGTAGCGGTGATGGGTGTCGGTCTCGTGGCCTCCATGATCGGCATCTTCTTCGTTCGGGCCCGTGCCGGCGAGGTCGACGCCCTCAAGCCCATCAACCGAGGCATCTACGTTGCCCAGATCCTGTCGGTCATCGGTGCGGGTGTCATCGCTTTCCTCTACGTCGGCAACCCTGAAGGGGCCGAGGTGACGAGTATCGGTGCTCGCATGTTCGGCGCCATCGTGATTGGTGTGGTGCTCGGGTTCGCCGTGTCGAAGATCACCGAATACTTCACCTCCACCAAGACCCGGCCGGTCCGTGACATCGCCGCATCGGCCCGCACCGGCCCGGCAACAGTGGTGCTGTCGGGTCTGTCGTCGGGCATGGAGTCTGCTGTGTGGGCACTCGTCGCCATTGCCGGCGCCATCGGTGCTGGCATCGTCCTCGGCGGTGGCGAGACCGAGTTCTCGTTCTATCTGGTGGCCCTGACCGGTATCGGCATGCTGTCCACCACCGGCATCGTGGTAGCTGAGGACACCTTCGGTCCGGTGGCCGACAACGCGGCGGGCATCGCCGAGATGGCTGGTGAGTTCGAAGGCGAAGCCGAACGGATCATGGTTGGCCTTGACGCCGTGGGCAACACCACCAAGGCGGTCACCAAGGGCTTTGCCATCGGTTCGGCCGTGGTGGCTGCTGTGGCCCTGTTCGCCTCGTTCGTTGAGACCGTGGCATCCGAGTCAGGGATCGTCTCCGACGTGTACAGCGCTGTGAAGATCAACGTTGCTGACCCCAAGGTGTTCGTCGGGTTGATCCTCGGGGGGACCGTGGCGTTCCTGTTCTCGTCGCTGGCGATCCTGGCGGTGGGCCGCACCGCCGGAACCGTGGTTGAGGAAGTCCGACGCCAGTTCCGCGAGAAGCCCGGCATCATGGACGGCACCGAACGTCCCGATTACGGCCCGGTCATCGATATCTGCACCCGGGCCTCCCTGCGTGAGCTGGCCACCCCGGCGTTGCTGGCTGTGCTGATGCCGGTCATCGTCGGGTTCGCCCTCGGACCGATCGCGTTGGGTGCGTTCCTCGCCTCGGGCATCGTGGTCGCCGCCCTCATGGCCAACTTCCAGTCGAACGCTGGTGGGGCGTGGGACAACGCCAAGAAGTACATCGAGGACGGCGCCGAAGGCGGCAAGGGATCCGAGGCCCACAAGGCCGCCGTCATCGGCGACACGGTGGGTGACCCGTTCAAGGACACCTCAGGTCCGGCACTGAACCCGTTGATGAAGGTCATGAACCTCATCTCGCTTTTGGTGCTACCCGCCGTGATTGCCGCCAACCCCGACTCGGCGCTCGCCGAACTCGTGGGTCGCACCGTTGAGGCGTCCCCCACGGGATGGATCGTGGCCGCGGTGGCACTTGTCGTGCTCATCGGCGCCATCATCTTCTCCAAGCGGAGCGGGGCTGGCGTTGCCGCACCCGAGGCCGCTGAGGTCACCACCGGCTCCTAGCCTCGTCGTGTCCCGCTGAGGCGCCACCGGGCTATCTACCCGGTGCGCACCTCATGGGGGGAATTGCGGTGAAACCGGGAACAATGGTGGGGTGCGTTTCGTCCTGCCGCCGATTCTGGTCGTCGTCGCCACCGTTGCAAGTTGGTGGTTCGGGGCCGACCCTGTCGTGGCCGCTCTCGTGCTGCTCGTCGCTGTCGTCATCTCGTCACTATTGGGGCGGCTCGGTGGACTGCTCGCTGCAGGAATTGCCGCTGCGTGTTTGAGTCAGGTGTTCCTCGCTGATGAGGGACAACTCGTCGGCGACGGTGACGACATCATCGGTCTGGTCGTATTCACGGTGGTCGCCATGGTGGTGGCCACTCTCGTGGCCCGTGAGCGCATCGCCCGGCGGCACGTCGGACTCGTCGAACAGGAAGTCAGGCTGCGCATCGGGATTACTGACTCGCTCATGCGTGGTGAGCCCGTTTCAGAGGTGGTGGCGTCAACGACTGACGCAATCGCCGAACTCTTCGACCTGGCGTCGTGCACGCTCGCCACCGCTGGCACCATCGCGGTCGTTGACCGGCACCCACATGGGGGTCGCCCGTGCACCATCCGTAGTGAGAACGCCTCAATGGACATCGTGGCGAGAGCAGACCACCCACTTGACGAGCGGACACTTGAAACCCTGACCGTCCTCGTCGCCACCCTTGGGGTGCTCTTCGAACGCACCGAACTTGAACGCTCCGTCGGCGAGGCCCGAGTGAATGCCGAAGTGAATGGTGCGCGCGCAGCATTTTTCGCCGCCGCCGGTCACAACCTGCGCACGCCGCTGGCGTCGGTGCGCACCGCTGTGTCCACACTGCTCGATGACGACGCCGTACTGACCCCGGTGGATCATCGGGAACTGCTCGAAACCATTCGGGATGAGACCCAGCGCCTCGAACGCATGGTGGCCAAGGTTCTGTCCCAGAGCTTGGCCCGCAGCGGACAGCTCACCCCGGAGCGTCAGGCGGTTGACCTCGAAGGTCTGGCGCAGGTTGCCGTCCGTCGTCTCGGACCGGCGGCAGCGCAACACACGGTGTTGTTGGACATCCCTGCGGAAATTGAGCCGGTGTGGCTCGATGTGACCATGGTCGAACAGATGTTGCTCAACTTGCTTGAAAACGCCGTGCGGTGGGCGCCACCTGAGACCTCCGTGACCGTCGCCGCCCGACGCGACCACACACAATTCACCCTGTCGGTCATCGACCACGGACCGGGTGTTCCCCCAGGCGAGGAGAGCAACGTGTTCACCGAATTCCACCGTGGCTCCGCTCGCACCGAAGGGGAAGGGACCGGATTGGGTCTCGCTATCGTCAAGGCGATGGTCGAAGCCCACGGCGGTGACGTGAGCTGCCGGCCGACCCCCGGCGGAGGCGCCACGTTCATCATGCGGTTCCCTCTTGCCGGTGCGACCCTCGGTGGCGGCACCGGCGTTCTCGTCGAGTCCGGCGGTGAGCAATGAGCGCTGTCGAACATGAGGCTGAACACCTCGTGCCACGCCGGGTTCTCATCGTTGATGATGAGGCGCCGTTACGACGGGCACTGAGTACCAGCCTTCGAGCCCGCGGCTATGACGTGTCCGGTGTGACCGGAGGCGAGCAAGCCGTCGTTTCCGTTGCCGACAAAACCACTGACCTGGTTCTGTTGGACCTTGGGCTCGGGGACATGGAGGGGCTTGACGTGCTCAAACGCATCAGGTCGATGTCGGAACTCCCGGTGATCGTCCTCACCGCAAGGGATACTCAGGCCGACAAGGTCGCCCTGCTCGATGCGGGGGCGGACGACTACGTGACCAAACCGTTTGACACCGAGGAGTTGCTGGCACGGATCCGTGCGGCGCTTCGGCGCAAACCCGAAGCCGTGGTCGTGCCCACCGTGATCATCCGAGACGGCGTAATCATTGACCTCGGCCGGCGACTCGTGACGGTCAATGGTGAACGTGTCCCCCTCACACCCACCGAACTCGCCCTGCTCGAGGTGATGGCGTCCCACTCTGGCCGTCTACTCACCCATGACTTCCTGCTTCGACAGGTGTGGGGGCCGGGATATGGCAGGGAGTCGAACTATCTGCGGACCTACGTCGGGCAACTACGCAAGAAACTTCGTGACGACGCTGCCAGTCCCCGATTCATCGTCACCGAACCCGGGATCGGGTACCGCTGGATTGCAAGCGGGGAGTGACCGAGGCTGGAACGACGCCACCCGGGCCCCGCACAGAGTTCCCACAGCGCAAGGTTCTCTGGCGGGACCCGGGGGTCGGTGCGTCACCCACAAGTCAAACGACCTTTGCATCAGGGCGATATCAGGATTGTCAGACGCCTCGTCAAGAAAGTGTCAATGATCCGCCTGGACATCGGGCCGGAACCACCCGGCGAACCCGGGTCAATGGCTGGCCGGACCGGGTCGTCCGGTAATGTGGTCCGTTCTGGGGCTGTAGCTCAGTTGGCTAGAGCACCTGCTTTGCAAGCAGGGGGTCGTGGGTTCGATTCCCATCAGCTCCACTCAGTTTCGCCACTACATGTCGGCTCACCGGCCGTCATGTGGGTTTCTTGGGCCCGTCTGTGGCGACCAACCTTCGCGCTGAGGGTGCGCCTAGACCGCTGGGCTCGGCAGGGCCGAAGATCGCTTGGGTAACCGGTGAATTGACAGTGATGGGGCCTGCGCCTGTGACGGCGTTGGCGACATTGGCTAGCATCTCAAGACACCTGGAGAGGTGCCAGAGTCCGGTCGAATGGGCCTCCCTGCTAAGGAGGTGAGGGGTACTCCCCCTCCGTGGGTTCAAATCCCACCCTCTCCGCCACCCAGCCCCCGCCAGCATCGCTGCCGGGGGCTGGTGCGTTCCTGCCCGAGCCCGGGCTCGATGACGGGTTTTCCGGGGTTCGACTCCGTCCGGTACGATCGCGGTTCCTGCGCTCGTAGCTCAATTGGATAGAGCATCTGACTACGGATCAGAAGGTTGGGGGTTCGAGTCCCTCCGAGCGCGCTGCACGCTTCCCTTGAGAAAACTGGCGAACGTCGCCTCGGTCGTCCACCTCGTGTAGGTCACCCGTCAATCGGGTGTGCATCACGCTGCGATGAAGATGCGCCATCACCCAGCCACGTCCGAATCTCGGACAAACCGAACTACGCCGGTATATCTGTTGGGTGAGGCCGAAGTGATCTCCGGTCGGGCATTGCATGAGGGTCTGATGTCGGCAACGGCCAATCACCGCAACTGTGGAATGACCTAGCCCGATACGCGGTTGACCCTGACATGACCACCACTAGCGGCACCCGCGTCAACTTCAGTCTCGAACGCACGCTCCCCATCGACTCAGCGTCGGCGTGGGCGGAACTCACCGACTGGGCGGGTCACGCCGAGTGGATTCCCATGACCCGCGTCGAGCTCGACCCCGATGACCCCGCAGCGTTCGTGGCGTTCAGCGGACCTGGCGCTCTCGCCCTCGAGGACCGCATGCGCGCCACGCAGTCCTCATTCGACGGAAGCTCCGGACGGTGTCTCGTCGCCAAACTCGGTCCAGTGCTCGTCGGCGAAGCGGAGTTCACCGTGGCGCCGGGGCCGTCGGCGGACAGCGCTGTGGTGACGTGGCGCGAGGATGTCACGGTCCCCCACCTCCCCGGATTCCTCGCTCCCGTCGCCGCCCGGATCGGTGCCGCCTTGTTCTCGTGGTCGTTGGGACGTATGGCCCGCCACCACCAACGGAACAACTGAGCGTTCGCATCCGGACGCGGTGAGGCCCCCTCCCGAGGAAGGGGGCCTCACCGTGATTCGAGTCGTCATCCCCGCAGCGGCGCCTGTGCCGGCGGCGTATTGGCCGGGTCGATCACCCACTGGCGGTAGACGTGACCCCAGCGCCACAGCAGGCGGGCCATGTCGGACCGGACCATGTTGGCCGTCGGACGGAAGGCGTTGCCCTCACCGATGCCAACCTCGTAGGCCCACGCCACGACGTCCTGCTGCCAGGCGGCCACCCGCGGGGTGCGGGAGTCCGTCGGGGCGAAGGAGGTGCTGCTCGCCAGCGGCTTGTTGTTCACGCCGCTGTACACCCTGTACCCGGTGTAGCGCTGCAGGAAGGCCAGCACCTCCGCCCGGGTGATGGCCGCCTCCGGACGGAAGGTCCGGTTGTTGGAGGCCACACCTTCGGCGTACGCCCAGTTGACCGCCTTGCGAACCTCGCCACGGCTCGGATCGTTCGGGTTGGACGTCACGTCGGTCACCGAAGCGGTCGTGTACGGCTGTCCCTGACGATTCACCAGCGGGGAGCCGGCGTCACGGAACAGGGTCAGCAGCACCTGGAACCGAAGGAACAATCCGGTCGGGTTGAACCTGCCAGGTGGCGTGGTCTTCGTGAAGATGTTCTTCTCGGCAAGACAGGCCACCGCTGCGCGGTATGGGGCAGTGGTGTTGTTCACCGGGATGTCGGAGTACGGGTACGGATCCACCGACACCGGGCAGTACACCGGCGGTGGCGGCGGCTCCTCTTCGGCCACGTTGGTGAACGTGAAGGTCTTGTACGCCGCCGAGAACCCGTCACGCACCGCCAGCTCGACCACCAGGGTCTCCAACTCGCCCTCAGCGGGCTCGCCGACGAGGAGCGTGGCGTTGGCACTACGAGCGTCGAGGATCTCGGCGTCGGCACCACCCTCAAGGATGCGCCACAGGTACTTCAGCGTCCGGCCGTCGGGGCTGGACGAGCCCGCCGCACTCAACGTCACCGAGTCGCCATCGGCGACCTCACCGAGGTCGTCGTTGGGAATCGCTGTCGGGTACGTCGGGGCGCCGTTGGCCAGGGAGGCCGCCGGAGCGACCGTAACCGTTGCGGTGCCGTTCGCCACCGGCCGACGCACAGTGACCCGCATCCGATTCGTCTCGATGACATCACGGGTCAGCCCGTCGTAGACGTCGAGCTGGAACCGGTAGGCCACCGGGCCGCCGTCGGGCAGGCTGAACTGCGTCACCAGTGCGTTGCGGTCAGCAATGCGCTGGTTGGCATCAGCGTCGTCAGGCAGCAGCTCAAGCGAATCGGGATCGAGCGCCGTCCAGTTGTA
>Ga0208482_1000040_pt1 | contig 41784 bp, 40 predicted proteins | sample LakMenEpi26Sep10_FD_150737 | JGI IMG/M metagenome (GOLD analysis project Ga0208482, IMG submission 150737) | Freshwater microbial communities from Lake Mendota, WI - 26SEP2010 deep hole epilimnion (SPAdes) | ecosystem: Environmental > Aquatic > Freshwater > Lake > Epilimnion/Euphotic zone ... | reverse complement strand
CCGGAAGCGTCGACGTCAACGGTGGCCGTTACAACCTGTTCGCCCCGTTCGGGGGCTACAAGCAATCGGGCATCGGTCGTGAGAACGGCGTGTGGGGCATCGAGGAGTTCTGCGAGGTCAAGGCCTTGCAACTGCCCGCCTGAGCGGGCCCACGCCCTCAGCCCTGAGCGGCGATGGCCTCGGCCACGGCGAGGACCCGTCGGGCGTTGTCGACGTGGAGATTTTCGATCATGCGGCCGTCGACGGTGACGACACCCTTGCCTTCGGCGCGTGCGGTGTCCCACGCCTCGATGACCTTGCGGGACTGCTCAATCTCGTCTTCAGACGGGGCGAAGATCCGGTTGCACGGTTCGAGTTGGCTCGGATGGATGAGGGTCTTGCCGTCGAAGCCCATGCGGGCACCCTGCTCACATTCCGCAGCGAAACCGTCCTCGTTCTTGATGTCGTTGTAGACCCCGTCGAGGATCACTTTGCCCGCGGCGCGGGCGGCGATCAGGCAGTGCGACAACGAGTACAGCAGCGGTTCGCGCCCGGGCACATGGGTGGCGTGCAGTTCCTTGGTGATGTCGTTGGTGCCCATGACCAACACGGCGAGACGTTCCGACGAGGCGCAGATGTCTGCTGCGTTGAGGATGCCGGCGGGGGTTTCGAGCATGGCCCAGATGCGGGTGCGCTCCGGTGCTCCACCCTCGGTGAGGAGCCGCTCGATGGTGGCGATGTCGTCCACCGAGGCGACCTTGGGGACCAGCACGGCGTCGGGTCCCACGGCGGCCGCTGCCCGGATGTCGTCAGGGCCCCACGTGGTGTCGAGCCCGTTGGCCCGGATGGCGATCTCGCGGTGCCCGTAGGCGCCCGAGGCGGCCGCCTCGCACACCCGGTCGCGGGCCTCGAGTTTGGCGTCGGGGGCGACAGCGTCCTCGAGGTCGAGGATCAGTGCGTCGGCAGCCAACGTCTGGGCCTTCTCGAGCGCCCGGGCGTTGGCTCCCGGCATGTACAACACGGACCGTCGGGGTCGCAGGTCATCGGTGGTCATGGCGTCCTCCAGTACGTGGTGGCCGGTTGCGGATCACAAACCGTAGGCGGCGGCGAGATCGGCGTCCCGTTCGGCGAGCGAACGGGCGAGGTCCACGAGGACCCGGCACTGTTTCACCGTGGCGTCGTCCTGCATCTTGCCGTCCAACATGACTGCCCCGGTGCCGTCACCCATGGCGTCAATGACCCGCACCGCCCACGCCACGTCGTCGGGGTCGGGGGAGAACACCTTGCGGGCAATGTCGATCTGCACGGGGTGGAGGGTCCACGTGCCGACACAACCCAACAGGTACGCGTTGCGGAACTGGTCTTCGCACGCCACCGTGTCGGCGATGTCGCCGAAGGGGCCGTAGTAGGGGAGGATGCCCGACGCCCGACAGGCGTCGACCATGCGGGCGATGGTGTAGTGCCACAGGTCCTGTTGGGCGGTGGTGCGGGGGCCTTCAATGTCACCGTCGGCGGGGTCGGTGCGCACCAGGTACCCCGGGTGGCCGCCACCTACACGGGTCGTCTTCATGCGGCGATCCGCAGCGAGGTCGGCCGGGCCGAGACTGAGGCCCTGCATACGGGGACTGGCGGTGCAGATCTCCTCGACGCTGGCCACGCCGCGGGCGGTCTCCAAGATGGCGTGCACCAGAATCGGGCGGGTCAGCCCGGCGCGGGCCTCGAGTTGGGCGAGGAGGCGGTCCACGTAGTGGATGTCGTCTGGGCCTTCCACCTTGGGAACCATGATCACATCGAGTCGGTCACCGACCTCGGTGACGAGGGTGATGAGGTCGTCGAGCACCCACGGGGAGTCGAGGCTGTTCACCCGGGTCCACAGCTGGGTGTCGCCGAGATCGACGGTGCGGGCCACCTCAACGAGTCCGGCCCGGGCTTCTTCTTTGCGGTCGGCGCTGATGGCGTCCTCGAGGTTGCCCAACAACACGTCGGCCTTGGCGGCCATGTCGGGGAGTTTGGCCACCATCTTGGGGTTCGACGGGTCGAAGAAGTGGATCATCCGCGACGGGCGCTGGGGTACCTCGCGCACCGGTTCGGGCGCTCCGACGGCGAGGGGCCGAAAGAAGTCCTTGGCACTGCGCATGGTCGCCTCCTGAGGCTGGGTGGTTGACCCGGCATCTCTCCGCCGGGTCGCACGATGTCGCTTCCGCACCCTACCGACCCGCCACAGGGGGCGGCGAACTCCGGGCGGTGGCCCGCCCGGGTGGTGCCGCAGCCAACTTGGTGCGGTTCACCGCGGCGGGGGACCATGGTCCCGTGAGTTCCGCCCCACCAGCCCAACCGAACGCTTCGGGGCTGCCTGACTCGGCGGGTGCGGTGTTCATGGCCGGGCTGCGCATCGTGTGGCGCTACGTGCGCAACCAGCCGTTGCGGTTCACGCTCGCCATGATCGGTGCCACCGGGTACGCCGCGGGCGCGGTGGGCACGGCCTGGGTGCTGGGTGCGATCACCGACCGACTGGTCATCCCGGCGTTCGGCGACGGGGTGACCTCCGAGGCGGCCGCCGCGGGCGCCGCCGCCATCATCGGGGTTGGTCTGTTGCGGGCCGGTTCGATCCTGCTTCGTCGGTACAACGGGGGCCTCACCGGCCTGCGCACCCGTGTGGACCTGCGCAAAGCGGTGACCGACACGCTCCTCGCCGCCCCCATGGAGTACCACCGGTCGCGCCCCACCGGTGAACTGTTGGCCCACGCCGATGCCGACGTGCAGGCCTCCACCGAGGTGCTTGACCCGTTGGCGTTCAGTCTCGGGGTCGTGGTCCTCGTGGCGTTCTCACTGGTGGCGCTGTTCATCGTGGACCCGTGGATCGCGCTGGTGGCCCTGGTGTTGTTTCCGTCGCTTGCACTGTTGAACCGTGCCTACACCAACCGGATCGCGTCGCTGGTGGCCCGGGTGCAGGTCTGTCTGGCCGAGGTGGCCGGGGTGGCCCACGAAAGTTTCGACGGCGCGTTGGCGGTCAAGACCCTGGGAATCGCCGATGCGGAAACCGAACGCATGCGCGTTGCGGCCAACGACCTGCGTGACGCCCGGGTGGCGGTGGGTCGGGTGCGGGCCGTGTTCGAACCGGCCATCGACACGCTCCCGGGCCTCGGGATCATCGTCGTCGCACTCGTCGGTGCGGTGCGTATCGGTGCGGGCACCATGGACCCCGGCGGATTGGTCGCCGCCGCGTCGCTGTTCGGCCTGCTGGCCTTCCCCGTCCGCATCGTCGGGTTCTTCCTACAGGAACTGCCCCGGTCGGTGGTGGCCACGGGACGCATCGACGGGGTCCTGGCGGTCCCCCCGGGACCTCAACCCGGGGTCGGTGCGGCGGTCCCGCCGGGCCCGGTGGCGTTGCGGTTCGATCACGTCGGGTTCTCCTGGCCGGACGGGTCCCGGGTGCTCGACGACCTCTCGTTCAGCGTGGCCCCCGGTGAGGTGGTGGCACTCGTGGGGGCCACCGGGTCGGGCAAGACGACCTTGTGCGAACTCGCAGTGCGACTCATGGATCCCACTTCGGGGTCGGTGCAGGTCGGGGGGGTCGACGTCACCGAACTCGATCCGGCCTCGTTGCGTCAGGCCGTGGCACTGGTGTTCCAGGAGTCGTTCCTTTTCGCCGACCCGTTGCGCACCAACGTGGACCTCACCGGCGAGTTGAGTGGTGAGGAACTCGCCGAGGTCGCCGGCATCGCCCACGCCCACGAGTTCGTTCTCGCCACCCCCCAGGGTTGGGACACGCCGGTGGGCGAGCGCGGGGTGAGTCTTTCGGGCGGCCAGCGCCAACGTCTGGCGCTCGCACGCGCCCTGGCCCGCCAGCCCCGCGTGCTGATCCTTGACGACGCCACCAGTGCCATCGACCCGGTGGTGGAGGCCGGCGTGTTGGCGAACCTGCGCCAGTCGTTGTCGGCCACCACCCTCGTTGTGGCGCACCGCCTCGCCACCATCCGCCTCGCCGACCGGGTGGTGTTCCTCGCCGACGGCCAGGTCGCCGCCGAGGGCCGACACACCGATCTGCTCGGGGTGCCCGCCTACGCCGAGCTGGTACGCGCCTATGAGCGCGACGCTGACGGTGGCGCCGACGGCGACGGTGAGGGGTTGTCGTGAGCCCCGACGTCACCACCGAGGAGCTGCCCGCCACCGCCCCGGCGGGGGCCATTGCGGTGCTGCGCCGGGCGCTGCGTACCAGCCCCGGCCTGTTGCGGGGGGTGCGCACCACGGTGATGCTGGCCCTGTTCGGGGCGGCGGGCCGTGTGGTCGTGCCGGTACTGGTTCAACAGGTCCTCGACCGCGGCATCCTCGGTGAGGAGGGGGTGCAAGTGGCGTTCGTGGCGGGAGCGACCGCCGTGGCGGCCCTGCTCGTCCTGGCGGTCATGGTGGCCTCACGGTTCACTTATCTGCGGGTGGTGACCATTGCCGAGGAGACCCTGGCGGATCTCCGAGTGCGGGCGTTCGCCCACATCCACCGATTCAGCGTCGCCGACCTTGACGAGACCCGGCGAGGGGTTCTGACTGCCCGGGTCACGAGCGACGTGGAGACGGTGGCTCGTTTCGCCCAGTGGGGGGCGATTGCGTGGGTCGTGAACCCCATTGTGATCCTCGTACTCGTCGGGGTTCTCACCGTGTACTCGTGGCAGATGGCCATCGTGGTGGTGGTCGCCCTCGTCCCGTTGCTGCCCATCCTGCGGTTCCTCCAGCAGCGACAGTTGCGCGCCTATGACCGGGTCCGCACCCGGGTCAGCCAGACCCTCACCGCGCTGTCGGAGTTGGTGATGGGGGCAGGTGCGGTGCGGGCCTACGGCATCGAGAAACGCAGCCGGGACCGCATGGAGACCGCCATCGACGCCCAGTACGACGCCGAACGCCGGGCACTGCTGTTCGTCACGTCGAGTTTCGCCACCAGCGACCTCGCCGGGGCGGTGGTCACCGCCATCGTGGTCGCCGTGGGCGTCGTGTTCGGTCCCGGTTGGGGTCTTGACGCCGGTTCGCTGGTCGCCACGCTGTTCCTCGTCACGCTCATCGTCGGGCCCGTCACCGAACTCAACGAGATCCTCGACCAGACCCAGTCGGCCGTGGCGGGCTGGCGCAAGGTCCTCGACGTGCTCGACACGCCCGTCGAGGTCGTGGAACCGACCGACGGTGTGCTGTTGCCGCCTGGGCCCATCACGCTGCGCACCGACCACCTGTCGTTCGCCTATCGCACCGGACCGATGGTGCTGTCCGACGTCAACCTCGAGTTGCCGCCGGGGGCGCACGTGGCGGTGGTGGGAGAGACCGGGTCGGGAAAGAGCACGCTGGTCCGCCTGCTCACCCGCCTCGCCGACCCGACCGAGGGGCGGATCCTGGTGGCGGGAATCGACCTTCGCCGTGTCGACCCGGTGTCGCGTCAGCAGCGCATCCGCCTCGTCCCCCAGGACAGTTTCCTGTTCGACACCACGGTGGGTCGCAACGTCGCGCTGGGTCGGCTCGGTGCCGGTACCGACGAGGTGACCGCAGCGTTCGCCGATTTGGACCTTGGGTGGTGGGTGGATCAACTCCCCCTCGGCCTCGACACGCCCGTGGGTGAACGCGGCGACCAGTTGTCGGTGGGGGAACGCCAACTCGTGGCGCTGGCCCGCGCCCAACTCGCCGACCCGGGGCTGTTGATCCTCGATGAGGCCACCAGCGCCGTCGACTCGGTGACCGAGCGGGCGTTGGCCTCGGCTTTGACCCGGGTGTCGGCCGGTCGAACCACCGTGTCGGTGGCCCATCGGCTCTCCACCGCCGAAGGTGCCGATCTTGTCCTGGTGTTCGACGGCGGCCGGCTGGTCGAGGCAGGTCACCACGCCGAACTGGTGGCTGCGGGGGGCCGCTACGCCGAGTTGTACGGCAGCTGGCTGGGTGGCACCCGGGAACCTCCGGCGTCCACGACGGGCTGAACGGGGTCTGTACGGGGCGTCGGGCCGGTTCGCGCACCGGCCGGGGGCGCCGCTAGATTCGCCTCTGCCGGCGGAGTGCCGGGAGGATCGTCACGTGGAGGACACGCCGTGAGTGCCAGCCCAGTCCGAGTTGCCGTCACCGGGGCCGCCGGCCAGATCGGCTACAGCCTGCTGTTCCGTATCGCGTCCGGCGCCATGTTGGGCCCCGACACGCCGGTGCGCCTCCAGTTGCTCGAGATCACCCCGGCCCTCGACGCCCTGCGGGGTGTGCAGATGGAGCTTGAGGACTGCGCCTTCCCGCTGCTCGACTCGGTCGTGACCACCGACGACGCCAACGAGGCCTTCGATGGCGCCGACGTTGCGCTGCTGGTGGGTTCGCGCCCTCGGACCAAGGGGATGGAGCGGGCCGAACTGCTCGAGGCCAATGGCGCCATCTTCACGGTGCAGGGCAAGGCGCTCTCGGACAACGCGTCGAGCGGAGTGAAGGTGCTGGTGGTGGGGAACCCGGCCAACACCAACTGTCTCATCGCCATGAACAACGCTCCGGCGCTCGACTCGTCGCAGTTCACCGCCATGACCCGGCTCGACCACAACCGGGCCAAGGCCCAGTTGTCGGCCCGCACCGGCAACCCGGTGTCTGACGTGTCCCGCATGACCATCTGGGGTAACCATTCAGCCACCCAGTACCCCGACGTGTTCCACGCCACGGTGGCCGGCACCCCGGCGTTCGAGGCCATCGGTGGCGACCAGGACTGGTTGGCGGGAACGTTCATCCCCACGGTGCAGCAGCGTGGCGCCGCCATCATCGAAGCCCGTGGCCTGTCGAGTGCTGCGTCAGCGGCCAACGCCGCCATTGACCATGTGCGCGACTGGGTGGCGGGCACCCCGGCCGACGACTGGGTGTCGATGGCGGTGTGCTCCGACGGTTCTTATGGGGTGCCCGAAGGTCTCATCTCGTCGTTCCCGGTGACGTGTGCCAACGGCGAGTGGGAAATCGTCGCGGGTCTCGACATCGACGAGTTCTCCGCCGAGCGGATCGCTGCAACGGTGACCGAGCTCGGTGAGGAGCGCACCGCGGTCGACGAGCTCGGCCTGTTGGGCTGAGCCCGCTCAGTCGTCGTCGAGGACGACAGCGGCGAACACGTCGCCCAACCCGTCGAGCAGGTCGTGGTGGGCCAACAGCACGGTGGTGTCCCCACCCACCTGGAGGCGACCGTGGGTGAAGGCGGTCTGGGCTGTGGTGTCTCCGGCGGTGATGGCTCGGGCCGTGTCGGCGTCAGTGGTGAACCGGATGTCGGGAGTCTCGGCGGCGCCGGACTCGAATCTGACGTCGCCGTCGTTGACGACCACGTGCCAACGGGCGACCTCCCGAGACCCTGTGAGATCGGTCACCGCCTGTTCGATCACCAGGTGGACCCCCTGGGTGCGGCGACTGAGGTCATCGTGGGCGTCGGCTGCGGTGTTGAGGGCGGCGAGCCAGTCATCTGAGAGGTGGCGGGGCACGCCCCCACACTAGGCAGTGCCGCCAATGGGCCTCACCACCGGTGGGAGTCACTTGCATTCGAGCGGGGGTCATGGTGAGGTGGGGCATGCCCCCCCTCCCCGATGATCTGACTGCAGTGCTCTCACGTGCCGCACGGGCCCAGCGGGGTCTGAGCGCCGGTTTGCTCGCCCCACTCGGCCTGCATCCCGGTCAGGACGAGCTGCTCCGTCTGCTGTGGCGCCAGGACGGTTTGGTGCAGTCCCGGATTGTTGAGGCACTCGGCGTCGAGGCCCCCACGGTCACCAAGATGGTGCACCGCCTTGAGGTCGCCGGGTTCGTGCAGCGCAGGGTGGCGCCATCTGATCGTCGTGCCACCCAGGTCTGGCTGACCCCCGCCGGACGGCAGTTGCGTACCTCGGTCCAGCGACTGCGAAGGCGCGTTGAGCAGCGCATGACCGAGGGGCTCACCGACCGTCAGGTGGCAAGTCTGCGAGCCCTGCTCGAGCAGGTTGTGGTGAACCTCGACGACCAGTGAACGCGCCGCTTTCAGCCGACTTCGATCTGCCGGGGGACCGCAGAGGCGCCCCTGCGCACTGGTGCGAGCAATGGTCGTTCGACGCCGTGTTCCCCGACCCTGACGATGGTGGGGTGATGCTCGGTGTGGCAGTCAGCGTGGGGCGACGCCCCGCCACCGGTCGTGGTTGGTATCACGCCGTTGTCGTCGGCCCGGGGCGCGCCACGGTGTTCGTCATCGACACCGATCTCGTCCTTGGCGGCGGCGCCGGTGGCCTTGAACTCCGCTCCCCGGGGTTGTGGGCCGACCACAACGCCTCGGCCGCACTGGGTCACTGGACGGTCGCCGCCGAAGCGTTCGGTGTCGCCCTCGACGACCCCTGGGATGCGTGGGGCCGGGCGTTCGGAACGCCGCAACCGGTCGGTCTGGACCTTGAATGGGATCCGGTGGGTGCCCCCGATGGGCCCGCTGACGGGTCAGCGGATGACGCCGGGTCCTGGTGGGTGGGGTGTGAGGTGCACGGGGTGGTGCTGGTCGGCGACGAGCGCCACGACGTCACCGGGTACGGCACCCGGGGCCGGTCGTGGGGGCCGGCGGTCCCCGTCGCGGAGGGCCATCGCAGGGTGTGGTGGTGTGACGGCGCCGGTCGGTGGCGCCACGCCGCCGGTGCGGCCCCGATCGGTGCTGATGGGGTCGCGCCTCTCGTCCCACCGGTGCGTTCGGTGACGGCGTGGGCTCCGGTGCTCGGTGCAGGAGATCAGCGTCTGATTCAGGCCCTGGTTGCGTGTGACGACGGCGAGTCCGCTGGTGCGGGCTGGCTGGTGCAGCGCTGACCGGCGAGTAGGTGGCTGGGCCGGTCTAGTTCTCGCCGAGTTCAGCGGCGAGGTCGGCGTCACTTCGATGGGCGACACGCTCGCTGATGGCGGTGATGCCAATCACGACGATGAAACCCACCACGGCCAACACGATGGGGAGTGCCACGTCTCCCGAAGGCATCTCAAGGGCGGCGTTGCCCGAGGTGCCGTCCGGCCACGGCCACAACACCCGCAACGAACCCACCATCAGCCCTATCAACCCCGCCAGCATGGTGCGTTCGTGGTGGACGAGTCCCCAGTGCAGCAACTGCGAGAAGGCGGCGAGGCCGATGACACAGCCGGCGATGAACACGACGAGCACCATCAGGTTCCGGTCGGTGAGCGCCCCGAGCACGTTGTCGTACATGCCGAGCATCAACAACAGGAACGACCCGGAGATGCCGGGGAGGATCATGGCGCAGATGGCGATCGCTCCGGCGACGAAGTAGATCACGAGCGACGGGTTGTCCACCGGACCGGACTGCAGGCCCAGGACGAAAAAGGTCACGACGGCGGTCAGGGCGCAGATGGCCAGTCTCGTCGTGTCCCAGCCCTGCACGAGTCGCGACGCAACGACGACCGACCCGATGACGAGACCGAAGAACAGGCCGGCCATGCGGACCGGCTGCGTGTCGAGGAGATGCTCGATGATGCTGGCCAGACCCACAACGGCCGCGCCGATGCCGAGGAGCAACGGAATCAGGAAACGCCAGTCGAGTGCCCGCAGGCGCACCCACGCCGTTCGGAGATCGAGTTTCGCCGCGGAACCGAGCACATGCGCTCCGGCGCTGACCTGACCGATGAGCCGGTGGTAGATGCCCAACACGAGGGCCACGGTCCCGCCGGACACGCCGGGCACGATGTCGGCCGCACCCATGAGGCCACCGCGCAGCAACTGGGCCACGAGGGGCGTCACGCCGCGCTCCTTGGCAACCGGACGATCCGTACTCATGTGCTGGCTCCGTTCGCCGACGGGTCGATCAGGGGAAGACCTGTCCGGCGAGTTTACGGTTCTTCAGCTTCGATTTGAGGTAATCCCGGTTCATGAGGGCGATGAAGTCGAGCGGGATCTCCTTGGGGCAGGCCTCGTGGCACTCCCCGTGGTTCGTGCACGACCCGAAGAACTGCTCCATGGTCTCCACCATCGCCTCGGTGCGCTTGAAGCGTTCGGCCTGGCCTTGGGGGAGCAGGTTGAGGTGGGCGAGCTTGGCCGAGGTGAACAACTGGGCGGCGGAGTTCGGGCAGGCCGCCACGCACGCCCCACACCCGATGCACGCCGCAGCATCCATCGCCGAATCAGCGACGGGCTTGGGAATCGGGATTTCGTTGGCATCGGGTGCCGCCCCGGTGTCAGCGGTGATGTATCCGCCTGAGGCCACAATGGCGTCGAACGACGCCCGGTTCACCATGAGGTCCTTGACGATGGGGAACCCTGCGGCCTGCCAGGGCTCAATGACAATGGTGTCGCCGTCGCGGAACGCCCGCATGTGCAACTGGCAAGTCGCCGCGCCCTTCCACGGCCCGTGAGCCTGCCCGTCGATCATGACGCCACACGTCCCGCAGATGCCCTCACGGCAGTCGCTGTCGAACGTGATGGGGTCACCGCCCGCTTCGACGAGTCGGTTGTTGACGACGTCGAGCATCTCAAGGAACGACATGTCGGGCTTGATGTCGACGGCGTCGTAGGTCTCAAAGCGTCCGGGGGCCTCGGGGCCGTCCTGGCGCCACACCTTCAGTTTCAGCTGCATCACTTGTAGCTCCGCTGGGTCAGCTTCACGTACTCGAATTCAAGGGGTTCGACATGCTTGACGGGTTCGGAAGGATTGCCTGACCACTCCCACGCCGCCACGTTGCAGAAGTCGTCGTCGTTTCGGAGAGCCTCGCCGTCGTCGGTCTGGTACTCCTCGCGGAAGTGGCCGCCACAGGACTCCTCGCGTTCGAGGGCGTCGCGGCACATCAACTCGGCAAGATCGAAGAAGTCCGCAACCCGCTGGACCTTCTCGAGTTCCTGGTTGACCCCGGCACCGCCAGGCACCCGCACGTTGGTCACGAACTCCTCGCGCAGCGCCGGGATCTCCGACAGCGCCTTGTCGAGACCGGTGCGGTCCCGCGACATGCCGCAGTAGTCCCACACGATCTTGCCGAGTTCACGGTGGTAGTGGTCTGCCGACCGGCTTCCGCCCACCGCCAGCCACCGCGCCACGTCCTCACGAACACCGGATTCCGCTGTGGTGAACGCCGGGTCGTCGGTGGGGACCACCGGGTTGCCGAGCAGGCCGGCGAGGTAGTCGCTGATGGTGGAAGGGATGACGAAGTAACCGTCGGCGAGGCCCTGCATCAGCGCGGAGGCACCGAGTCGGTTGGCGCCATGGTCGGAGAAGTTGGCTTCCCCGAGGGCATACAGGCCCGGCACCGTGGTCATCAGGTTGTAGTCCACCCACAGGCCGCCCATCGTGTAGTGCGGGGCGGGGTAGATGCGCATGGGAACCTGGTAGGGGTTCTCGTCGGTGATGCGCTGATACATGTCGAACAGGTTCCCGTAGCGGTCCCGCACGACGGGTTCGCCGAGGCGACCGATGGCTTCGGAGAAGTCGAGGTACACCCCGTTGTGCAGCGTGCCGATCCCATGGCCCGAGTCGACCATGCGTTTCGCCGCCCGGGAGGAGACATCACGTGGGGCGAGGTTGCCGAACGACGGGTAGATGCGCTCGAGGTAGTAGTCGCGCTCACTCTCGGGGATCTGGCCGGGCGGACGGTCGTCCCCAGCCAGCTTCGGCACCCAGATCCGACCGTCGTTACGCAACGACTCGCTCATCAGGGTCAGCTTCGACTGGAACTCGTCGGATGCCGGGATGCAGGTGGGATGAATCTGCGTGTAGCAAGGGTTTGCGAACGCCGCACCCCGCTTGTGGGCCCGCCACGCAGCGGTCACGTTGCAGTTCATGGCGTTGGTCGAGAGGTAGAAGGCGTTGGAGTAGCCACCAGTTGCCAACAGCACGGCGTGGCCAGCGTGGGAGGTGATCTCCCCGGTGGCAAGGTCACGCACCACGATGCCGCAGGCCTGACCGTCCTTGATCACCACGTCGAGCATCTCGACCTTGGTGTGCAGTTCACACGCCCCGGTCCCGACCTGCTGCATGAGCGCCTGGTAGGCACCCAACAGAAGCTGCTGTCCGGTCTGGCCCTTGGCGTAGAAGGTGCGGCTCACCTGTGCCCCACCGAATGAGCGGTTGTCGAGCAGGCCGCCGTATTCCCGTGCGAAGGGGACACCCTGGGCGACGCACTGGTCGATGATGTTGACGCTCACCTCGGCGAGTCGGTGAACGTTCGACTCGCGTGAGCGGAAGTCGCCGCCCTTCACCGTGTCGTAGAAAAGACGCTGCACGCTGTCGCCGTCGTTCTTGTAGTTCTTCGCTCCGTTGATGCCGCCCTGGGCCGCAATGGAGTGGGCCCGACGAGGCGTGTCGTGGAAGGTGAAGACCTTGACCTGGTAGCCCAACTGGGCCAGCGACGCCGCCGCTGCAGCACCGGCGAGGCCCGTCCCGACAACGAGCACGGTGAACTTCCGCTTGTTGTTCGGGTTGACGAGTTTCACCGAGAACTTGTGGTTGTTCCACCGGTCCTCAATGGGCCCCGAAGGGGTCTTGGCGTCGAGAGTGATGCCCATGGTTGCCTCCTAGCGGCGGTCAGCCGCCGACGATCCCGAACTGCACAGCGAGGGGGAAACTGATGTTGGCGCCGATCACCACGATGGTGAAGCCAGCGGCGAAACCACGGCGCACCGGGTTCCGCATCGGGTTGAAATGTGGGTTCATCGACCCCACGGTCTGAAAGATGCTCCAGGTGCCGTGGTACAGGTGCACCCCAAGGGCGAGGTTGGCGATCACGTAGATGAGTGCCACCGGCCAGCGGTCGAAGGTCGTGACGACGTTGTTGTACACCTGCCCGTAGACGAAGTCGGGGTTGCCGAGACCGTAGGTCAGGTCGGCGAGGTGCCACAGAAGAAACAGGGCCACGATGATCCCCGTCCAGCGCATCGTTCGGCCGGCGAAGTTGGCGGCGATGTAGTCGCGTCGTGAGTACTTGGTGGGCCGAGCCCGATGGTTCATTCGGGTCAGCGAGTACGCCGAGTGGATGTGGAGGGCAAAGAACACGAGCAGGCCCACCCGGAACAACCACACCACCATGGTCTTGGGCAGGAACGGGTAGGCGATGGTCTTGAGCGCCTCTGCGTAACTGTCGTAGTCAGTCGGGCCGAAGTACATCTTGAGGTTGCCGAACATGTGGGCGAACACGAACCCCATAAGGGCGATGCCGGTGATGGCCATCACCCACTTCTTACCCACGGCTGTCTGATACAGGTCAAGCAACGGGATGGACCGGTGCCGGACGGGCTTGTTGATCGGCACCGCCTCCGTGCGGTTGCCGGCCCCTGCCGGTCGATCCTGGGTTGCGGTCACGGAGTATTCCTCCCGGTCGTGTGGTCGCCCTGACAGGGGCGCTTCGTTATGTCCCAGGGAGAGACAGGTCCCTAGGGGCGACTTGCTCTCTGAACGGTAGCGTCCCGCCGGGAAGTCCCCCCAACTCTGTGGTTGCTCCCCCTCTCGGTGCTCCCGGGTACCCCGGGCGCCGCCCGGGGCGCGCTGGTAGACATTGCCTGTGGCTTCAGCCAACCCCGGATTGGGACGTCGCGCCGGCAACGACGAACGCATCAGGGACGCGGCGCTCGCCGAGGCACTGGCGCTCGGCCCGGACCGTCTGGGACCCACCGCTGTCGCCCGCCGGGCGGGCCTGTCTACGGGGGCCGTCTACGCCCGCTATGAGGACAGTGCGGAACTGCTCGTCGACCTGTGGGTGAACCGGTGCCGCTCCGAGGTCGGTGACCTTGTCGAGTTGGGCCTTGACTACCTCCTCGGGGGCGGCGACGACGACGACCTCGACGAGCTCCTTGATCGGTTGGCCAACCCCTCGGTGGGTTGTCGTGTCGGGCTGGACCTGTTGACGCTGACCCACCGGGAGGACGCGTTGGCCGAAGTCGTCGGGGTGGACACCGCCCGTGCCTTTGAGCGGTGGCGATTGGGGCCCGATCACGATCCGGCAGGTACGGCCGCTTCGGCGTTGGTGCTCTCAATCCTGCTTGGACTGATGACCCTTGACGCCCACGGTCCGCGCTGCACGGTGGTGCCACCGGTGGGTCCACCGCCCGGTCCTGTCGGCGACCAGTCGTCGGCTGGGGAGGCGTCGCTAGTGCCTGAGCACCTGGCATCGGCAACCGATGCCGAGGCGGCCGGTGGCGGGGTGATCGACTGGCGCTCGGCATTGGAGTGGCTACGCGCAGCACTCGCCCGGCCCCCCGAGGTTGTTGAGCTCCCGTCGTTCGTGCGTCCGTTGCTCCCCGAGGTGGCCGGCCTCGACACGGACCAGACCAGAGCGATGCTGATGCAGTCGTGCATGGAAGTCATCGCCCGCGTGGGACTCGCCCGAGCGACCGCCACTCGCATCGGTCGTCGGGCAGGCATGACTCACGGCGCCATCTACGGGTTGTACGAGTCCAAAGAGGAACTCCTGTGTGACTCGGTGCGGGTGATCACCGACGCCGTCATGCGGTCTGATCGGGCCCACCTCTCTGCGACCTACTTCGACGGCGTCGACTGGGGAGAAGCCGTCACCGGTCTGCTGGCCACCATGGGTGGTGAGGAACGTAGGTCGTGGCGACTGTTTCGGATGGAGAGCCATCTCGCCGCCCGACATCATCCCGAAGTGGCCCGCTCACTCGACTGGGTCTACGGCCGGATCTTCGCCATGGACACCGTCGTCGCTTCAGCATCGGGTCTCATTGACCCGGCCGTGGCCCGGGCCGCCACCCGTATCGCTCTCGCCATCCCGCTCGGGTACGTCCACCTCGCCGTCGTCGCCCCCGACACGCTGGCGTCAGTCGACTGGAGTCTGGCCCCGTCACTGTTGGGCTGACCGTTCCGTGGAGGGAGCCGCTAGCGTGCCCTCAGCCGCCAGTGGCGCCGGGGAACCTGCGTCAGCCGAGCCGTCTGACAGGGAGGATCCATGAGCGACCGACCGGGCACCCTTGGTGCCTTGCGAGCATCGGGGTGGGAGAGCGTTCCCGTCAAAGAGGAACTCCGGCGCAACGCCATCGCCCGGATTCGTTCGGGGGAGGACCTGTTCCCCGGGGTGCAGGGTTACGAGGACACGGTTCTTCCGCAGTTGGAGAACGCCCTGCTCGCCGGCCACGACGTCATCTTCCTCGGCGAGCGCGGGCAGGCCAAGACCCGCATGATCCGCGCCATGGTCGGCCTGCTCGACGAGTGGTTGCCGGTGGTGGCCGGGTCGGAGATCAACGACGACCCCTACGCCCCGGTGTCACGTCACGCTCGGGATCTCATCGCCGAGCTCGAGGACGACACGCCGATCGAGTGGGTGCACCGCGACACCCGCTTCGGGGAGAAACTCGCCACGCCCGACACCTCGATCGCCGATCTCATCGGTGAGGTCGACCCCATCAAGGTCGCAGAGGGCCGGTACCTCTCGGACGAACTGACGTTGCACTACGGCCTCGTGCCCCGGACCAACCGCGGGGTGTTCGCCATCAACGAACTGCCCGACCTCGCCGAACGGATCCAGGTGGGTCTGCTCAACGTCCTTGAGGAACGGGACGTCCAGGTGCGCGGCTACAAGGTCCGCCTCCCGCTCGACGTCGTGTTGGTGGCGTCGGCGAACCCCGAGGATTACACGAACCGCGGGCGGATCATCACGCCACTCAAGGACCGGTTCGGTGCGCAGATCCGCACTCACTACCCCCTTGAGGTCGACACCGAGGTGGCTATCGCGCTCGCTGAGGCCCGTCCGCTTCAGGCCGAGGGGTTGTCGGTCAGGGTTCCGCCCTACATGGCCGAGGTGGTGGCGACGTTCTCCCACCTCGCCCGTGAGGCGCCTCAGGTCAACCAGCGGTCAGGGGTGTCGGTGCGTCTCACGGTGGCGAACCTCGAGACCCTCGTGGCCAACGCCGCTCGCCGGGCGCTGATGCTCGGCGAAACCGATGTCGTTCCCCGCGTCAGCGATCTCGATGCGCTGGTGGCGTCCACCTCGGGAAAGGTGGAGATTGAAGCACTCGAGGAAGGCCGGGAGGGCCAGATCATTGAGCACTTGCTGCGTTCGGCGGTGCTCACGACCTTCCGTCGCCACTGCGCGGTGGAGAGCCTCTCGGCGCTTGTCGACGGCTTCGCCGACGGCCGTGTCGTGCACGCCGGCGAGGACGTCACCGTGGCGGACTACCTCGCCGCCGTCGAGTCGATCCCGGCGCTCTCCGAAGCGGTCGCAGGCTTCACCGGTGGTGACGACTCACCCGCGGCGGTGGCCGCCGCCACCGAGTTCGTGCTCGAGGGCCTCCACCTGTCCAAGCGGCTGAACAAGGACGCCGCCGGCGGACGGTCGACGTACCGGAGCCGCTGAGCGTCAGTGGGTGCGTTGCGTCACGGTGCCGTCAGCGCCAGCAACGATGACCCGTTCAACCATCCCTCCTGGGAAGATCCCGTGTTCGACGATGCCGGGGATGCCCGACAGCGCAGCGGCGAGCGCGACCGGATCGTCGATGGCGGGGAAGTGCGCGTCGCACAGCAGGTTGCCGTTGTCGCTACGTGCGTCACGGGTCGATACCGAGGTGGCTCCGAGCGCCTGCACGGCAGCGGCCACCACGCCTGGGGCGAATTCGAGGACCTCGAGTGGGGTGCCGAACGGGCCGAGTCGCTCGACGAGCTTCGACTCGTCGACGACGATCACGAACCGGTCGGACATGGCGGCCACGATCTTCTCCCGCGTGTGCGCTCCGCCACCTCCCTTGGTCAGGTTCAGTTCGCCGTCGACCTCGTCGGCGCCGTCAATGGTGATGTCGAGGTGCCCGATCTCGTCGGGTGACACGACAACGAGGCCGAGCGAGGTGGCGAGTTCGTGTGTGCGCAGCGAGGTCGCCGTGCACGTGATGTCAGGCCTGCGGTCCCCGAGCGCCACGATGGTGTGATGCACTGTTGATCCGGTCCCGAGACCGACCCGCATCCCGTCCTCGACGTAGCCGGCGGCGTGAACCCCAGCGGCCTTTTTGGCGTCATCCATGCTCACAGCATCGCGCACCATCGGCGTCATGGCCTTCGTGTGAGGGGGCCGTGGCTCTGCGCTGCGCACCGTTGGTCATGTGCCGGTACCCTCGGGGGCGTGACCCGTCGACCGCTGCGACACACCTACTCGCGATGGGACGGCACCCAGACGGGGTTCTCCCTTGACGCCAGCGACGTCATGTCCGAGATCACCGACGACCTGCTCTACCACGGGGACCTGTCGGCTGCGCTTCGGCGGATGATGAATTCGGGGTTCGACGACGCCGACGGGCAACGGATCCAGGGGTTGCGGGAGATCCTGCGCAAACTCGCTGAGGAACGTCGCCAACGGCTCGAACAACATGACCTCGGCGGGGTGTACGACGACATCGCCCAGCGCCTCCGTGACGTGGTGGACACCGAACGATCTGCGCTCGACGACTTCGTTGCTGACGCCGAGAGGTCCGGTGACCAGCGCCGCAACGAGGTGGCCCAAGGTTCCGCAGCCGAGCGCCGCATGCACCTCGACCTGCTGCCACCTGACCTTGCGGGGATGGTTCGGTCACTTCAGGAGTACGACTTCACCTCCAACGACGCCCGGCAACGGTTCGAGGAACTCCTCGATGAGCTCCGTACTGAACTCGTGAACCAGCAGGTGGCCCGCATGTCGGGGGCTATGGAGAACATGACGGCTGAGGACTTGGCCCGGACCAAGGACATGATGGCCGAGCTGAACCGGATGATCGAGCAGCGTTCCCGTGGGGAGGAACCGGACTTCGACGGGTTCATGGAGCGCTTCGGCGACTTCTTCCCGGAGAATCCTCGCAACCTCGACGAGTTGCTCGAGGTCATGGCCCGTCGCATGGCTGCGATGCAGTCGCTTCTCAACTCCATGACCCCCGAGCAGCGAGCCCAACTGCAGGCACTGTCCGATCAGTTGCTCGAAGACCTCGACTTGCGGTGGCAGGTCGAGCAGCTCGGCCAGGCGTTGCGAAGCCAGTTCCCCCAGATGGGGTGGGACTCCTCCCAGGAGTTCAGCGGCCAGGACCCACTCGGGTTCGCTGAGGCGGCCGAGATGATGGCTGAGCTCGGGGATCTTGATCAGCTTGAACAACTCATGCGTGGTGCGGCCAACCCCGGGGCCCTCGCCGAGGTCGATCTCGATCGGGCCCGCCAACTGCTCGGTGACGACGCCGCCGACAGCCTGGAGCGGCTCTCGGAACTGAACCGCATGCTTGCCGACGCCGGGCTCATCGAACAGCGTGAGGGTCGGTGGCAGCTCAGCGCGTCCGGTATCCGACGCATCGGACAGAACGCGCTGCGGGACCTGTTCCGCAAGCTCGACGGTTCGGCGCTCGGTGGCCATCAGGTGCACCGCACCGGGGGCGGGCATGAACGTGACCTCGACACCAAGGCCTACGAGTTCGGTGACCCGTTCAACCTGCACATCGAACGCACGGTTCGAAATGCTGTGCGTCGCGCCGGGGGCGGCACGCCGGTGCAGCTGACACCCGAGGACTTCGAGGTGGAACGCACCGAACACGTCGTGCGTTCCGCCACGGTGCTGATGTTGGACCTCTCGCTGTCCATGCCGATGCGGGACAACTTCCTGCCGGCCAAGAAGGTGGCGATGGCGTTGCACTCGCTGATCACCACCCAGTTCCCCCGTGACTGGCTTGGTCTGGTCGGGTTCAGCGAGACCGCCCGGGAGATCACCGCCGACCAACTGCCGGAGGTGTCGTGGGACTTCGTCTACGGCACCAACATGCAGCACGGTTTCGCCATCAGCCGTCGCCTTCTCAGCCGTCAGCACGGCACCAAACAGATCATCATGATCACCGACGGCGAACCAACCGCCCACATCACCGAACGGGGCGAACCGTTCTTCAGTTACCCGCCCGTGCGCGAGACCGTCGATGCCACCTTGCGGGAAGTGGTGCGATGCACCAATGACGGGATTCGCATCAACACGTTCATGCTCGACCCCACTCCACACCTGCGGGGTTTCGTGGAGAAGCTGACCGAGCTGAACCGGGGTCGGGCGTTCTTCACCACGCCTGACACGCTCGGGGACTACGTGCTCGTCGATTTCCTCGAGCAACGTCGGTCGATGCTGCGGGGTCGACGGGCAGGCTGAACCCGATGGCTGTTGGGTCGATCAGATTCTCGACATCCGCGCCGCAGGGTCCTGGCCGTACCACTCGGCAAGCTCGGCGTAGAGCTCTGGTTCGTGGGTGGTGAGTAACGCCGGCGTGTCGAAGAACACCTCGGTGGCAACGGCGAAGAACTCGGCGGGGTTCACCCCGGCGTAGCTCCGGAGCGCCTTGCTGCGTCCCTCCACCACCCGTTCGTAGGCGCCGGTGCATGCTGTGATCCACCGTTGTTCCTGGTCCACGCTGTCCATTGGTGGGGTGCCGTTGGCGATCCCGACCAGCATGTCGAGTTTGTGGGCGAACTCATGGAACACCACGTTGTTCCCTTCCTCAGGGTGGCGTGCCTGATGGGTGGCGGCATCCCACGCCACGAGGACCGGTCCCGTCGGGTCAGCCTGACCGATGATGGCAATCGGGTCGTCACTGGCCAGACCCGCCACCTGTGAGTGCTGGCCCCGCATCACCATGGTGGTGGGGTGCACGACGACGGCGTGCACGTTGCGGAACGAGTCTGCCGGGCGTTCCAAGGCGATGAGGGACGCCTCAGCGGCAATCAGCATGGTCATCTCGTCGCTCAGCAAGAACCCGTTCGCCGCTTCCCACCGCACCCGGGCGAACAGGTCGACTGCCCGTTCCCCGAGGCGTTCCTGCTCGTCATCGTCGAGGAGGTCCCAGTGGGCCATGTGCACCGACAGGGTCGACCGCCAGGCATCGGTGAACCCCGCTTCGAGGATCTCCTTGCGGTGGCGGTGACGACTGGTGCCAAACACGCTCTTTCCCCTTAGCGCGACGCCGAACGGGCGAACTTGCGCGCCGCCAAGAAGGCGAACACCACCGTGATCCCGACCGCCCAGGCGATGGCCTGCCACAGGTCACTGCCGGGGTCCTGACCGTTGAACAACGCCCGTGCGGCGTTGGTCAGCTTTGTGAATGGGTTGGCGTCGGCGATGGTGGCAAGCCAGGAGGGCATCGACGAGGTCAGGACGAACGCCGAGGAGACGAAGGTGAGCGGGAACATCCAGATGAATCCCGCCGAGTTCGCCGCCTCAACCGAACTCACCGACAGACCAATGAGTGCTTGGATCCAACTAAAGGCGTAACTGAACCCCAACAGCAGCGCCGTGGCACCCAGTGCGGCGAGCCAGGATCCCTCGACGCGGAACCCGACGAGGAACGCCACCACCATCATCACCACGAACGCCACGACGTTGCGCGCCAGGTCCGACAACGTCCTGCCTATGAGCACCGCTGACTGATGCATGGGTAGGGAGCGGAGGCGGTCAATCATCCCTTTGCTCAGGTCGTCGGCCAGACCCACCCCGGTGAATGCACTGCCGAACACCACGGTCTGGGCCACGATGCCAGGAATCAGGTACTGCTCGTAGCTGGAGTACCCCGGGGTGGCGATGGCACCACCGAAGACGTAGACGAACAACAGCACGAACATGACGGGCTGGATGGTGGCGAACACCAACAGCTCGGGGTTGCGGGGAACGGCGCGCAGGTGGCGTGTGGCCTCAGTCCAACTGTCCTTCCAGATCCAGATCGGCCCCGACGGCAGGGGAGGGGAGCCGGTGTCGTTGGCTGTCGGTGTCGTCGTGGTCACTTGCGTGCCTTCCTCTTGGTCGTGGTGGCAGCGGAGTCATTGTCCTCATCGGGCGTTGCGGTGGATCGGCCCGTGAGTTGGAGGAAAACGTCGTCGAGCGTGGGCCCTGCAACCTCGACGTCAGCAATGTCGATGCCGTCGGCGTCGAGGAGGCGAACGACCGCAGGCACGACACCTTCGGTGTCGCTGACCGTGACAGTCGCCGACCTTGTGACCGGGTCAACCTCGGTGACTCCGACGGCCATCGGAAGTCGGGACAATGTTGTGGCCATGGCGTCGAGCGAGGCTGAGGTCGTGCCAGTAACGGTCAGGCGAGCCCCACCAATCTGTGCCTTGAGTTCGTTGGCGGTGCCGCGGGCGATCACGACCCCTTGGTCGATGACGGCGATCTGGTCGGCGAGACGCTCGGCCTCATCGAGGTACTGGGTGGTGAGCACCGTGGTGGTGCCGTCACGAACCAATCCGTCGATGAGGTCCCACATACCGAGCCGGCTGCGGGGATCGAGCCCGGTGGTGGGTTCGTCGAGAAACAGGACCGACGGTCGCGAGATGAGGCTCATGGCGATGTCGAGACGTCGGCGCATACCTCCCGAGTAGCCCTTCACCACCCGATCGCCGGCATCGGTCAGGTCGAACTGTGCCAGCAGTTCCGAAGCGCGTTCACGGGCTTGGTGGGCACTGAGGCGGAACAGTCGTCCGATGTGCTCAAGGTTCTCGGTGCCGGTGAGGCGTTCATCCACCGCCGCGTACTGGCCGGTCAGACCGATCCGGGCACGCACCGCCCGTGGATCTTCGACCACGTCGATGCCGTCGATGCGTGCGGTGCCCCCGTCTGGCTGGAGCAGGGTGGTGAGGATGCGCACGGTCGTCGTCTTGCCCGCACCGTTGGGTCCGAGCAGGCCGAGCACCGTGGCACGTGGAACTTCAAGGTCGACCCCGTTGAGCGCCATGGTGGCGCCGAACTTCTTTCGCAGGTCGCGGGTTTCTACGGCGATAGTCACGCCGGGACGCTATCGGACCCACGTCGGCGGCCAACCTGTGGATAACGGGGTGAGTGGATCTGGGCAGGAATTCCAAGAATTTCTTGCATTTCAGGCCTGTTCGGGGCCATGATCACGTCGTTGTAATTACACCATCGTCGTGGCAGCCCCGCTCCGGGTGCCGCCCGTGATGGCTCGGGGGGCTGCTTCGGCGGTTCAGGGCCACCACGGGGTTGCACAGGGGTGTCGGCGGCTGCTGGCTGACATGAGGAGGCTGGAATGCGAGCTGCATCCATCGAGGTTGTCGAGGAGAGTTCGTGGCAGGACCTGGCCAACTGCCTTGGGGTGGATCCCGACCTGTTCTTCCCTGAACGGGGGGCGTCGACCCGTGAGGCAAAAGAGGTGTGCCGCGGCTGTGTCGTCCGGGACGACTGCCTGGAGTACGCCCTGGCCAACGGGGAGAAGTTCGGGATCTGGGGTGGCATGAGCGAGCGTGAGCGTCGACGGATCCGTCGGCAGCGTGCCCTTGCCCGTGCCGCTGAGGCCACCGCCTGAGGGTTGGACCCCTCGGAGCGACCGGGAGCGCTGATGCGACCCCGGTTCAGTCTTGCGACCGGTGGGCGATACGCCACTCAATGGTGCACTCCTCGGCGAGGTCAAGTTCTTCCCACCGGCCTCGCTCAGTGGCGTTGAGCACCTCTTGGGGGATGAGTCCCACGAGTTCGGCACCCTCAACGTCGCACCCGTGCTGGGCAGCGAGTTTGCTGACGAGGTCGAAGGCATCGGCGGGGCCGACACGTGTCGGCTCGGTCAGGTTCATTGAGACCTGAACCCGTTTGCCTACGGCAAGCCCCAGTGCCCGCAGCCCAGGTTGTCGGATTTCTCGGGCAACGTCCCGGGCGGTGTCAAGGCATGAACCGGGTAGCCAGACGTTGTAGGCCACCAGCACGTCGCGCGCTCCCACCGCGCATGCACCGGCGGTGAGGTGGGGGCGGTGTGGGCCGGTGTCGGGGAGAAGGTCGCCGAAGGCATGGGTGCGCACTTCGGGTAGGGATCGGTGCGTCCCGTAGGTGAAACACGGCAACGCCAGTGCCTCCGCAGCCCACGTTGCGAACGCGTCCCGTGCCCTTGCGGCGTCATCGGGTGCACCGTCGAGCGACACGAATGGCACGACGTCCACGACGCCGAGGCGGGGATGGACTCCGGTGTGGACGTTGAGGTCAAGGGAGGCCACCGCAGCGGCGGCGAGGCGTCGTGGGGCGGACTCACCGAGGAGGGTGAACACCGACCTGTTGTGGTGTGGGTCACGGTGGAGGTCGAGCAGATCGTCGCCACAGGCGTCCCGCAACTTCCCGATTACCTCGTCGTCGGTTCCCTCACTGATGTTCACGACGCACTCAAGCACCGGGATCCCCCTTGCCGCTGGTCACAGGGTGCCCCTGTCGGATTGACTCTGGTCCCACTACACTCGCGCACATGACTCTCGCCATCGCCCTCGGCGGACCTGAACTACTCGTCATCCTGCTCATTGCCCTCCTTCTTTTCGGTGGCACCCAGTTGCCCAAGTTGGCCCGGTCGCTCGGCCAGGCGCAGAAGGAATTCAAAAAGGGCATTGACGGTGGTCCAGAGGACCCCGAAACGTCGTCAACTGGCGACAAGCCAGCATCCTGATTGAGTCCTGCCGGGAGTCCGACTGGTTCGGCCCGGCCACGGGACCGAGTCGCTTAGATCCCGAGTGGTTCGATGACGCCGTTGGGGTCGGAGTGGCCCCGCTTGCGCAAGATCCGTCGTCGTTGGCGTTCTGAGGTTCCCCCCCACACGCCGTGATCGATGCGGTACTCGAGGGCGTACTCCAAACAGGGTTCTTTCACCGGGCAGGTGGCGCAGATGCGCTTGGCCACCTCCACCCCGACACCGTCGCTAGGGAAGAAGGTGGCGGGCGGCTCAAAGCGGCAATTGCCCTCCGCCATCCATTCCTGTTCCACAGCGTCCTCCGTTGGGGCCCGGGCTGGGTCAGCCCCGGCGATTCGCCCCGCCGCCTTCGATCGAACTTTGATGCTAGCGGCCGACCGCGCAGGGTGGGTGACCGTGGATACGCTGCGCAGAGGATCGCCTGCACCGCAGAGTCGGTAGCTGGGCCACAGGGAGGTAGCCAGGTGGACAATTCGGGGTCAGGTGATGAGGGTGGGCCACGAACGTGGTCTGACGCCCCGAGTGGGCCGCCGACCGTTCCCGAAACGCCCGTCGCTCCTGAGGAGACACCGACATGGCGTCCGGCTGGTGTCGACGGGGAGAATGCCCCGGACTGGTTGGCGGGCTCGGTCGCGCCAAACCGGGTCGGGGCCCCGAGCGCTCCCGCCGCGCCCTCCCCGCCAGCTCCTGCCGTCGCTCCAACATGGCCAACACCCCCAGGTGCCCCACCAGTTCCCCCTCCCTCGCCCCAGGCGCAGCCGGGCTGGGGGCCACCGCCGGGGCCAACCCCAACACCGGCCACCCCCGCCGGTCGCCGCGGGCCTGGTCTGCTCACCGTGATCGTGGTGGCGTTTCTCGCCGCCATGCTTGGTGCGGGTGCGGCGGTCGCCGCTCTCGGCAGTCAGGGCGGCCAACGGGTGGTGGAACGCATCATTGAGCCACCGTTGGCTTTTGAGGACGAGGACCTCAACATTGCGTCGCTACTCACCAAGGCTCAGCCATCGGTGGTGTTGATCCGCACCGGAGCGAGCCCGACCAGTGGTGGAGTCGACGGCGGCGCAGGGTCGGGCGTCATCATCTCAACTGATGGGTTGGTACTCACCAACGCCCACGTGATCGGTAACTCCACTTCAGCAGAGGTCACCCTGTTCGACGGCGAGACCCGTGAGGCGGTCCTGGTGGGTAGTTCACCTGAGGACGACATCGCTCTCATGGCCATGGTCGACTCACCTGAGGTGGTTCCCGCCGAACTCGGCAACTCGGCGGACGCCCGTGTGGGGGACACGGTGGTTGCCATTGGCAACGCCCTTGACCTCGGAGGAACTCCGAGCGTCACCGAAGGGATCATCTCGGCCAAGGATCGCGTCATCGAGGCTCAGAACGGACTGGTGCTCGAGAACCTGATCCAGACCGACGCAGCAATCAACCCGGGGAACTCCGGCGGGCCTCTCCTCAACGCCAGAGGTGAGGTCGTGGGCATCAACTCCGCCATTATTTCCGACGCCCAGAACATCGGTTTCGCCATCGCCATCGACGCCATCAAGCCGCTCATCGAGGAGATCACCGCCGGTGGCGGAACGATCCGCGGGGATCAGGCGTTCCTCGGAGTCTCCATGGTCAGTGTCGAGGACCTTCTCGGAGCCACCCGGGATGAGTACGGCGTGACCGTTGACGAGGGTGTGTTCGTCACCGAGATCGTCGCTGGGTCAGCCGCCGAACAGGCCGGGATCGGCCTCGGTGACGTGATCGTCTCAGTGGACGGGCAGGCGGTGCGTACCCCAGCGGACGTCTCCACGATCATCCGGTCTAAGGCCCCCGGTGACACCGTCACGCTCCAGATCGTCTCAGGCGGTGAGGAACGCGATGTGACGGTCACTCTCGGCCAACGCAACGGCGGTTGACCCGGCGACGCCACCCCCTCACCGAGATGGCCTCGCCAGCAAGGCTGGCCGGACGGTAGGGTGAGGGCCTTGGCGGCATCGGTCGCCTAGACCGATTCGCCCCGATCCGATGGGTGGGACCTTGAGATGACTGACCTGCAGACCGAAGAACCCCAGCAGCCGCGTGGGCACGTGAAGTTGATCTACACCGGTCCCGTGGCTCCTCACTGGGAGCTTCGATCGACCTACGGAGACACCGCCGTCATCGAGGAATTCCGGGCGCGGGTCATGGCCCGACTGTTGTTGTTGCCCAAGCACGACCCGCAGTTCCGTCGCAACAAGGAGCGGGTGGCCCGCGACGCCGAGCGTGAACTGCTCACCCTTGAGTGGGACCTCGGGTACGGCGACGAGGAGTAGCAGCGTCGCAGCCGTCTGGGACGGGGGTGCTGAACCCGTTGTCGGCCCGGGCGGCGTGGGCATCGGCCCGGTACCGTTGGTGGTCTCATGGGAAAAAAACAGCGCTCCGTTGAGCCGCCTCCGCTCCTGACGGATTGGGCCCCAGTCGTGGGTTCACCCGCCACGGATCTGCGTGAGCCCTCCGATCTTCCGGTTACCGATGAGGCGAATGGCCAGCGCGCCGTTGTGTTCGCTGACGCCACCGACCGATTCATCAACCGTGAACTGTCATGGCTTGATTTCAATGGTCGGGTCCTTTCCCTTGCCGAGGACCCGCGGGTGCCACTGCTTGAACGGTTGAAGTTCGTCGCCATCTTCGGGTCGAACCTTGACGAGTTCTTCCAGGTGCGAGTGGCGGGCCTCAAGGACCAGGTTGCGGCCCGTATCCCCAACCTCAGCGCCGATGGACGAAGCGCAACGGAGCAACTTGCGCTGGTCCACGACCGGGTCCAGCAACTCGTCGGACAAGCCGAGTCCTTGCTCATTGACGATCTGTTGCCGGCCCTCGCCGACGCCGCTCTACCCCTTGTTGGGTGGGACGATCTCGACGACAACGATCGCGAGCATCTCAATGAGGTGTTCGCCGCCCGGATCTTCCCGGTACTCACACCCCTCGCCGTTGACCCGGGACACCCGTTTCCCTACATCTCGGATCTGTCGCTGAACCTTGCGGTCTCGGTCCTCGATGAACGTTCCGGCGAACGTCGGTTCGCACGGGTGAAGGTCCCCAACCTCCTGCCCCGTTACATCGCCCTGCCTGACGGCAGTCGCCTCGTGCCGCTTGAGCAGGTCATCGCCGCCCACCTCGACGTGTTGTTTCCCGGGATGCGCATCGAAGGACACAGCGCCTTCCGGGTGACTCGCAACGCCGACCTCACCCTTGAAGAAGAGGAGGCCGACGACCTGCTGGCGGCTGTGGAGATGGAGGTCCGACGTCGACGATTCGGCCGGGCTGTCCGACTCGAGATCACCGCATCGACAACCCCGGAGGTTCGGGACCTTCTGGTGCGCGAACTCGACCTTGATGACGCTGACGTGTACGTCACGCTCGCACCCGTCGGTCTCAGCGGGTTGTTCTCGGTGGTGGCTGCCGACCGACCGGACCTCAAGGATCCCACCTGGGTGCCCGTCACCCAGAGCCGGCTCGCCGGCGATGACGACGGGCCGCGACCGTTCTTCCGAGAGATCGCAGCGGGCGACCTGTTGCTCCACCACCCCTACGACTCGTTCTCGACGTCGGTGGAGGAGTTCATCCGCCAGTCGTCGGTCGACCCGCGCGTGTTGGCCATCAAGCTGACCCTGTACCGGACGTCGGGTGACTCGTCGATCATCCAATCGCTCATTCGTGCCGCCGAACGCGGCAAACAGGTGGTCGCCCTCGTCGAGCTGAAGGCTCGCTTTGATGAGGAGGCCAACATCGAGTGGGCCAGGGAGTTGGAGCGGGCCGGGGTTCACGTTGTGTATGGACTCGTCGGTTTGAAGACCCACACCAAGACGACACTGGTGGTGCGCAACGAACCTGACGGGATTCGCTGCTATTGCCACGTCGGTACGGGAAACTACAACCCGCGCACGGCTCGTACCTACGAGGACCTCGGTTTGTTGACCGCCGATCCGGACATCGGTGCCGACCTCACCCAGTTGTTCAACTACCTCACCGGGTACGGCCGGGACCTGCAGTTCCGCAAACTCCTCGTTGCCCCTGACCACCTCCGTGGGGAGATCGCCGAACTGATCCGAGGTGAGATCGCCGCCAAGGGCCGGCGCCGACGGATCGTCATGAAGATGAACAGCTTGGTGGACGCCGAGATGGTTGACCTCCTCTACGAGGCCTCACAGGCCGGGGTGTCGGTGGACCTCGTCATTCGGGGGATCTGTCGGCTCCGGCCGGGGGTTCCCGGATTGTCCGACAACATCCGGGTCCGTTCGGTCATCGGTCGGTACCTTGAGCACTCGAGGATCTACCACTTCGGCCACGGCTCCAGTGGTGACGGAGCCTGGTACATCGGTTCGGCCGACCTCATGCCGCGGAATCTGGATCGTCGGGTCGAAGCGCTCGTGCCGGTTGAGTCTCCCGAACTCACCGCCCGTCTGTCCGCCCAACTCGACACGTTGCTCAGTGACGATTCGTTGGCGTGGGAACTCCAGCCCGATGGGCGGTGGCGCCACGTGCCGATCACCGGACGGGTGGATACCCACGAGCACCTCCAGTCGTTGGCTCTGGCGCGTCGACGACGGTGAGCCCGTCGGTGGGCAGAAAGGTGGAGGCGGCCGGTGCGGTTCCGTGGCGCCCCCTTCACGACGGTGGGATCGAGGTGGCCGTCGTTCACCGAGGCCGTTACGACGACTGGTCGTTTCCCAAGGGACACCTCGAAGCGGGGGAGTCGTCCGAACAGGCGGCGAGGCGGGAAGTCCTTGAGGAGGCGGGTCTGTTGGGTCCGCTTGGGGTTGAGTTGCGTCCCTCGCGTTACGAGGATCGTCACGGGCGGCCCAAGGTGGTGCGGTGGTGGGCCATGGAGGTCACCGGAGGGGAGTTCGTCCCCAACGACGAGGTTGACGAACTCCGGTGGCTCGCCCCGACGGATGCGGACCGGTTGCTGACCTACGCCGACGATCGAGCGTTGCTCGGTGAACTCTTGGGGGCGTTCGAGCCCTGAATTCTGCAGCGGTGGTCACCCCGGCCGCCAAGACTTCGTCTTTCGTTCACCTCAGGTTCACCCAAGGGCCGCCGATCGGTCAGGTGGCGTCCGTAAGGTCCGATCGTGCCCGGATTGGCCACGCAACGATCATCTCGCCGCAACCCGGCGTTCGCATTGCCAGCCCGATGCACCTCCCCACCGTCCACAACTCCGAGGAGCTGTCCCTAATGACCGTGCGTGCTTTCTCCCCCAGGCGTCGCAACCGTCGGCGTGTCACCGCAGCGGCGGGTCTTGCCGCCGTCGCCCTGTTCGCCGCAGCGTGTGGTGGCAGTGGCAGTGGCAGTGGGAACACCAATGAGGCCTCGGGGTCTCTGTCAGGCACCGTCGAGGTGTCCGGCTCGTCAACCGTGGAGCCGATCTCGACGTGGGTGGCCGAGGAGTACGCCGTTGAGCAGCCCGATGTCCTAGTGAACGTCGACGGGCCCGGTACCGGTGACGGCTTCGAGTTGTTCTGCAACGGTGAGACCGACATCTCCGACGCCAGCCGCCCCATCAAGGCCGCAGAGGTGGAGAAGTGTGAGCAGAACGGCGTCGAGTTCATTGAGATCAAGGTGGCCATCGACGGCCTCGCCGTGGTGACCAACGCCAGCAACGACGCCGTGTCGTGCCTTTCGACCGCCGACATCTACGCCCTCGTCGGACCGGAGTCGCAGGGCTTCACCAACTGGGCGGATGCCCAGGCGCTGGCCACCGAACTTGGATCCACGACCCAGTTCCCCTCCGCCCCGCTCGACATCACCGCTCCAGGTGAGGAGTCCGGTACGTTCGACTCGTTCGTTGAACTCGCCATCACCCCTGTTGGTGAACTGCGTGCCGAGAGTGGTGCCATTACCGAGGACGAGGCGGAGACCACCCGTCCCGACTACGTCAGTCAGGCCAGCGACAACGTCATCATCCAGAACATCACCGGGAGCCCCACGAGCTTCGGCTGGGTCGGGTACGCCTTCGCCTCAGAAGCCAGTGGCGTGAAGATGATCGCCGTGCAGAACGACGACGGTGAGTGCGTCGAACCGAACGCCGAGACCATCGCCTCGGGTGCGTACCCACTCGCCCGGGACCTCTACATCTACGTGAGTGCGGCGAGCGCCGAGCGTGCCGATGTGGCCGGGTACGTGGACTTTTACGTCGAGAACCTCGCCGAAGCGGCGTCAGCAGCCGGGTTCGTGCCGTTGACGACCTCGGCCATCGAGGCGTCGGCAGCAGCGTGGAACAACCGCACCACCGGTGCGGTCGACGGGGGCAAGTGAACCCTTCAGAGGATCGCACTGAACTTGTCCGAGCCGTGTCCGGGGTGGGGGTACGCTGCCCCCGCCCCGGTACGGTCCGGGCCGCCCACCTGAGCAGGATGATGTGACCGCCACCCAACTCACCGTGGCTGATCTCGGCCCCGATCGCCGCCGGCACCGAACCCAGCGCCGGGTGCGCACGGTGATGATGGTCGCTGCCATTTTGTCAGTGGTCATCAGCGGTCTGATCCTCGTCTCGCTTCTGGGGGAGACGTTTACCTTCATCAAGGGCCTTGCTGACACTGGAACGTGGAGTTCACTGTGGGCGGACGGGTGGTTCCCCCGCCGTGGGCAGTACTCGGTGGCGACGCTGTTGATGGGCAGTCTTATTGTGACCCTGGTGGCCATGTCGGTGGCCATCCCCCTCGGTCTGGCCGGCGCCATCTACCTGTCTGAGTACGCCCGTCCCTCGGTGCGCCGGGTACTCAAACCTGCGCTCGAGACCCTCGCCGGCATTCCGTCAGTGGTGCTTGGGGTGTTTGCCCTGATGTTCATCTCGCCCGAGGTGGTGCAGCGGTTCTTTGAAGCCCCGCAGGCCAACCTCGCCGCAGCTGGTCTCGGCGTGGGCATCCTCACCATCCCGCTCGTCGCCTCGGTCTCCGAGGACGCCATGCGCTCGGTGCCGGCCGCCCTGCGTGAGGCCTCCTACGGTCTCGGCGCCCGCAAGGCGACGACCTGTGTGCGGGTCGTGTTGCCCGCCGCGCTCTCCGGCCTCGTTGCGGCACTGATTCTCGCTGTGTCGCGGGCGCTGGGGGAAACGATGGTGGTGGCGATCGCCGCAGGCGGCTCGGCAGGAGCGCTGTTCACCGCCGACCCGTTGCGGCCGGGTACGACCATGACCGCCGCCATGATCTCTCAGGCCGGCGGCACCGACCAGGTCAAGGGTGACGCGCTCACCTTCCAGAGTCTGTTCTTCGTCGGGACGCTGCTGTTCGCCATCACCATGTCGTTGAACCTCGTCGCCGGTCGTTTCGTCCGGCGTTTCCGGAACGTGTACTGAGGCGGCGGGATGGCTCTTTCACAGATCAGCGTCGGTTCCGACGTCGCCGCCGAACTCACCCGGGCCAGGCTGACGGGCAAGCGTGCCGACGTGTCCGGAACGGCGTTCCGCACCGCACTCCAGATCGGGCTCAGTCTGTCGGTGGTGGTGCTCGTCGTGCTTCTCGCCGACGTGCTGACCGGCGGGTGGAGCGTGTTGACCACACGACTCGGTGAGTTCCTCACCTCGCCGCTGCGGGCCAACCCCGCCCAGGCCGGTATCGCCCAGTCGCTGGCGGGCACGTTGTGGACCGGTGTCGTGGTCGTGGTGTTGTCGTTCCCCATCGGGATCGGCGCAGCCATCTACCTCGAGGAGTACGCCCCACAGAACCGCCTCACCCGATTCATCGAGGTCAACGTCCGCAACCTCGCCGGGGTGCCTTCGGTGGTGTACGGCATCTTGGGGTTCACCATTTTCGTGCAGTGGTCCGGCGGGTTCACCGGGGGTCGAACCGCCCTCGCCGGCGGTTTGACCCTGGCGTGTCTGGTGCTGCCCATCGTCATCATCACCTCGTCTGAGGCCATCCGTTCGGTGCCGAGGGCCATCCGCGAGGGTGGCTACGGCGTCGGGGCCACCCAGTGGGAGATCATCCGCACCTTCGTGCTGCCCTACGCCGCTCCCGGCATCCTCACCGGCACCGTGCTGTCGTTGGCGCGAGCGCTCGGGGAAGCGGCGCCGCTCATCCTCGTCGGCGCCGTGCAGGGTCGACTCGCCAGTCAGGACCCCATCTGGGACCCGGCGTGGCTGACCGAACGGTTCACGGCCATGCCGGTCACCGTCGCCGACTGGGCGACCCGGCCCGAGGAAGGGTTCGTGGCCAACACCGCAGCAGCCATCGTGGTGCTGTTGGCCATCGTTCTGCTGTTCAACCTCGGCTCCATCTTGTTGCGCAACCGCTACGAAAAGAAGAGGCACCGCTGATGTCTGACGAAGTGCTCGCCCCGAGTGCCCCCGAAACCTCCGTCCGCCCACCTGCGGGGGAGTCGACAGAGTTGCCGGTGGTGTTCGACGTTGACGATCTCAGCGTCTACTACGGCAACTTCCGGGCGGTGCGCGACGTCACGATGGAGATCCGCCAACGTGAGATCACGGCGTTCATCGGTCCGTCGGGTTGCGGCAAATCCACGGTGTTGCGCTGCTTCAACCGGATGAACGACCTGGTCGAGATCGCACGGGTCGAGGGACGACTCACCTACCACGGTGTGGATCTCTACGCCCGGGGTGTCGACCCCGTTGAGGTTCGTCGACGCATCGGGATGGTGTTCCAAAAGCCCAACCCGTTCCCCAAGTCGATCTACGACAACATCGCCTTCGGCCCGAAGGTCGCTGGCCTCGTCAAGGGGAAGTCGGAGACCGACGACCTCGTGGAACACGCGTTGCGGCGTGGTGCCTTGTGGGATGAGGTCAAGGACCGGTTGAAGGATTCGGCCATGGGGCTCTCGGGCGGTCAGCAGCAGCGCCTGTGTATCGCCAGGGCCATTGCGGTGGAACCCGAGGTGGTGCTCATGGATGAGCCGTGTTCCGCACTCGACCCGGTGGCGACCGCTCGCATCGAGGACCTCATGATGGAACTCAAGGACGACTACACGATCGTGATCGTGACCCACAACATGCAACAGGCCGCCCGTGTCAGTGACCGCACGGCCTTCTTCGTCACCGAGGTCAACGACACCAGCGACGTCCGCACCGGTGTGCTCGTCGAGTTCGACGCCACCGACAAGATCTTCTCTAACCCTGAGGATGAGAGGACCGAGAGGTATGTCACCGGCCGATTCGGCTGACAACCGCCCAACCCGTCTCGCCTACCGCGAGGAGCTCGAACAGCTCCGGCTGCAGGTCGAACTGATGGCGGTGCGCGTCGACGAGAACCTTGAACGGGTCCGCAGTGTCCTCCAGAGCGGGAACACCGCGCTGGCTGACGCCGCCTACGCCACCGATGACGAGATCGACGCCATGAACGTCTCGCTCACCGAGCGCTGCTACTCGATCCTGCGTCTCGAATCTCCGGTGGCCACCGACCTTCGGCTGGTGGTGTCGGTGCTGCGGGTCATCGGCGAACTCGAGCGCATCGGGGACCTCGCCTTGCGGGTCATCAATCTCGCCCCGGACCACCACCGACTGACCGCTGACCCTGAGAGCCACGACATCGTGACGGTGCTGGCCGAGGAATCCATCGAGCGGTACCGCATCGCGGTGGAGTCGTGGGCCACCCTCGACCCTGGTTTGGCCCAGAGCCTGCTGCGGCCGTCGGCGGCGGTGGAACTGGCCATGGGGCACCTCACCCGCCGCATCCGCGCCTTGCAGGGGCCCGACGCCGTTGAGGTGGCGCTCGTGCTGACCACCGCTGCACGCTCCCTTGACCGGATCGCCGATCACTCCCTCGTGCTCGGTGCCCGGGTTCGGTACCTGATCAGCGGGGATTCCGCCCATCTGGCGGTGGAAGTCCGGTGAACCGCCCTGACCGGCTAGCTGGGCGCAACAATGAACCCATGCCCGAACGCCATTCGCCCTTCCACCAAGAGCTCGATCAGGTGCAGGCCGAGGTGGTCCGCCTCGCCGCCATGGTGACCGAGACCATCCCGCGCGCCACCGAGGTGCTCCTCAGTGGCGACATGGCCGCCGCCCAGGCGGTGATCGAGGACGACGACCACCTTGACGTGCTCTCCCTCGAGATCGAGGAACGCTGCTACCACCTGTTGGCGCTGCAGCAGCCCATGGCCACCGATCTGCGCAGCATCATCACCGCCCTGCGACTCAGTTCCGAGATCGAACGTTCCGGGGACCTGATGGTCAACGTGGCCAAGGCCGCCCGACGGATCTACGGAGCGGATCTCGGCCCGCGCTTGCGAGGACTCATTGAACAGATGGGCGAGGAAGCGGCCCGCCTCTTCAAGCGGTGTGTCGACGCCTACGCCGAGCGCAACGCGGGGCTCGCCGCCGCCCTCGACGACATGGACGACCGGCTCGACGACCTGCACGCAGATTTCATCCAGGCCATCTTCGAGTCGTATCAGGGCGACGCCATGGACCTGCAGCCCGCGGTGCAACTCGCCCTCATCGGCCGGTACTACGAGCGGGTCGGGGACCACGCCGTGAACATCGGGGACCGGGTGCAGTACATGGTGACGGGGTGGCTGCCCGAGCACGCTGGCGCAGCGCGCCTCGAGGCTCGTTCCCGCCGGTCCGACGGCGACCCCGTCACCGGCGAGTTGCGCGTCATCAGTGCCGATTCCGATGGGGGTCCACCCCCGACATGACGTTGGTACTGGCGCTCCTTGGTGTGGTTGTGGGGGGTGCCCTCGGTGCCGTCGTTGCGACATCGGTTCAGCGCCGCCGTTGTGAGATGGCCGTCGGACGTATTGAGCAACTCGCTGTCCGCCACGGGGTTGACCTCGACGCCCACCCCGGAACCGCCGACGACCTCGACCGGGTGGTGGAACTCGTCAGTGTGGCGCTGAGCCTTGGTGAGCGTCGCATGGTTGAGGCGGCGGCGGTGGAGGGCCGCCTCGTTGGCGCGCTCGACGCATTGGGCCGCGGGGTGCTCGTCACCGACGCCGAAGGGGCTGTCGTGTTCCGCAACACCGCCGCAGCGGAGTTCCACGGTGCCCGGCACGGTGAGGCGCTCGTGGAGGCGGCCATTGCCGAGCTGCTCATCGTTGCGGTGTCGGGAGAGCCGGTGCAGCGCACCGTCGAGCTGTTCGGCCCACCCCGGAGGGTGCTGGTGGTCACCGCCGAGCCGTTGGTGGACGACGACAATCTGATCGGTGCGGTGGCCCAGGTGGAGGATCTCACCGATCGCCGCCGCCTTGAGGATGTGCGACGCGACTTCGTGGCCAATATCAGTCACGAACTCAAGACCCCGGTGGGGGCGTTGAGCCTGCTGGCTGAAACCATCGCAACCGAGACGGAACCCGAACTCAGTCGGCGACTGGCGAAGCGAATGGTTGGTGAGGCGTCACGCGTGGCCAACACCATCGACGACCTGTTGGTGCTCAGCCAGATCGAGGGCGGCGAGTTGATTGAGCACACTCCGGTGACGGTGGCTTCGGTGATGGCTGAGGCGCTTGATCGGGTCGGCCCGGCCGCAGCCCAGCGCCGCATCCGCCTTGAGTTGGCCGAACCGGACCCCGGTGTCGCCGTGCTGGCCGATCGCCGTCAGGTCGTGTCGGCGTTGCACAACTTGTTGGACAACGCCACGAAGTACTCCGACGAGGGCTCCACCGTGGTGTTGTCAGCCACCCGAGTCAATGGTTCGGTCGAACTCGTCGTTGCCGATGCCGGCATCGGCATCCCCGCCAAGGATCTCGAAAGGGTGTTCGAACGTTTCTACCGGGTCGACCAGGCGCGGTCCCGCCAGACCGGTGGCACGGGACTGGGGTTGTCGATCGTGCGTCACGTGGCGGTGAACCACGCTGGTGAGGTCCGCGTCGAATCCCGGCTCGGTGAGGGATCGACGTTCACGCTCTGCCTGCCTGCCGCTAACCCGCCAGAACCCAGATCACCCGAACCCGGAGAAGACGACTGATGGCGACCCGGCCCACCTCGGTGCTGCTCGTTGAGGATGAGGAATCGTTCGTGGAGGCCCTCACGGTGGGGCTACGACGCGAAGGCTTTGAGGTTTCAGTGGCCTCCGACGGCGCCGAAGCCCTCGAGATGTTCGACGACGTTCAACCCGACCTCGTCTTGTTGGACGTGATGCTGCCCCGCATCAGCGGCATCGACGTGTGCCGCGAACTGCGCGCCCGGTCCTCGGTGCCGATCATCATGGTCACGGCCAAGGCGGCTGAGATCGACACGGTGGTGGGTCTGGAGGTGGGTGCGGACGATTACGTGACCAAGCCGTACCGCCTGCGTGAGCTCGTGGCCCGCATGCGTGCCGTGTTGCGCCGTCAGGCCGGTGAACGTCCCCCGGACCCGGTTCCCACGGCGTCGTCGTCGCCGTCGGTGGTGGAGGTCGGAGACGTCCGTGTCGACCACCAGCGCCACGAGGTGATGGTGCGGGGGGCGGAGGTGCGCCTGCCGCTCAAGGAGTTCGAACTGTTGGCGCTGCTGCTCGACAACGCCGGGTGGGTACTGACTCGAGACACCCTCATCGACCGGATCTGGGGGGCGGATTACGTGGGGGACACCAAGACCCTCGACGTGCACATCAAGCGCCTCCGGTCCAAGATCGAACCCGACCCGGCCAACCCGACCCGGATCGTCACCATCCGGGGTCTCGGCTACAAGTTCCAAGCCCCTGACTGAACCCGTCCACGTTGCCGGCGGGGACGTCGTAGCGCCCCCCTACGATGGGGACGTGACGACCGTGTCCCCCGTCGGTGTCAGCCCCGACCCGCGTCGACCGTGGGTGCCCACTCCTTTCACCCGACTGGCCCGCACCCACGCCCTGTCGGTGGCGGGGGACACGCTGTTCACGGCGGCCATGGCCGGAACCGTGTTCTTCTCGGTCACCGACTTCGACGCCGCCCGTGGCCGGGTGGCGTTGCTTTTGGTGTTCACCATCGCCCCGTTCGCCGTGGCCGCCCCGCTGCTCGGACCACTGCTCGACCGGGCCCGAGGGGGGCGCCGCTGGATGATTCTGGGTATCGCCATCGCCCGTGCCGTGTTGTGCGTGCTCATCATCTGGCATCGGGACCTGTGGCTGTTCTACGTCGAGGCGTTGCTGTTCCTCGTGTTGTCCAAGGGGTATCTCATCGCCCGCGGCGCCGTGGTCCCCACCACCGTGCACAACGACGCCGAACTGGTCGCCGCCAATTCGAGGCTCGCCCTGCTCAGCGGTGTGACCGCCGTGCTCGCAGGAGGGCCGGCCATCGTGCTGCTGTGGCTGGGTGGTTCCTCATGGGTGCTGGGACTCGCCGCGGTGTTGTTCGTGGGTTGTGCGCTGGCCGCCGCCCAACTGCCTGCGACCAGGGTGGCGTCTGCTCCGGCCGACGCCGTGGAGATCGCCGAGTTGCGCAGCACCGGGATCCTCGTGGCGGCCACCTCAATGGGGGCGGTGCGGTTCATCGTCGGGTTCCTCGTGTTCCAGGTCGGGTTCTACGCCAAGGACAACGACCAAGGGCTCCTCATCGTGTTCGCCGCCATTGGGGCCCAGGCGGGTTTCCTCATTGGGTCGCTCGGCTCCCCGGTACTGCGACGACGGTTCTCCGAGGAGCGCATTTTGGCCATTGCGCTGGCGGTCACGATCGCCGTCGGGCTGGTGTCGGTGCTCATCGGTCTGGCCGCAGACGGCAGCGCCGTCACGTTGGGGGCGGGCGCCACACTGCTGTCGATGGCGGTGGGGGCCACCTCGAACGTCGGGAAACAGGCGTTTGACGCGCTGGTGCAGCGCGACGCTCCTGACGCCAACCGGGGACGCTCGTTCGCCCGTTTTGAGACCCGATTCCAGCTGATCTGGGTGTTCGGCGCGTTGCTGCCTACCGCCGTGGTGCTCCCCATGGAGGTGAGCTTCGCGCTGGTGTGCGCCGTCGCAGCGTTCGCGCTGCTGTCATATCTGGTGGGTCGTCAACGGGCAGCTGCGGGCCGGGACCACCGTCTCGTCCGCCTGCCCCCGCTACCGCGACGTCGTCGCCGCGCCGACGGGCAGGACGCGGTGACCGCGGGTGCTCAGCGCCGACGGGCCGTTTCCCCAGCGGAGGCGGGGTCCACCGCCCGGGTCGCCCGCCGTCGACGGAGCGGACCGGATCGCCGGCGGGTGGTTCCGCCGGTGGGGACCGGATCGTTGCCGGACTGGCCCACGGTTGCCGACCTGCCGCCGGTGACCCCCACCCCCGCATCAACCGGTCGCCTCGGCCTGGACGACGACGACACCGTGCCGACCCCCCAGATGGGCGACCCTGAGAGCGCAGCGCTGTTCGGAGCGGGTGGTGAACCGCTCCACCGACCGGTGCTCGACCCCCGGGTGGCGCTCGACCCGACCGTTTCCGTCGAGGGCCCCGTGGTTGACCCCACGCGGGACCTCGGGTTCCTTGACGACCCCGATGGTTCCCCGGGCTCCCGGCGGGGTTCGAACCGCCGACTGGGATTGGGTCGTCGTCGACGCAGTGGGCGGCGACGGCGACGGAGTGACCGTGACCAACCACTCCCGGGTTTCGACGATTTCGGCTGAACCCGTTGGGTCTCCGACTCAGTCGAGGGGCAGGTCGATGCGGGCCAGCCACAGACCGGGGGCGTCGACCTCAGCGGGGGTGGGGAGGTTGCGGGGTTCGTCCCACAGCCGGGAGATCGCCTCCGCCCCGGCGCGTTCGGCCACGCCGTCGACGAATCGTCGTCCCCGTTCGTAGGTGGCCTGGGTCATTTCAAGTCCCAGCAGGCGCTCGACGAAACGGTCGGCGTCGCTCGCTTCAACCCGTCGTCGCCGCAACGCCTCGGTGAGTTGGGCGTAGTCGCCGAGCAACCCGTTGCCGATGGTGTCCATGACGTGGTCCACGACGCCCACCACGACTGCGACAGCGGCCTCGAGGTCGGGGAGCAGCGCCTCTTGGGCGGGGCTGCGCAGTGCGCCCAACAGCACATCGGGACTACCAAGCAGACCGGCCATTGCGGCGGGGTCACCGAGTTGGTCAGGGTCGATCCCCCCGAGGCGGTCTGACAGGTCGGCAGCGCCGGGGTCGAACCCGCTGGCGTAGGCAGTGAGCAGTTCGGTGAGGCGGGCGCGCACGTGAGGGACGTCGAGCACGGCGTGGTGGGCGAGTTCGTGGATGCACACCCACAGGCGCACGTCATCGGCCGGCAGGCTCCAGTCGGCGGCGAACTCGTCGACGGTGGCGGCAACGACCAGGACCGGTTCCCGGGTGGGCCGGGGGATGGGCAGGTCGTACTGCCCGAAGGATCGGCGGGCGAGGTTGCCCACCATTGACCCGGTGGCGAGACCGACCATCATCGGGCCCATCATCTCCATGAGCGGTCCGAACATGGCGAGCGGGTCGCCCGGGTCGGGCGGCCCGTCGTCGTCGGGGGCTGTGGCCAACGACGACGCCAGCACGTCGAGGAGGTCGCGGTAGTCGTCGAGGGTGCGCTCCACCCAGCGGGTCCGTGTCACGGGTTCCACGAGGGAGATGCCTGCAGTGGGGACCCCAAGTCCGGTCACCCGGGTGACGTGCAACTCGGCCACCCGGGCCAGTTCCTCAAGCCGGATCCTCACCAGCGGATCCACGTTGGGTTCGCTGCGTCCACCGGTGGCGACCTGCACGGCGAACTGCCGGGCGGTGTCTCGGGGGCCGAACCCCGGGCGACCCATCTGCTGGTTCAACATCCGGGCGAGGTCACCGAACAGCGGCACACCCCGGAACGGGTCGTCGTCGGGGTCCTCGCCTGGTCCGAGGGGGAAGTCGGGGGGTGGAGTCACCGGCTCAGCCTACGGCCGCTGCGTGCCAATGGGTGCCGGGTCAGGGAACGCCGGGGGCGCCCCGCAGGCGGGTCACCACCGTCACCGGGGCGCCGTCGCGAACCACGGCGATGTCAACTTCGTCACCGGGTTGGTAGCGGCGAACCTCGGTGACCGAGTCGTTGAGGTCGTTGACGTCAGCGCCGTTGATGGCGGTGATCACATCGCCCGTTTCGAGCCCGTCAGGTGCGGGGGCCGCAACCGGACTCACGACCACACCTCCGGACACGTTGAGGGCGTCTGCGGTGGCGTCGTCGAGTTCCTCGACGGCCACGGCGAGATCAGCCGTGTTGATCTCGCCGGAGTCCATGAGCTGGCGGTAGACCTGTCGGGCGTAGTCGAAGGGGGTGGCGTAGCGGGCGGCGTCGTCACCGTCGGTGCGGGCGGTGACGATTCCGAGCACCGAACCGTTGCCGTCGAGGAGCACCCCGCCGGCGTGGTTGGTGGTTGCGTCGGGTTCGAGACGAACCTCGACCATGCCGTACATCGGTGTGCCACCCTGACCCCCGTCGGGGCCGAGGGCCTCGGCGGGGAGTTCGGTGGACGGGCCTGACACCACGGCTTCGCTGACCTGGGGCCCATCGCCCGCCAAAGCGGCGTTGACGAGCACCACCGAGTCGCCGAAGGCCACTGCCTCGTCAAGACGGGCGTCGGGGAGTGCTGCCACGGGCAGACCGTTGGCCTCGATGTCGAGAACCCCGAGGTCGGTTCCGCGGTGGCGGCCAACCAGCGTGGCGGGATAGGCGGTGCCGTCGTCGAGGGTGACGGTGATGTCGTCTGCGGCGTCGAGCACGTCGGAGTTCGTGAGCAGCATCCCGTCGTCACGCACCACAACCCCGGTGGCGGTGCGTTCTCCTGCGGGGCCACGCACCCGGACTGACGCCACCGACGGCAGGGCTGCTTCGGCCACGGCCAACTCGTCGACGGTGGCGGTGCGGGCAATGGGGGCGGCTATGCGTTCCACGGTGGATCCGGTGGAGTTCTGGCCCACCGATCCGGAGGCCACCAACGCCCCGATACCGATCACCGAACCGCCGATGAGGCCCATGGCGGCCGCCACGAGAACCCGGCTCATCGCCGGTCGTTTGCGCAGGATCACCCGCGGTCCCGTGTCGGCGTAGACGCCGAGTTCCGACGGGTGCCGCCACAACCGGTCCTCAAGGGGAACCGGTGGTTGGAACGCGTCGCGTCGCCCGCGGTTGTCGGATCCAGACATCATTGTGATCCTAGTCACGACCTCCCTGAAAAGGAGGTCGCCCCCCTCGGGGCGAGTCGGCGGTCGGCTCGGTAGGCTAAATCTGTGGATTCGGGCGCCGATCAGGCTTCAGATGACGGTCTTGGCGACGCTCCGATCGATGTGATTGAGGATCCCGCCGGGCGATGGCGGGTCACCCTGGGTGCTCGGGCCATTGACACCGGGGCCCTCGGGGCATGGGTGGTTCTCCCCTCGTGCGGTGCTGTGGTGACCTTCACCGGCACGACCCGCGACCATGCCCCCGATCCCGCAGGGGGTTTGCGCACCGGGATTGGGCGACTCGACTACGAGGCGTATGAGACCGAGGCACTGGCCCGCATGGCCAAGGTGGCGGCAACCACCTGTGAACGCTGGCCGACCGTCGGTCGGGTGGAGATCGCCCACCGACTTGGCCCCGTCGGCCTCGGTGAGGCGTCGGTGGTGGTGGCGGTGTCCGCCGCCCACCGCGACGGCGCATTTGAGGCGGCACGGTTCGCCATCGACACGGTCAAAGCCACGGTGCCCATCTGGAAACGCGAAGAGTGGGACGGGGGCAGCGACTGGGCGGGTGGGGCCGTTGCGGTGACCAGCCTGTCCGCGGCACCGGGGCAAGGTGACGTGATTGCGTCCGCCACCGATCCAGCATTCGCAGCCGGCGCCTCCATGTCCGATACTGGAGCCCACCAACGAGCATCAGGGGACCCGGTCCAATGAGGGGAGCGGTCCACCCCGGGGGTGCCGGCAAGAGCAACAGGGGCAACGGTTGGGAAATCTGATCTTTCTGGTCGGGGCCATTGGCCTGTCGGTGGTTGGTTCGGTGGTGCTGTGGATGCGCAACCGTCCGGCCACGTCAACGCTGTCGAGCATCGACGCCTTCAAGCGCGAGATGACGGCGTTGGGCAGTGAGCGACCGGTGGGCCCCCCCGCCGGGCCGGCGCCGCGCCCCTCGGCGGGGACGGTCCGTGCCGTCGCCCCTGATCCCGCCACCCAAGGACACCCCGATGGTGTCGACGTGGGCGGCTCGTAATGGCCCGCGACCTCGCCATCGACCTTGGAACCGCCAATACGCTCGTGTACGAGCGGGGCAGCGGCATCGTGCTCAACGAGCCGTCGGTGATCGCCCTCAACAGCCGCACCCAGGACGTGCTGGCCATGGGACATGAGGCCTGGCAGATGATCGGCCGCACCCCGAGCTACATCGTGGCGGTCCGGCCGTTGCGCAAGGGAGCCATCACCGACTTCGAGGTGACCCAACGGATGATTCGTCTGCTCATGCAGCGCGTCGGGGTGAGCCGGTTCAACCGGCCTCGGGTCGTGATCTGTGTGCCGTCGGCGATCACGGCGGTGGAAAAACGTGCCGTGACCGAAGCGGCCCGCCGTGCCGGAGCGGCCGAAGCCCACCTGCTTGAACAACCCATGGCGGCCGCCATCGGGGCAGGCCTCCCCATTCACGAGCCTCTCGGGAACATGGTCGTCGACATCGGCGGCGG
>Ga0208482_1000038_pt1 | contig 42652 bp, 42 predicted proteins | sample LakMenEpi26Sep10_FD_150737 | JGI IMG/M metagenome (GOLD analysis project Ga0208482, IMG submission 150737) | Freshwater microbial communities from Lake Mendota, WI - 26SEP2010 deep hole epilimnion (SPAdes) | ecosystem: Environmental > Aquatic > Freshwater > Lake > Epilimnion/Euphotic zone ... | reverse complement strand
GTATTACTGGACATCAACCGACTACAACAACCAAACTGCGTGGTCGCAATACTTCATGGACGGCCAACAGTTTGATCGTGTTCAAACCATGGATGGCAATAGAACACCTCCTACCCCATTTAGGGTGCGTGCCATTCGTGCATTCGGTACTAACTCTGTAGAGCTCACGTGTGCACAGGGTGGAACTTGCAAGCTTGGAGACACCGGCCCCGGTGGCGGCAAAGTCTTTTATGTAGCACCCGACTTACTCATGGCAAATGGCAAAGGCGCTCGCTATATGGAGCTTTATCCTGAGGGCTTTCCGTTCACCTTCGGTGATTGTAAGAGAAAGGAACAGGTGATCGCGACACGATCAAATATTGGTTCTGGTCTATCAAATACACGGTTACTAGCCAAAAAATGCACGGGAATGACAAACACAAGCGTGCAGATTGGTACTGCAAACGACTGGTTTATTCCGTCGATTCAGGAACTGCAAGTTGCGAGCGACTTTATTTGGGACTATTACCGTGAAATTGCTGTTCCAATGACTTATGGCGAAAGGATGGGTTTTTGGAGCTCAACAACGGTGGGTCAAGAGGAAGCAATTTCGATGAAAGGCCACAACGATTATCAACGGCCTCGCTATTTCAACTATGCCTGGCTTCCAGTGCGTGCCTTTGGATGATTGTTTCGTCGCAGTTGCGTGAGTGATACTTCTATGAAAATTGTTGACGGATTGCGTTACACCACTAACCATGAGTGGGTGCTGGTGGATGGCGAGTCGGCGCGCATTGGTATCACCGATCATGCCCAAGATGCACTGGGAACCATTGTGTATGTGGGGCTTCCAGAAGTTGGTGCAACCGTTGTTGGTGGAGCGTTGATGGCCGAGGTGGAGAGCAGCAAAACCATGAGCGACATTTACTCGCCGATTAGTGGCTCGGTTGTTCTGGTGAACGAAGCGTTGGTTGTGTCACCGGGTTTACTGAACACCGATCCGTTCGGAGCAGGTTGGTTGGTGGAAGTGCAGATGTCGTACGACGAGACCCTCGAGGGTTTGTTGACCGCCGACGAATACCGTTCACTTACCGCTTAGTCGGTGTAAAACTTCCAGCTGTAGGTGCGCGACTTTTGTTCGCCATTGATGATCAGCCAGTACTTCACCTTGCCAGTGTGCTCGCCTTGAGTGAATGCGGCAATTGGTGCACCTTCTTGAGGCAGGTAACTGATGGTGAAGTTGCCCGGGTCGAAAATTGCTGTAGGGGGCAAGTCGATTTGCGCGCCAGGCTTTGGCTGCATTCCGTTTGACGTGAGTTCGTCGAGACGTGTTGTTGGAAGTTCGATGTCGTCGATATACAACGTTGCTTGGTAGCCCTCAATAAAATCGACAATGACTTGCGATTGACGAAGCACGCGTTCGTTGTTGCCCGGTGAAATATTCTCGATTGCGTCTGGCAGACCAGAAGCATCTCGACCGGTGAGGCCGGTATTCAAACCAATCACCATCATCACTAAACCGAGGGCTATCCCTGTGCTGGCGAGCAGAAGCTTTAGGTCAAACTTTTTCACGGCTCTATTCTCGCCGATTATGGTGCCGCAGCCCTGTTCAGAAAGGGGTGAAAGCGACTAAGTTTGAGGGCTCATGGTAAGCCAACATCCCTTGGTAGGCGCAGTACTTGCGCGCCGTTATCGCATCGACGCCCCGCTAGGAAGCGGTTCGGGGACGTCGGCTGTGTTCGATGCCACCGATGTGCGAAGCCAGAAAAAGGTGGTTGTTCGTGCAGCCACGGCCGAGTCGTTGGTGGATTTGAGTGCTGGCGTGGTGTCGGCAAGCGACGCCGTCGAGGTGTTTAAGCGCCAAACGCAATTGCTGTCTTCGATTAGTCACCCATCACTTGCATCGGTGGAGGACTGGGGCACCGAAACCGTTGGTACCACGTTGTACACCTACACCGTTTTGGAGACGTACTCGGGTGGCACGTTGCGCCAGATACTTGACCGTGGCCGCAGGCTGACTGCTTCGCAAGCTTTGGTTGTTGGCTTGGATGTTTGTCGTGCGCTGCACTTCATTCATTCCAAAGGTTGGGTGCACGGCGACGTGAGGCCAGCCAACATATTCCTTGGTGAAGACAACAGAGTGCGGCTTGCGGGGCTTGGCATCAAGCGCGTGATGGATGCTGAACAGATGAGCAATGAGCAGGCAAGTTATGCCGCACCAGAAATTGCAAGTGGTGAACAACCAACAGAGCAAAGCGATGTGTATTCGCTGGCGCTTACGTTGCTCGAGACAATTACCGGAGTTGTTCCGTTCTTGGGAGACACAGCAGGAATAACTCTTGCAGCACGAGTTGGCAAACTTCTTCCCGTGTCTGCCGACTTGGGGCCGATTGCTGCACCGCTCGAGCGCGCAGGTCGCCCCGAGGCCACCGAGCGATTTACTGCGCTTGAGTTTGGCCGAGCACTTGCCGCAATTGCAGAGAAGGTGCCGTTGCCAGAGCCAATCGAAACGTTGGCGCCGCTCAGTTTCGAAGCCGTGATCGAACAGAAGGTTGCCGAGAAAACTGGTGAGATCACGAGGCCGAGCCTTGTTGGAATACCCGATGATGACAGCGCTGGGCCTGCGACAGGTGGATCAGGCCGGCTTGTAATCAGCGAAACCGATTTAGAGAAGCCGTTGGTTGTGGCTTCACCAAGTGAAGTGCGACGACACAAGCGCTTGTGGGCCATTGGCGCAGTGATTGCGGTGTTGATTGCGGGCGGAATTGGTTTCCGAGTATTGGTGAAGCAGTCGCACACCATTCCTGCTGTGGTCGGGATCAGTGAGGGCGAAGCCCGCAATTTGTTGTCGCCATTTAATTGGGACGTAGTAGTTGCATCCGAACACTCCGACGAAGTTGCTGCCGGCTCGGTTATCCGAACAGAACCCGCAGATGGCACCAGTTTGAAAGAGGGCCAAGTGTTGCTCGTTGTTGTTTCGAAGGGTGCAACGCTCGCACGCATGCCAGACATTGCCGGTAAAGCGGCGCAGGAAGCATTGGATGAATTGACAGCGCTTGGCTTGGTGCCAACTGTGAAAGAAACCGAGAACGAAGACATACCTGCAGGTGCAACAATTTCTTGGATTATTCCGGAGCAGCCGGGCTTGTCTCCAGGGGATGAGGTGCTGAAGGGCACCGCAATAGACGTGTTGGTTTCGGTTGGCCCTGCATTGCGCGAAGTGCCTTCGTTGCTTGGGCTAACGCTGGAACAGGCGCAGGCAGCATTGGTTGATTTGAAATTGGTGCTTACTGAAACACCGCCATCAAAGAGCAATGCTGCAGCAGAAGGAACGATAGGTGCTCAGGCGCCGCCACCTGGAACGAAGGTTCCGCGAGACAGCGGTATTGCATATTCCATTTCGCTTGGCCCCGACTTAGTGGCGCTTCCGAACATTATTGGCAACAACTTCTCAATCGTTGAACCGCGACTTGTCGAGTCTGGCTTCCTTGTAGGAAAAGTCACAGGCCGTCAACAAAACCGATTGAAGAAAGCGCTCGTTGGTGGGCAAGAAGTAAGCAACGGAGACGAGGTTGCTCGTGGCGCCACCGTCGATTTAGTTTTCCCTTAGGACACGCAATACGAAGTACCTCCGCAAGTAAGTTTGTGGGGTGAAAAACGACGAGCATCTCCCGCCGTCGCAGTTGGATGAAACCGGAGTCATCGACTCGGGTGGTGTGGACGAAATCTCGGTTATCCCTTGGGGCAGCCTCTTAAAGCGTCGGGTTACGTCGCGTGTGTCGATGACGCATCGCAAGGCCACGCTTGGCGTGTTGCTTGCCAGCGTGTTTACCGTCAGCTTTACCATCACGCTGTTGGTCGTCTCGCTGAAGACAGTTGCAGACGATTTGGGCAGCACTGTTTCGATAATGAGCTGGACGATCACAGCACCGCTGCTGGCGTTTGGTGTTGTTGGGCCAGCATTTGGTAAAGCGGGCGACTTGTGGGGGCACAAGCGAATGTTTACCTACGGATTGTTTTTTGCGGGTGTGTTTGCGTTGCTGAGTGCGTTTGCGTGGAATGCACCTTCGCTGATCGTGTTGCGCACGTTGTCGGCCGCAGCTGGTTCGGCCACAGGCCCGTCGGCGATGGCGTACATCAACAGAATGTTCCGCGCAGACGAGCGCGTTCGGCCGCTTGGGTATTGGAGCTTCGTTACTGCTGGCGCGCCCGTCATCGGCGTGGTTGCAGGTACGCCACTTGTAGAAATCTTTGGTTGGCGTGTGATCTTCCTCGTGCAAGCGCCGCTTTGTGTCATTGGCGCATTCGTCTCGATGCGGTTATTGCCCGACACAGACAGGCAAGACAATGTTCGTTTTGATGTGCTCGGTTCGGCAACGCTCGGCGCGGGTTCTGTGCTGTTGCTGCTCACGATTAACCGTGGCAACTCGTGGGGTTGGACAAGCCCTGCAACACTCGTGGCTGGTGCTTCGGGCATTGCCGCATTGCTGTGGTTTTACCAAGTAGAGAAGCGGGCGAGTGCGCCACTGATCCCTGTGAAGTGGCTGCGCACGCGCAACGTGGCATTCCCTGTCGTTACTCAGGGCCTGATGAACATGGCGTACATGGGCAGCTTCCTGCTGCTTCCTCAGATGCTCGAGAATGGATTGGGTTACACACCTGGCCACATCGGGTGGCTTGTTATTTCTCGTCCGCTGGTATTCAGTTTGATTGCGCCAGCAGCGGGTTTCATAGTCGGCCGAATGGGCGAACGCAATACGGGTATGACTGGCGCGTTCGCAATTTTGCTGGCGATGATTTTGATGTACAACATCGATATCGGAACCACCGACTGGGTGATCATTCTGAGCCTTGGGCTTACGGGTTTCGGAATGGGTATTGCGGCCCCGTCACTTACTGCACTGCTTGCAGCATCGGTGAAACCAAGCGATATGGGCGTGGCAAGCGCAATGCAGCAGTTGCTTTCTCAGATGGGTGCGGTGCTGGGTGGTGCGCTCATGATCAGCGTGCACGACATCACCGAATCAACGGGCAAGGTTTCTAGTTATTCCTACGGTTTGTTGGTTGGCGTGGTGGCCACGATATTGGCAATCGGCACTGCCAGTTTGGTGCGTTCGGCCGATCGTTAGGAGCGAGCAGCAGACTCGGTGAGCGCATCAAGAACGAGCACACGAGCGAGATGCTGACGATATTCGGCAGAGGCCCGCAAGTCCGACGAGGGGCTGGTGTTTTCCGCGGCCAACTGTGCGGCCTCCTGCGCGCTTGCTCCAGAGGCGAGGGCTCGCTCTGTAGCTTCGGCGCGAACGGGGACTTCACTCATGGCGCCAAGAACAATGTGGCTTCCCGAGAGAGCGACTGAAACGACAGCCCAGTCCTGAGAGCGGATGGTGAACTTTTGGTAGCTCCAGGGGCTCGACGATGCTTCTGGAATGACGATCTCGGTGAGGATGTCGCTTGGTCCGAGAGCGGTTGTCCAGAAGCCAAGGAAGAATTCGGCTGCGGGGATGGTGCGTACTCCGGATGGTCCTGAAACAACGAACGATGCATTGGCTGCAAGCAGTGCGCAGGACAAGTCGGAGGCCGAATCGCCGTGGGCTACCGAGCCGCCAATGGTTCCTCGGTTGCGCACTTGGGGGTCGCCTACTAGTGCAGCGGCCGCGGCAATAAGCGGAGCATGCTGGCGAACGATAGGTGAGCGTTCGATGTCGACGTGTCGTGTGAGTGCGCCAATGATGATGTTGCCAGATTCTTGTTTGATGCCCTGCAGTTGTGTGATGCGCATGATGTCGACGAGCACGGTGGGCGTTGCCAAACGCAATTTCATCAGTGGGATAAGTGAGTGACCACCAGCAAGCAGCTTGGCCTCATCGCCGTGATGCTCGAGTGCGTCGCTTGCTTCCTTGATTGAAGAAACCCGAATATGGGTGAACGGTGCGGGAATCATTGTGCTCCGCCATTCTCGGCTGCCCAGCGAACTGAATTGACAATCATTTCGTAGCCCGTGCAACGACAGATGTTGCCTTCGAGTGCGTGGCGGATTTCGTGTTCGGTTGGCTGTGGGTTTTCACTCAACAACGCCGTGCAGGCCATGACCATTCCTGGTGTGCAGTAGCCACATTGCAGGCCGTGCTCTTGGCGAAAGCCCTCCTGCACTGCGGTGAGACCATTGAAACGGCCAGACAAACCTTCAACGGTTGTTACGTTTTCGCCGTCGGCTTGAACGGCAAGAAGCGTGCAGCTTTTCACTGCTTCGCCGTTGAGTAACACAGTGCACGCGCCGCAGTTGGATGTGTCGCAGCCGATGTGTGCACCAGTGAGGCGCGCATTTTCACGGATGTAGTGAATGAGGAGGGTGCGATCTTCTACCTCGTGTTGTTGCTCTGCTCCGTTGATGGTGATGCGTACGGTGGTCATTACTTGCTGCTCCCATTCATTGCTCGCCAAACCTTCTCGGGCGTAACTGGCATATCAATATGCTCTACACCGAACGATGAGAGCGCGTTCACGATTGCGTTGACAACTGCGGGCGGGCTGCCGACCGCGCCGGACTCGCCGATTCCTTTTGCGCCAAGTGGATTGTTTGGGCACAGAGTGGTGATTCTTCCGGCGGTGTAATTGGGCATGTCGGGTGCGGATGGAATGAGATAGTCGATCAAGTTTGCGGTGATTGGCTGCCCAGAAGATGGGTCGTAACTGACTTGTTCGAAGAGGGCTTGTGCGATGCCTTGGGCAACGCCGCCGTGCACCTGGCCTTCGGCAAGAAGCGGATTGATGACCGTGCCGCAGTCGTCGACAACGATCATGTTTCGAATCTTGGTCTTGCCCGTTCGGCGATCTACTTCAACAACACAGGCATACGCGCCAGATGGATAAGAGAAGTTTGGGCTCTCGTGGAACAGGCGTTCCTCAAGTGTTCCTGCCTGAAGTTCGGGTGGAAGGCGAAGTGGTTGGAAGCTGGTGGTCGCTACGTCGGACCAGCCAACTTTCTTGCCTGGCGTGCCGCGAACGTTGAACGCGTTGTCTTTAACTTCAATGTCGCTCTCGGATGCCTCGAGCAGGTGGGCCGCAATTTTTTTAGCGCGAACCATCAATCGTTCTGATGCAACCTTGACGGCAGAACCAACGGTAGGTACACCGCGACTGCCCATTGTTCCGATGCCTTGGATGACTGTTGCGGTGTCGCCGTGAATGACGCTGATGCGTTCGAACGGCACGCCAAGTTCGTCGGATGCAATCTGTGCAACAAACGTTTCGTGGCCCTGGCCATGTGGCGACGAACCAATGAAGATTGTTGCCGAGCCGTCTGGCGCGATTCGGATTTGCGCCGACTCCCAGGATGCAAGGTGACCGAAGCCTTCAAGCGAACCGTTGGGGCCGAAGCCAGCAATTTCTAACCAGCACGAAAAGCCAATACCGATGAGTGGTCTCGACAGGTCGTTGAGGTTGCGTGCCTGCTCGGCTTTCACCGAGTCGTAGTCGAGAAGACGTAGACACTCATCGAGTGCTTGGGGGAAGTCGCCCGAGTCGTAGACAACTGCTTCGTTGTGGGTTTCGTACGGAAACTCTTTTGGTTGGATGAAGTTGAGCTGACGAACTTTCACTGGGTCGATACCGGTGCGAAGAGCCACCAAGTCGATGATGCGCTCGATTGAAAAAGTTGCTTCTGGGCGCCCTGCGCCGCGGTATGCAGCGACGGGGGTGGTGTTGGTGACAACGGTTCGGAAACCTGTGGAGACGTGGGGGATTTTGTAGCAGCCTGCTGCCATCCAGCCCGTGAGTACAGCAAGGCCTAAACCGGTTGGGTCGCCAAATGCGCCAAGGTTTTGGCTGATCACCATGCGCAGCGCGTTGATCTTGCCGTTCTTTTCGAAACCGACTTCAATTTCGTGAACCTGATCGCGACCGTGCGTCATTTGCACCATTGCTTCGGAACGTGTTTGCACAAACTTGACTGGCCTGCGGAGCCACTTCGAGAGCAGTGGGGCTACGAAGAACTCGGGATACCAAACAATTTTTGCACCGAAGCCGCCGCCGACATCTGGCGCTACAACGCGGCACAGGTTCTGCGAGACATCGAGCCACGAAGCAAGTTTGTTGCGCAAGTGGTGAGGTGCTTGGGTGGTTGCCCAGAGCGTGAGCCCTTCCTGTGTCCAATCTGCGAGGCAGCCAACGGTTTCGATTGGCACGACAGCACAGCGCTGGTTGACGATGCGCAAGTGTGCCCGACCGTGCGACTTGGCGAAATGCTTTTCCAAGTCGTCAAGCATTGGCACCTTCGTGAGCACGTTTGAGCTTTCCGATTCGAACAACAACGGTGCGCCGGGTGCAGTTGCTTCGTCAACGGTGGTGACCGCATCGAGTGACTCGTAATTGACAACTACCGTCGGTACGGCATCGGCGGCCTGATAACGATTCTCTGCAACGACAATGGCTACTGGTTCGCCAGCCCAACGAACACGGTCGTGGGCAAGCACTGGTCGTTCGAGGTCGGGGAGGCCGCCGGGAAGATTGGGGAATGTGGTGAAATCTGCTGCAGTCCATACACCGAGAACGCCTGGCATTTTTAGCGTTGCAGAAACGTCGATGGACAAAATCTTGGCGTGGGCTTGATCGGACATGACGAACTGTGCGAACGCAGTATTTACTGGTGCGATGTCGTCAACAAATCGACCGTGCCCAGTGAGCAGGCTTGGGTCTTCTTTTCGAAGTACTTTTGCTCCGACAAGACTCATAGGGATTCTCCTTTAATACAACGGACGGCGGCGATCATGGCTTGAGATGATGTCCTTCGGAATCGGAAGGGTCGTGCCACCACTGATCTTTTGTGGCTGCGTCTTTTGCTTGCTTGCGGGGGCCCCAACCAAGAATTCGGCCAAGCAGATATTCGGGGCCACTTTCCTCGCGGCGCCACCAACGGCGCTGACCACCATGAACGCGTTTCTGGAATGTGGAGAGGCCGACCGAAATGATCAACGCGCAACCGAAGAAGAGGTTCTCTACCCACACCGCGCTTACTCCGGCAAGTTGCAGGCCCTTGACCCCGCTCTGCAGAACGAGCACTGCAAGCAGCGTGCCAAGAACGTTGAAACGTCGCTTGAATTGGGTTGCACCTAGAAACGCTGCGGCGAATGAAGGCAGGAGATACGGCGCGCCGGATTGAGCCTGGACGGAGCCGAATTGGGAAGCGAGAAGAATGCCGGCAATTGCACTGAAGAATGCCGATGTGAGCATGGCACCTGAGATGTAGCGGTCGGTGTGAATACCGGCAAGCCGCGCGGCATCACGACCGCCACCAGTTGCAAAGAAGTAACGACCAACTGCTGTGTGTTCGAACATGAACCACAAAATCAAGGCAAGGATGAGTGCGATGAGAACGGTGCGAGTGATTCCGAATGCGAACTCGTCGGTGATGGCAAGGTAAGAATCGGGCAGGCCCAGAATGGAGCGGTTTCCCGATCTCCAAACGGAATAGGCGGTGAGTACCGAGCTCATGCCAAGCGTGGCAATAAATGAGTCGATCTTTACTCGCACAATGAGCGTTGCGTTGACGGCGCCAACCACAAGGCCAAGAACAAGTGCCGCAGCAATTGCGGGAATGACGGACCACTGTTTGTCAACCAATAGCCATGACACCGTCACTGCAGACGCCGAGACAGTTGCGGCAATTGAAAGGTCGAACACACCGGCCGAGAGGGGAACGAGGAGGCCAAGTGCGACCACGATGAGAATGGACTGCTGGTTGATGACCGAGCGGTGAGTAAGCCAGGTGAGCCACGTGGAAGGAACCCACAGTGAAAACAACATCCATGCGACGCCGTATAGGTAGATAACACCGATATTGCGTGGGTGCAGTTTCTTGAGTTTGAATGGCGAGCGGCGGGTATCGAACCGGCTGTCGATCTTGTCTTTCTTGTCGGTGCGTTCGTATTTGACGCGCCACCTGCGCGTCACTTTGTTCTTTTTCAACACGAGGCGGGCCTTTACTTCTCCCGTCTTTTCATTAATTTTCACGAATTCCCCCATGCTGAATTTGTTGGCGCTTCGCGAATGACTTCGATTGAAACCTTTCGCGGTGCAACGCGTGCACCAACTCTATTTGACGTGGCGCCAAGAGTCTCAGTCACAATGCGTGAAGCGGTGATTTCTTCTCCGAAAAGTTCGCATGCCACCGAGCCGCCGCGCATGATCAGCACTCGGTCGCACAAGCGGATTAATTCGTCGGTGTCGGACGAGGCCACGACAACCGTGCCACCCTCTTGGGCAAATCGCTCTACGCGCTCGTACACGGCTGATTTCGAGCCAATGTCTACACCTTGTGTTGGCTCGTCCAAGATGAGCACTTCGGGTTCGGTACGCAACCACCTTGCGAGCACTGCCTTCTGTTGATTGCCGCCCGAGAACTTTGACATCTTGCGGCGCGGTAGCGGGGGGTCGATGTTCATGTCGTTGATCCATTGAGCGACATCGGTTTTCAGTCGCTTGTAATCAAGCGTGATACCCCTTCGCAACGTGGAGAGTCGGGGTAGTGGAATGTGATCTTCCAAACGTTCCTCGAGAATGAGACCAATGCGCTTGCGATCTGCTGGCACTAGCGCCATGCGTGCCTTGATCGATTGGTGCGGATGCGCAAAGACTTTCTTTTTGTTGACGAGCACCTTGCCCATGAACCTTGGGGTAACGCCGAAGAGACAGTTGGCAACTTCTTCTCGACCAGAGCCGATGAGGCCAGCAACGCCGACAATTTCGCCCGCGTGTGCCTTCAGCGAAACACCGCGAAGTGTGAAACCAAAAAGATTTTCGGCTTCGAGCACCACGCGACCATGTTCGGTGATGGCGCGATTGCGCCCCAACGACAAATCACGGCCAACCATGAGTTGCACTAAGTCGCTGGCATCCAGCGTTTTTACATCCTGGCCTGATGCAACTACTTTGCCGTCGCGCAAGACCGTTACTTTGTCGGCCAAGTCGAGCACTTCGTCGAGCATGTGGCTAACAAAGATGACACCTACTCCGAGGCTTGCTACACGCCGTACTTCGCGAAAGAGGGCATCGACTTCGCCTCGGTTGAGAGCTGCGGTTGGCTCATCCAAGATGAGCAGGCCTGGCTTGTCGAAGTTCCAATCTTGCAACGCACGCACAATGGCCACTGCGGCACGTTCGCCAGAGGTGAGTGATGCAAGCGGGCTGCGCACGTCTGGCGCAAGCCCGAAGCGGAGGAGTAGTTCTTGGCAACGTCGCGCTTCTGCGCGCCATTTGATTCGGCCGCCGAAACCGGTTTCGTATCCGCGTCCAAGGCCAAGGTTTTCGATTGCAGAAAGCGTTGGAACAAGACCAAGGTCTTGATGCACAATTCGAATTTGTGTTCGCAGTTGTGGCGAGAGTCGCCATAAGTCGACTCGTTCATTACTGAACTCGACGTTGGCGCCATGATCTGCCTTGAGATAACCGGCGATCAGTTTGATGAGAGTTGATTTGCCCGATCCGTTTTGGCCGATCAGTGCGTGAATTTCGCCGGGGAGAATTTGGAGGTGTGCTTCACTTAGTGCCACCTGGCCTGGGTAGGTCTTGGAAATAGAACGAATGTTGAGGATTGGTGTGGGCTCAATCATTTGATCACGCGTCGTGGAAATGTCAAAGGGGTGGCTGTCAGCCCAAGTTGGATTGACAGCCACCCCATTTTGACTAATTAATTATTTACTTGCCCCAACGAGCGAGGAACTTGTCTTGGAAACCGACAACTCCTGGCCACAATGCGGTTGGGTCGGCAATGGTGTCCGCCTGCAGAATCTGCAGTGGCAAACCGTTGAGACCAATGTCTGCATGTCCGGCGATGTTCTCGGAAGCTGGTGCCTTCGAGATGGTGCCACCGGAGAGGAGGCTCACTGCCATGTCAGTTACACGCCAGCCGAGCAATTCGGAAGCGAGAGCAACTTCACCGATTTGGTGACGACCCTTAGCAATGAAGTCGAAGTTCATTGGTCCGCCAGCCTGTGAAACAGCCTTGGCTTGGTCAATGAGGCCAGCTGCATCAAGTGCATCTGGAACTCCGTACATCATGCCGCCGAATGCGTAGACAATGAAGTCCAAGGTTGGGTCGGCCTGCAATGCAGAAACGATCTGACCTGGCAGGTTGACACCAATATCGGAGATCGCAACTTCTTGAGTCTCGACTTTGCAGTCTGGACAAATTGCTGCGATTTCGTCGTTGAAGCCCTGTTGTACAAGTGAGAGCACTGGGAAGACTGGCAAGCCAACAAACCGAATGTTCTTGTTCGGGCTGTTTGCAACTGCATAGTCGGCCATCAGTACGCCGTAGAAGTAGTAGTCGTCTGCCGACAAAACGTTTGCAGCAATTCCATTACCTGGTTCGTAACCTTCTGGCAGCGACCATGAGATCACTGGGATGTTCATCCCTTGCAAGGTTGCAAGCTGATCGGCGAACCACTCACGTGGGTTACCGCTCGACATCACGACGTCTGGCTTGGCAGCGATTGCAGCATCAAATGCGGCAGCAACTGTTTCCGGAGTGTCCTGGTGCGATGTGGACTTGAATGTCCAACCAAGTGCCTTGACCGCAGCCTCGACACCAACTTGAATTTCTGCGCAAACCGCGACACTGCAAGCAATGTAATAAACAGTCTTTGCTTCTGGAACTGATGCAGGTGCTTCGCCAAGATCGATCTCGGTGATTGTCTGCAGGTATTTGGTAACGCGAGCTGCTGCGATATCGGCTGCTGACGAGTCTGTCGCTGCCGCGGTGGTGTCGGTGGCTGCATTGTCTGCATCGCTACCTCCACATGCGGTCAACGCGAGCAAACCAGCAACTGATAATGCGAACATACGACGCACCATCAATGGATGTGATTTTTTCATGTATCCCCCTAGGTTGAGAATCGGATAAACCGATTAGGGAAGCCTATCTAGTGCTTTTCCCCAATGAAAAGCCGAGAACCAGGCTTTATGAGCCGAGGATTTTGGTGTTTAGGTTGTCAACGAACTGGGCAAGGATTTTGTCGCTGACGTCGGCAAGAGCGCCTCTGCCGAACTGGCCAATTTTGCCCGAGATGGTGAGGTCGGTATCGACTGAGCATTGCGAAGAGCTATCGCTCACTGCTGTGAGCGTGGCTGTGATCAGGGCTGAAGCATTGCCCTTTCCCGATCCGTCGCGACCTTCGCCTTTCAGTACTGCACGATGCTGAACGTCGTCGCGTTCGATGAATGACGCTTGTCCTTCAAACTTGGCAAGAATTGGACCGACTTTTACTTTGACATTTCCGAAATAAGTATCACCTTGTGCTGCAGTGAGTTGGGCCCCGGGAAGGCAAGGTGCAATGAGTTCGATGTCGGTAAGAATTGCCCATGCTTTGTCAATAGGAACATTGACAATAAATTCGTGGTGAAGGTCCATACAATCAGTCTCCTAACGTTTGCTCAGTCTAGGTGGCACCATGCAGAACAGATCTGGCCTAATCATCACTGGTGGCTGGGCGCACGATTTCCAAGCATCTGTTCCCTCGTTGGTAGATACTTTGTCGGGCGCGAACATTTCCTGCGACATTGCGTGGGACGTGGACCAATCGGAACAGATGATGTTGCAGAACACATACGACATCATCGTTGGTTACGCCTGCTGGTTTCAGATGAACGACAGTCGTTACTCGGCAGAACAGCGCGGCCTCTGGGCAAGAAGCACCTCCGAACAGTGGAACAGTGCGTTGCAGAAACAGAAGGACGGTGGGGCGGGCTTACTAGCCGTACACACTTCGGTTATCTCGTTTGAAGATTCGACGACATGGGCCAACTGGGTTGGGGGTTCATGGAATTGGGGTGTTTCCAATCACCCGCAACCGGGCGACGTGCACGTGGAGCGTGTTGGCGAGCACCCAATTGTTTATGGTGTCGAGCCATTTGTTGTGCACGACGAGCGATACATGCATGTATCGCGCGCCGAAGATGCTGAAGTGCTCACCGAATCGATTGGTGCTGACGGAAACCAGGCAAGCATGTGGGCGCTTGCCAAGGATGGTTCGCGTTCGGTCTACAGCGCGCTTGGCCACGACCAACTGTCATTTTCTCATCCCACCCATCAATTGTTGTTGCGAAGAGCGGCTGCATGGGTGGTGGGTGAAGCTGATGAACAAGTGCGCAGCATCAAGTCTTGACACTATTGTTGGCCCATGGCTTACCGCGTTGAAGTACAAAAAGACTTGTGCATTAGCTCTGGCAAATGTGTCAGTGATGGCCCCAAGGTGTTTCGTTTTGATGATCAGGAATTAGCAGAACCGATTTCCGAAACCACAGATTACGAACTGCAGTCGTTGCTGAAGTTGGCGCGCAACTGCCCCGGGGAAGCAATCACTATTTTTGCCGAGAGCGGCGAGATCATTGATCATTCGTAGCCGTAGCTACGCCTGAAAAATCACAGGGTATTCCAGCCAGTTCTGACGTAGGGATTGCGCGTCGCGTTTCGCTGGTCGTGCTGGGTCGGGAATTGCGCCATGTTGCAAAACAATCTGCGCCATCGTTGCAATTGCACCAGTGAGCGGAACTTCTGTGTCGGTGGCAGTTTGCTCCAGGCCACTCACTAGTTCTTGGCCAATGCAGGCGTGAAAACCAGACCCAAAGCTAAGGCCCCATGGCGAGACATCTGAAGGGATATCGCGGTAGGGGTTGAATTGGCTGGCATCGCTGCCGAAAATCAACGGGTCTCGGTTGGCGGCTTGCATATCAATCACGACCCGGCTGCCTTCGCTCACATCAACATCGGGTTCGATGGTGGTGTCGCTTACTGCAATGCGAACAGACTCTGGGCTTGCAGGATGCAACCGCAGCGATTCGAAGCCAAAACGTTGAATCAATGCAATGTCGTCGACCAAATCGTTTCGGCTGTCTGGGTGCGAGTCGATCCACTCGAAAATGTGGTCCATCAAATTGACGAATGCCCCAGATGTTGAATGCGAACCAACCCAAGGGAAGTACGCGATTTCGCGCAGAACTGTTTCGTCTGGGATGGAAAGATTGTCCTGGTTTGAAAGCAGTGTCATCAACACGTCTTTAGGAAGTTCTGCCGCGTCAAGTTCGTTGGCTGCAACCTGCTGGAGCAACTGCAATCGACTGGCTCGAGCGGGGGCGAAAAACTCGGCTTCAAATGTTGCCAGGGCCGCATTGCCATCGTTGATCACGGATTGTTTGTCGCCAATGAAATGATTGACGCTGGAAGCCCGAGCCAATTTGCTCATGAGTTCGGCCAAGAGAACAAAACGCGTCGGGTCTGTGCCTAGATCGATGCCGGCAATGCCCGCAGAAATGCGCATCATGGTGAGGCGCGCAAGTTGCAAAAGGTCGACGCTGCCCGCAGCGAGGTGGGTAGAGATACTCTCGGCAATGTTGTGCGGGATGAGGTCTTGTTCCCAAAAAGCAAATGTGTCGCGGCGAAACAGTCGATTCTCTAAACGGCGTCTTGCGGTGTGTTCGGCGTCGTGCAGGTTGACAATGACGCCGGACATCAATGCCGTGCCTTCGTCGTAGAGGCCTTGCCGTAGGTAGCGATTGCGCAACGCGCCGCGCGCATGCTGCCAAGTGGACAGCGTGATTTGCTGCGGCGACATTGCCGCTAGCTCGCAAAAATTACGTGATACGAACCCCAGTAGGGGCGTTTCGTCGTGGTGTCCATCTTGGCGGGAAGCTCGGGATTGGGGACGACGTTGCGATCGAACATTGCCTGAACTGCAACGGTTGCAAGCCCATACTCGAACTCGGAGGTTTCTTCGGAGCGCTCCGAAAGACCTGCGGCCAATTCTTGGCCGATGCAGGCGTGCATGCCGTGGCCGAACGAGAGGCCCCACGGTGCAACGTTGGGTGTTTCGATGACGCGGTGAGGGTTGAACTCGGTGGCGGTGTCTCCAAAGATGTTTGCGCTTCGGTTGACCGACATGAGATCGATGGTCACTAATGAATCTTTCGGAACGACAGTTCCCGACTTGAGTGTGATGTCGGTAGTTGCTCTGCGCATGGCAGTTGGGCTTGAGGGATTGAGCCGGATCGTTTCGAACATGGCGCGTTGCACAAATGAGCGGTCTGTCTTTACAAGCGCGCGGTCTTCGGGGTGCTTGTCGAGCCAATTGAAGAGGTTGTCCAGTGTTCGCACGAATGCCGTGGCCGATGTGTGTGCGCCAGCAAGAAGAAAGAATGCAATCTCTTTGAGGATGATCTCGTCGGGCAAGTGAAGTGAGTCTTCGTTTTTGAGCAATTCGGTAAGGATGTCCTTCGGAAGCTCAACGGTCTCGTCGGTGGCTGCAGCGGCAATCAGTTGTTGGCGGCGCTTGATTGACGGGGCAAGAAACTGAACATTGAATTCGCTTTTGGCGCCTTCAACCTCGCTCGTTACTTCTTTTGGATCTCGCGTGGTGTGCGCAAGAGTTGCGCCTTCGATGAACTTCATCATGAAGCCGTACAGGCTGTCGGTCTCTTCTTTGGTCTTGAGCGGGCGATCGACCCCTGCGTTGAGTGCTGCGAGATTCATCATCAGTTGATGCGAAAGTTCGACGAGCTCGGCGCGCCCCGAAGCAACATGGGGTGCAAGAGTTTCCTGAATTACTTGCGGGAAGAGGTCGCGCTCGTAGTGCACCAGTGTTTCGCGGCGGAACAAACGATTCTCGAGTCGGCGTCGGGCGCGATGTTCGTCGCCGTGCAGATTGACGAGAACGCCATCCATCACTACTTCGCCGGCGTCGTAAAGCGCCTGTTTGAAATCTTTGTGGCGGTAAATCTCTTTGGCGTCGTCGAAGGTGGTTACGGTAAGCACGTTCACGATATTACGCCCAGTCCCATGCCTCCATCAACGGCGAGAACTGTGCCCGTAACCCATTCGGCACGAATCAAATATTCGATTCCCTCGGCAATTTCAAGCGAGGTGCCGATGCGGCCAACAGCATGGTGGTTGGCCATCGACTGCAGCCGTTGCATTGCTGCATCCTCGGAAAAGATGCCAGCCCGCACATTGATTTCGGTAGGTACTGCGCCTGGTCGGACTGCGTTCACTCTGATTTTTCTTGGCCCCAGTTCGGTGGCCAATACTTTGACGAGTGCCTCTAAGGCACCCTTTGTCGCTGCGTATGGTGCGGCACCTGGATATGCGCGAACGGTGTAGACCGACCCCATAAAGATGATTGCGCCCTCGGACTTAACGAGGTGGGGAAGCGCTTCTTGGGTAAGCATCATGCCTGCAACGACATTGTCGTTAAAGATTTGTTGCAGGCGCTCTTCGGTCCATTCTTCAACAGGCTTGCGTTCCATGTTTCCGGCATTGGAAACAAGCGCATCAATTCCGCCGCCGTGTTTTACTGCGGTTTCAATGAGCAGCTTGCGATCGGCATCCTTCGTAACGTCGGCTTGAACCCACGCGCAGTTTGGGCCAATCTCTTTTGCAACAGCCTCGACTCGTTCTGCTCGTCTTCCGCAGATGGTTACCTTTGCGCCGCCGTTAGCAAGGTGCCGTGCGGCTGCTTCGCCGATACCGGAACCACCGCCAGTGATGACGACCGACATTGTTGAAAGATCTTTCATGGTTACCTCGACGGTCCGACTTTATCGACACTCTTCGGGCGAGGAAGCGTAGAGAGAATGCTCATTGCAATGCCTCCGTCAACCAAGATGTTCTCGCCTGTGATGTATGACGATTGGTCTGATGCAAGAAATGCAACCAAGTTGGCAATGTCTTCTGCCGTGCCAAGACGGCGCAGCGGAATGCGCGCCTCGCGCTCTTGACGAATCTGCAAATCGGCGTGGACGGCGTTGCTCATGCCCGCGTCGATCAATCCGGGTGCGATGGCATTGACACGGATTCCGTTTGGGCCCCATTCGACTGCCATTTGTTTGGTGAGTAGAGCGATTGCTGCTTTCGTTGCCGTGTACGCGCCGCTATTCGGGCCAGGAACAATTCCGTTCATGGATGAAATGCTGATGATGTTGCCAGGCTTGCCGTCGGCGATCATCAGTGCAGCAACTTGGCGCGATGCCGAAAACGTGCCGACAAGGTTGACGTTGACGACGGCCTCAAAGTCGGATTGGGCGAGGGTGAGCAAAGGACCAAAGCGAACGATGCCCGCGTTGTTCACCAGCAAATCTGGTGTGGCGCCGAATGCGGAAAGGGCGGCCGTGATGGACTCTGGCTTCGAGACGTCTGCCTCGAGCGCAACGCAATTTGCGCGCAGTGGCTCTTCATTTTCGATTGCTGCAATGCTGATGTCGGCAAGACCAACGCGCCAGCCGTCGTCGGCAAGGCGGTTTGCAATGACCCGTCCGATTCCCCGAGCAGCGCCAGTGACGATTGCGTTTTTCATCGCATTTCCCCCATTACCGTAAAGTCCTTGGGCAAAACGATAGAGCCAAAATTAGTCGTTCGGGCATTCCTGGACGCCGTTGAATCGCGCGACGCATCCGCAGTTGCGGCCTGCTTTGCACAGGACGCCGTGTATCAAAATGTTCCGCATGCGGCGTTCAACGGACGCACTGAAATTGAACAGCTGTTTGCGCCGATACTGAATGCAAGCGAGCGAGTCGAGTGGGAAGTGCTATCTACGGCGCTCGAAGGCCCGCGAGTACATCTTGAACGCATCGATCGCTTCTGGATACAAGGCAAGGAATACTCCGTTGCGTGTCATGCAGTGATCACCGTAGACATGGCAAGCGGCTTGATTGCATCGTTTATTGATTACGTTGATTTGGGGGAGTGGCGAGCAACGTTGGGCGACGTGCTTCGCAAATAACTACGAGAGTGCAACCTCGCGAGTAAGTGCAATTTCGGACCAGCTGGAAGTTTGCTCGCCTCGAAACAAAGATCGTGCTGGCATCGGGCTGAGGTCGACTTGTTTTCCGCGGCAAAAGAGATGGCGGAATGTGGACTTATCGCTGAGCAGCGAAACATTCTTGGATGGATCGCCGTCGAGTATCAAAACGTCGGCGCGGTAACCGCTAGCGAGGCAACCTGTTTCGCCATACTCGTCGAGCGCGACGGCGTTATCTTTCGTTGCACAAGTAATTGCCTGCAGTGGGGTAAGGCCAAGGTGTTGGACGAACACTTCCATCTCGCGGGCGTGCCAATGGCCGTACGGCGTCATTGAAAAACCGCTCTCGGAGCCACAGAGCAGTTTCATACCTGCGTCGTATGCTTGGCGAAGTTTGGCACCGGTATGTTCGAGCTCGCCTGCGAAGACCGACTTGGCGGTGGATGTTGCACCAGCTTTGTGGCCATACTCGGAAAGATTGGCAAGGAACGTGAACACCGGGCCGACAGGAACCTTCTTGTCGATGATTGCTTCCAACGCCGCATCGCCGAGGAAGGATGCGTGCCAAATGATGTCTACTCCGGCCATCACGGCGTCGAGGGTTGCTTTGTCGCCGCGGCAATGGGCAGTAACGCGAACTCCCAAATCGTGTGCAGTATCGCAAACAACCTTCAGTTCTTCTCGCGTCCAAACCTGAATTTCGCCAGAGCGTGTTGGGATGGAGCCGGTGACGTGAATCTTGATGATGTCGGCGCCTTCCTTCACTTGGCGACGAACAACACGCACCATTTCTTCTTTGTCGCGAACGACTTCGGCGTAACCAGCAGTGCCCGAATCGGGAATCAGTTTTCCGGCAGTGCCACCGACTGCAGTCATTAATGCGTAACTACCCGAGCGCATGGTTGGGCCTTCGACAATGCCAGCATTGATCGAATCGCGAAGTGCTGGCCCAATGTTGAAGATGCCATCGACGTCGAGCATCGAAGTAACGCCTGCCTTCAGCACTTTTCTTACGTTGAAGGCGGCGAGCATTGCCGATGTAGCCGCATCGCGGTGCATGAAGAGCTCGTCGTTGGTGCGTGGCTCGCCAAGCGTTACATGCACATGGGCGTCAATGAGGCCTGGCATCACCGTAAGACCAGAAGCGTCAATTGTTTCTGCATTGGCACTATCGGCAGCGTCGATTGCGAGATTTTTGCCGACTGCAACGATGCGATCACCTTTGAGGAGAACGTCGGTTTTTGCTTGAGGGGCAGAGCCTGTTCCGTCGATGACGTTTCCACCGGCAATGAGTACCGTTTTCAATGATTTCTCCTACTTCCGAGTGCAAGAAATGCTACCTATATATAGGAGTAGATGTACTGCGGTGCTACGGGTAAGGCTGGCCCGACCACCACGCCCGCAGTTGTGGCTCGGCCGCCCTATCGACAAGCTCTACGCGAGCACCATGTTCGTTCAACAGATATGCAAAACGGGAAGGTTGGCCGTCGCTTCCTACCATCCAGGCTTGGAGTTGGTAGCCCTCGTCGACAAGGGATGCGATGTCGGCATGCAAGTCATCTGTCCACCAACCCATGTGGTGGGGAATGCCTAGTGCCTCGGTTTGCCATGGCGATTGCGGGCAGTGCTCAATAAGTTCCACATGCATTGGGTCGTCAATTGAGTAGGTAACCAAAATTGAAACGCTCGTTGGTTCTGTAGTTGGCGTTTGCATAATGACTGTGCGGACGACAGGTGTTGCCCAGCGCAGACCAGTAGTGCCGAATGCTTCCATTGCTTCGGGCAAGTTAGGAACCACCCACGCAACGTGATACAGATCGAGGCCGTGTAGCGCCATGGAAATTTAGATCTTGAATATTCTCTGGGCGTTTCCGCCCAAGATTGCTTCCGCTCCGCCCGGCGGTAGTCGAAGACCTTCAACCATTTGGCGGTACTCGTCTTCTGCGTCCCAGCCGCCAAAGTTGGAACCAAGCAGCACACGATCGATGCCTTCGGTGTCGACAAGGAATTGCAACGCATCCGAACGATGCACCGCTGTGTCAAAACTGAGTTGAGCCCACTGATCTGCGAACGAACGGTGGAGCAGATCTTTGCCAAAAGGTCGCTTGTCGAGCGCCGCCATTAACCGACCTTTTTGGTATGGGGCAAAGCCACCGCCGTGTGCGATGTGGACGTGCAAGTTTGGGTGGCGATCGAGCACGCCAGCAAACAGAAGATGGGAAACTGCAAGACCTTCATCTATCGCGAAACCGTAAATGACATCAAGCTCCCACTTGTCGAAGAATGCGTCTGGCTTTTGATACGAACCGCGTGGCCCCGGGTGAATGACCACTGGTACGCCAAGCCGTTCATGTTCTGACCACAACTCTTCAAACCGCGGATCGGAAAGTGCCAAACCATTTACATCTGTACCGATGTAAGAACAAACGAGGCCAAGTGTGTCAACTGCGCGGTTGAGCTCTTCGCAAGATGCCTGTGGGTCTTGCAGTGGCAATGATGCTGCGCCAACTAGCTGGGAATGCGTGGAGCAAACCGCAGCAATTTCATCATTCTGCTTTTTGTTGAACTCAATCGCAGACTGTTTCGACTGATGATAAAAATAGGTAATTGGGTTTGGGGAAACCAGCTGCATATCAATGCCCATCGCAGCCATTTTTTCGACGCGCTGCGCTGGCACTGAGAACGGGCTGTTGTTGAAGCGCACATTTTCGAGGATGTAGTCGCCAGCACGGAAGAACTCGGTTCCGTTTTCACGAAACCCCATTTCGGGGCCGGCCGCACCGCAACTGCCCATGACACCTGGAAGCAAAATGTGTGCGTGGACGTCAACAACCTTGTGCATCCCCATGCACAAAGTGTACTCGTGGGCTTTTTGGCTAGAGATCGCTGGTGATGGCCATTATTTCGGCCGCCACTTTCATAGCCAAATCATCGTTTGGCATTGCTATTTGCATCTGCATCATCTTGGTCATGTCGCCTTCGACGCGGATCTTTCCGCCAAGGAACGCTTGCATTCCGGCCTGCGGATCGCGCTCGAGAAATATGTGGCGAGCGGTTGCGTAGTCGGTGGTCACCGTGAGGTCGGGCGTTTCTAGATGACCGAGTTCCATAACCAATTCACCACTTGATGTGTCGAGGTGGCTGTTGATGGTGCCGTCACCGAAAGGAACCTTTGTGATCACCTGATTCATGCGAATGGAGATGGGTATTTTTGGCGCCTGATCTTCGTACTTCGCGCGAATTACGCGGGCTTCGGCAATCCATTCGGCGGACAAAAAGGGGTTTGGCATGACGCGAAGGTTAGTTGCTTGCCGCGCGGATCGCATCTCGTGTGGCAAGTGCAACGCCGCGAGCGCTCTGTGCAAAGTGGGCATCATTGCTTGCGTACAGGACAGCCCGAGACGAGTTGATGATGAGGCCTAACCCCGACGAGTTGCTGCCGCTGCGCACCACTGCATTGATGTCGCCGCCTTGTGCGCCAATGCCCGGGACGAGCAGTGGCATGTCGCCAACGATGGCACGAACTTCGGCCAATTCGGCGGGGTAGGTTGCGCCAACGACGAGAGCAGTGTCGCCCATGTGTTGCCATGTGTTTGCTGCAGCACGCGCAACATGTTTGTACAGGGGCTCGTTGTCGATGAGCTGCGATTGGAACTGACCGCTTCCTTCGTTGCTCGTGCGGCACAGAACGATGGTTCCCTTGTTTGGGGTGCGAAGGAATGGCTCGAGCGAGTCGGTGCCTAAGTACGGATTCACGGTGACCGCGTCGGCTTGGTAACGCTCGAATGCTTCGCGCGCATAAAGCGCAGCCGTGTCGCCAATGTCGCCGCGTTTGGCATCCAAGATGAGCACGATATGTGGGTATTGGGTGCGAACGTGATCGCACACTGCTTGCAGCTGCGCCTCCGCGCCAACGGCGGCAAAGTATGCAATCTGTGGTTTGAATGCGCACACAGTGTCGGCAGTGGCATCAACAATGTCGATGCAGAACTTCTGGATGCCCAAAGGATCATTGCGCAGATGCGTAGGCATTTTGCTGACGTCGGGATCGAGACCAACACACAGCGAAGAATTGCTCGTTGTCCAGGCGCTATTGATTTTTTGGTGGAAATTCACGCTGAGTAATCGATGCTTAGTCGGTAATGCTGATCGCGCCAGTAGGGCAGAGCTCTTCGGCCAATGTCACTTGCTTGCGCAAACTTTCATCGGGCTGTTCTTGCAAGACATAGAGGAATCCGTCGTCGCGAATTTCAAATACCTGCGGCGCCTGATGCACGCACCCACCAGTTGACGCGCACATGTCGGAGTCCACGGTTACGCGCATGGTGCAAGTTTAGTTGAGTGACTGCGGCTAGTTCTTGTGCGATGCCTGATGACGCTCGAAGGCGTTGAGCACTGCGCGCAACGATGCCGTGATGGTGTTGGGGTCGATGCCGACACCCCAGCGCGTGTGGCCGCTGTCGTCGCCGGTTTCAACATAGGCAACGGCGGTTGCTTGCGAACCCTGGCCAAGCGCGTGCTCGGTGTAGTCCTTGACATCCAAGTTGCCCGAGAACTCGCCGCGAATTGCTCGTACGAATGCGTCGATTGGCCCGTTGCCCTTGGCGGTGAATGTCTGGCGCGTGCCATTGATATCGATGTGCGCCGTGATTTCGGTATTGCCGGTGGCCGAGTCGCTGCGCAGTTCGTGGCTGACCAAGTTGTAGTGGGGTATTGCTGGCAGGTACTCGTTGGTAAACGCTTCCCACATTTTGATTGGGCTGATTTCGCTGCCCGAGTCTTCGGAGAGATGTTGAATATTCTGCGAGAACTCGATTTGCAGACGGCGCGGCAAGTCGAAGCCGTGCTCAGTCTTCATGATGTACGCAACACCACCCTTGCCCGACTGGCTGTTGACGCGGATGACCGCTTCGTAGGTGCGACCAACATGTTTCGGGTCGAGCGGCAAGTAGGGAACGCCCCATTGGTCGTAATTCTTGGGGAGTGCTTCGAAGCCTTTCTTGATGGCGTCTTGATGGCTGCCAGAAAATGCGGTGTAGACCAAGTCGCCAACGTACGGATGGCGCTCTGGCACGGGAAGACGGTTGCAATACTCGGCGTCGCGTCGCAATGCGTCGATGTCGGTCATGTCGAGTTCTGGATCGACACCGTTGACAAACAAGTTCATTGCCAAGGTGACGATGTCGACATTGCCTGTGCGCTCGCCGTTGCCGAAGAGGGTTCCTTCAACTCGGTCGGCGCCGGCCATCACGCCAAACTCGGCTGCAGCAACTGCGCAGCCGCGGTCGTTGTGGGGGTGAAGTGAAATGCACACGGTGTTGCGCTGTTTGATCTTGCGAATGAACCATTCGATGACGTCGCCGTAGACGTTTGGTGTGTAGCACTCGACGGTGGCAGGAAGATTCAAGATGAGTGGGTTGGAAGGTGTTGGCGCAATGACGTCCATCACTGCTTCACATATCTCGATAGCAAATTCGGGTTCGGTGAGCGTGAAACTCTCTGGCGAGTACTCGTAGCGAACTTCAGTGCCTTTCAACGTCGGCTCAAGTTCTTTGCACAACTTTGCAGCCTTCACAGCAATATCGATCACGCCCTGTTTTTCTAAACCGAACACCACGCGTCGTTGCAATGGGTTGGTGGAGTTATAGAAGTGCACGATTGCTCGGGGTGCACCTTGCAAACATTCGTAGGTGCGATTGATGAGGTCTGGGCGGCATTGCACCAACACCTGAATGGTGACGTCGTTGGGGATGAGATCCTTTTCGATCAGCAATCGAACGAAGTCGTAATCGGGTTGGCTGGCTGATGGAAACCCAACTTCGATTTCTTTGAAGCCCATCTTGACGAGTGTGTTGAACATGCGCAGTTTGCGCTCTGGGTCCATCGGGTCGATGAGGGCTTGGTTGCCGTCGCGCAAGTCGACCGAGCACCACAGCGGCGCCTTCTTTGTCATCTTGTCTGGCCACGTGCGGTCGGTGAGGACGACCGGAATAAACGGCGTGTACTTCTCGAACGGCATTTTCTTCGGAGTGACTGATTGTGGTGCCATGGTTTTTCTTTCGTGGTTTCGTGTTGGGAAATGAAAAAACCCCCTGGCCTTTTGGGCTCAGAGGGTTTCGGCGACAGCGATATGTGGCTGGCGCCGTTAAGTAAGTAGGAGGCTCTGGATCGCAATATTCATGAGATCCTCAGCCTAGCGGGCTGTTTGGGCGTCGCTAATAGGGCGTTGGGGCCAAGAAATTAGCGAACTGCCACGGGTCGGACGCGTTGAGCAGGCTGGAGTCGTTGCCGTAACCAGGGAACAACTCGTTGCGGTGCTTGAGCGGCGTCCAGTCGGTTGGTGCCGAATGAATGGCACCAATGTATGGACGAGTGGAGTCGAGCAACTTCTTCCATGGCAACTCGTCGGGCACGCGCACACCCTCGTTCGGGCAGTCGACCAACCATTGCATTGCCGCGCAAACAGAACCGCCGACTTGCAGCGTTGTTGCACTTTGGCCCGGAAGTATTTGGCGCGCCTCATGAATTGAAAGCAGCGAACCTGTCCACCAAGCGTTGTAGTCGTGGCCCATGAGCAACACACCGAGTTCGTCGCGACCATCGATGATCTCGTTATTCAAGATGCGTTCGCGTGGTTGCATCTGCCAATTGCGCATGCGCAACTCGAGCACGCTGTTGATTGCTGCGTCCGACGGGTGATACGCGTAGTGAACAGTTGGGCGATAGGCGTCGGTGCCGTCTGCGTTTTTCACGGTGAGGTGATGGGCCATGGTGTAGGCCTCGCCGTGGCGAATGACCATGCCAAGCGTGTCGCCCGAAGGCACCCAGCTTCGCACCCATGTCTCCATGCCTGGCTGCGCGATACAGATTTGGTTGCGAGGGCCGTCGTCGGTGTGTGCGTGCGCATTGGCTGGCATCCACTTTTCGTGAGTACCCCAACCCAATTCGGCTGGCGCAACACCTTCTTCATAGAAACCTTCCACCGACCACGTGTTGCAGAACTCGTTGGTTTCTTTTGGCACGTTGCTGATCTGGGTGTCGCGCTCGGCAATGTGAATCACTTTGGTGCCAGTGAGTTGCGCAAGCACGTTGAATTGTTCGGCATCCAACGCAGACTGCAACGCACCTGCGCGGCTGCCGGCTTTGCCATCAAGAAGCAATTGGTTGGTGATGTCGACAAGCGCTTGTTTCACCAAGTGGCTGACCATGCCCGGGTTTGCACCGTGTTCGAGCACTGCCGACGGGCCATCGTTGGCGCCCCACTTGGCAATCATTTTGCGGATGGCTTGATGGCGAACGTACAGCGTGCGATCGAGCGGATGAGTCTCGGCAATGTTGTCGTACGGATCCCACAGTTCGACTGAGGTGTTGAGGTATCGAACGCCGTGATCGCGGCACCACTGCAAGATTGTTGGAGCATCGATGTTCCATGCCAAGTCGAGCAAGATGTCGCCAGCACCGCAGCGGGCCGACAAGAACTGATCGAGGTTGTCGCGAGTGACGCGGTCCTGTTCGTAGGTGACGCCCAACTTCAACATGTCGGCAACGCGGTGCCGGTTATCTCTGAAGTCGACGATGTGGATTGATGTTGCAGGAAAGCCAAAATCGCGCACCAACAGCGGAATTGCACACTGAGCGACTGAGCCACAGCCCAGTACGAGTGTGCGCTTCGGGCGCTGTGAGGTTGCGGAAACTGCCGAGGTCACTTCGATGCAGTTGGCGACATCTGATCGCCTGCATCGAGAGAGTTGACTTCTGCATTCAACATGGTTTGAAGCGTTGCTTCAAATACCGCGTCGCTTGGTACGAGCAGTTGTTGCCAGTCGTATGAAATACCTTTTCGTCCAGTGAAGGTTGGCTCGATGCTGGTGTGGCGATTTTCGAGGAATGAACTGAGTGACGAAATATTGTCTGTAGGCATGAGCACCTCCTTAGGGGTTTAATACGAAAGTTTGACCATACAGATTTTTGAGGGCTGCGTCTACTATTTGTCAGACATCTCTCCAGCGACTCGAGGTGGTTGGTAGCGTGAAGGCACCCGTGACTGCGCCATCGAATGCTCCCCAGGTGACGACACCAACCGGCTTCTCCGCTCTCGGCGTTCCCGACAGCATCGACGCTGGTCTCGCTGCAGCAGGTTTTGCTGGCCCATTTGCCATTCAGACAGAGGCAATCCCCATCGCGCTTGCCGGCGAAGATGTGTGCGGACGTGCTCGCACCGGCTCGGGCAAAACACTCGCGTTCGGAATCCCCATGATGTCGCGCATCAGTTTGCCGGCGGCGCCAGGCAAGCCTCACGGCCTGATCCTTGTGCCAACTCGCGAGTTGGCGTTGCAGGTTTCCGAAGTGCTCGGGCCAATTGGCAAGAACTGTGGCGTGCGCGTTCTGGCCGTCTACGGCGGGGCAGACCGCGGCAAGCAAGTTGAAGTAATCGAACAGGGAGTCGAGATCATCGTTGCTACACCGCTTCGTTTGATCGACTTGATGAAATCCACCGAGTGCGACTTGAGCGCAATTCAAGTGGTTGCAATTGACGAAGCCGACCGCATGGCCGACGAAGGCTTCATGCCCCAAGTGGAATGGATCATGCGCCACGTGACTGCGCCCCATCAAACAATGTTGTTCTCGGCAACGCTCGACGGCCAGGTTGCAAACCTTGTTCGTCGCTACATGAAGTCGCCCAAAGAAATTTCTATCGATTCGCCAACCGACACTGTCGGCACCATGCGCCACTTGTTTCTTGCAGTGCACCACATGGACAAAGACAGGGTTATCAACTCCATAGCCACCGCAGCTGGGCAGACGGTTGTTTTCTGCGACACCAAACGCGTGTGCGACAAAGTTGCCGAGTCGTTGCAGTCGTTAGGTGCAAATGCATCTGCTTTGCATGGCGACATGCCGCAGAATGCGCGCGAGCGGGCACTTGGCAAGTTTGAGAAAAACGAATTAAAGATTTTGGTTGCAACCGATGTTGCTGCGCGCGGCATTGACATTGACGATGTAGCAGCCGTCATTCATTACGTGCCGCCACTGGACGTAAAGACGTACTTGCACCGCTCTGGCCGCACTGCGCGCGCCGGCCGCGATGGTTGGGCTGTAACGCTTGCCGAGTACAACCAGCACACCACGTGTCGCATTATTCAGCGCGGGTTGCGCCTCGAGCCGCAAGCACCGATTGAAGTGTTTTCGAACGACGCGCGACTGCGCGACTTGTTTTCGTTTATCGCCGAATAGCGGCAGTTACTTGGCGGCTAGCCAAGCAGGCCGAGTGGCTTCGAACGTAGAGATGGAATCGGCATTCGACAATGTAATTGCGATGTCATCCAGGCCCTTGATAAAGCGATCCTGCATTGATGCATCCATCTCGAACGATTCGGTGATGCCGGCCGCAGGAATTTCTACTGTCAGGCGCTGAATGTCGATGGTGATTTCTGCCGATGGGTCGGCTTCCAGAACTTCCCAAATGCGGTTGACGGTTGGCTCGGAAAGCACAACAGGAACAAGACCGTTCTTGGTGCAGTTGTTGCGGAAGATGTCGGAAAAGCTTGGAGCAATGACGGCATCGAAACCACCTTGCTGAATTGCCCACACTGCGTGTTCGCGCGATGATCCAACACCGAAGCTTGGGCCCGCAACCAACACTGAAGCGCCTGCGTAGCGTTCGTCGTTCAGCACAAAGCTGCGATCGTCGCGCCAGGTGGAGAACAAACCTTTTTCAAACCCAGTTCGTTCTACACGCTTCAACCATTCGGCTGGGATGATCTGGTCGGTGTCGACATCGGAACGCTTGAGCGGAACGCCGCGTCCGGAAATGATGGTTACAGCTTTCATGACAGATCTCCAGGTGATGCGAAGTGGCCGGCAATCGCAGTTGCTGCTGCAATTTCTGGTGAAACCAGGTGGGTGCGGCCGCCGCGTCCTTGGCGTCCTTCAAAGTTGCGGTTGCTCGTGCTTGCGGCGCGCTCGCCCTGTGCGAGTTTGTCGGGGTTCATTGCCAGGCACATAGAGCAACCAGGCTCGCGCCAATCGAGGCCAGCCTCGATAAAGATTTTGTCGAGACCCTCGGCCTCTGCTTGTTTTTTAACCACGTGGCTGCCGGGCACAACCATTGCTCGTTTCACAGAGACGGTTCGGCCTTTGACGACGTTTGCGGCTGCGCGCAAATCTTCGATGCGGCTGTTGGTGCACGAGCCAATGAAAACTGTGTCGACACGAATGTCGCGAATGGCGGTGCCAGCAACAAGACCCATGTAGGTGAGCGCGCGGTCGACAGTGTCACGTGCGGTGGCGTCGTCGAAGTCGGCGGGGTTTGGAATAACGCCGTCGATACTCATTACTTGTGCAGGGTTGGTGCCCCATGAAATTTGCGGCGTCAACGTGCTGGCATCAATGAACACTTCTTTGTCCCACTTCGCGCCTTCGTCGGTGCTCAATGTTTTCCAATCGGCAAGCGCTGCGTCCCACGCTGCACCCTTTGGTGCAAACTCGCGGCCCTTGAGATAAGCAAACGTTGTTTCGTCTGGCGCAACAAGCCCGGCTTTCGCGCCTGCCTCGATGCTCATGTTGCAGATGGTCATGCGACCTTCCATCGACAAAGCCCTAATTGCAGAACCGCGGTATTCGATGACATGACCGATGCCGCCAGCAGTTCCAATCTTGCCGATGATTGCAAGGATGATGTCTTTGGCGGTGACGCCGGCAGGCAGCACGCCGTCAACAGTGACGCTCATCCACTTTGGCCTGGACTGCACCAATGTTTGTGTAGCAAGCACGTGTTCTACTTCGCTGGTGCCGATACCAAAGGCGAGCGCACCGAATGCGCCGTGCGTGGCGGTGTGGCTGTCGCCGCAAACAATGGTCATGCCTGGAAGCGTGCGGCCTTGCTCGGGGCTGATGACATGCACGATGCCTTGCTTCTCGTGGCCCATTGGGTAGAGCGTGATGTTGAACTCTTTGGCATTGGCGCGCATTACTTCAAGCTGCTTGGCCGAGATTGGGTCGGCAACTGGCAAGTGAATGTCGGCTGTTGGAACGTTGTGATCCTCGGTGGCAACGGTGAGGTCTGGCCGGCGCACCGGACGATTATTAATACGAAGGCCATCAAACGCCTGTGGGCTGGTTACCTCATGGACGAGATGCAAGTCGATGTACAGCAAGTCGGGTTCGCCGGCCTTGCTGGAAACAACGTGTCGGTCCCATACTTTTTGGGGCAGGGTCTGGGGCGCGCCTGTTGCTGATGCCATCTCTCCATTCTGCCGTACACATCGTGGGTATGACTACACCATTCATTACACCTGTTTCATTGGCCACCTGTGTCGAGCAAAGCCTGCACCTTTCGCTTGATGGTTTCGACTTACCTCGCGCGCGGCTGTATGGCATCAGCATTGTCGATGCCGATGGCGTGGCAAAGATGGACAACGGAGCGCTGCGGATTACGTTTTTGGCAGAACACGGTGATGTGTACGAATTGTTGGAGTCGCCAACCAGCGCAATCGTGCGCATGTTTGATGCGGCCGTTGTGCTCACTTGTGGTTGGGCGGCCCCGCTGAACGAGGATGACGATGAAGACGAATCGTCAGTGGCGCCAAGCCAGCACCCGAAGCGGCGCAGGGTGCGCTTAGTTGTGGTGGTGGGAGACGGCGGGGTTGGCTCGGTTTTGCGCTTTGCCGATACTCCCGACGACATTGTGACGGATGCTGGCGTGGCGCAGGGAAGCCTTGCCGATGCTGTGACAAATCTCTGGTTCGACCCTCGTGTCGTCACGACTCGTAGTGCCCCCGATAACTTGAATGCGTGAGCGCAAGCGTCAATCTGGGCAGCAACGCACGGACATCTGACTATGGCCCCAACTCGGCATGGGCCGAAGAGGTTCGCCAACTTGCCAAGGACCGCGACGCCGTCATCTTGGCCCACAACTATCAAGTGCCCGAGATTCAAGACATCGCACATCACGTTGGCGACTCGCTTGGTTTGTCCCGTGTTGCAGCAACCGTTGACGCATCCACCATCATTTTCTGCGGCGTGCATTTCATGGCAGAGACCGCAAAGATTTTGTCGTACGACAAGACGGTTCTCATTCCCGACGCGAATGCGGGTTGTTCGCTTGCCGACACCATCAACGCGGATCAACTTCGCCAGTGGAAAGCCGAGCACCCCGGCGCAGTAGTTGTTAGCTACGTCAACACCACCGCCGCAGTAAAAGCCGAGACAGACATTTGCTGCACTTCATCGAACGCAGTTGAAGTGGTGCAATCAATACCTGCCGACAAAGAAATCTTGTTTTGCCCCGACCAATTTCTTGGTGCACACGCGCAACGCGCAACAGGCCGCACAAACATGCACATCTGGATGGGCGAGTGCCACGTGCATGCCGGCATCAACGGCGCCGACTTGAAAGCAATGGTGGCAGCCGAGCCCGAAGCCGAACTGTTTATTCATCCCGAGTGCGGATGCGCAACGTCGGCGATGTATTTGGCATCCAGCGGCGTTGTACCTATGGAGCGCACGAAGATCCTGTCCACATCTGGGATGGTGACGGCGGCCGAACAGACCAAAGCAAAAAAGGTGTTGGTGGCAACTGAAACAGGAATGTTGCATCAACTGCGCAAGGCCAACCCGCTTGTTATTTTCGAGCCCGTAAACCGCGCCGCCGTATGTAAGTACATGAAGATGATTACGCCAGAGAAATTGTTGAACTCGTTGCGCAATGGAACCGATGTTGTGGATGTGCCGCGCGATATTGCCGACAAAGCACGCCTGTCGGTAGAGCGAATGATCGCCATTGGCACACCTTCGCGCACGAAGGAATAGCTGCTAGATGCCAAATAACGTGCGCGAACAACGCCGTGCTGTGCAGTTGCCTTCGCAGCTTGCTGCACCAAAACCAAGTTGGACACGCGAGGTGGACGTTGTGGTGCTGGGCTCTGGCGCTGCAGGGTTGGCGGCTGCGCTTGCGGCACGGCCTGTGCGCGAAGTACTGATCGTTACCAAAGACACGCTTGATGCCGGAAGCACCGCATGGGCGCAAGGCGGGCTTGCCGCCGTGCTCGACCCGGGCGACACCTTTGCCGAACACGTTCGCGACACACTCGATGCGGGTGCAGGTTTGTGCGACGAAGCAGCCGTAACTTCGTTGGTGCGCGACGCGCCAACAGCTATTTCATACTTAGAAAAACTTGGTGCTGCATTCGACCCCGGCGCAGACGGCTTGCGCGCTCTCACGCGCGAAGGCGGGCACTCTCGCTCGCGCATTGTGCACGCAGGTGGCGATCAATCCGGCGCCGAGATTCAGCGCACGTTGGACGAAAGCGCAATTAACGCTGGCGTCGAAGTGCTCGATCACGCATTTGCGCTCGACTTGGTGTTTGGTGTGTCGGCAGGTGCACGGCGCCAGGTTGCTGGTGTACGAATTGCGTTACTGAATGAAGATGGAACGGTTGCCAGTGTCGGGGTTGTGCTTGCACGCGCGGTGGTAATTGCCACTGGTGGCTACGGGCAAGTGTTTGCCAGCACCTCTAACCCGGCTGCTGTTACGGGTGATGGTCATGCACTTGCGTTGCGCGCGGGAATGACGTTGAGCGACTTGGAGTTTGTGCAGTTTCACCCAACGGTGTTGTGGCAAGAAGTTGGTTCGACAAAACAGCAGACATTAATCAGCGAAGCCGTACGCGGCGAGGGCGCCATATTGTTCGATGCCGCTGGTGAACGAATCATGCAAGGCGTGCACCCGCAAGAAGATTTGGCGCCGCGAGATGTTGTTGCTGCCGCAATCAGTAGGCGCATGGCGCAGGCACCTGCAGGCGTAGACGACCACGTGTTTTTGGACGCGACATCAATCGGCGAGCACTTTGCCGAGCGCTTTCCGTTCATCACCAAGTCGTGTTTGGCGGCCGGTATCGACCCACGAACCGATCGCATTCCCGTTGCGCCCGCTGCTCACTACACCTGCGGAGGCATTGTCTCTAACTTGGATGGCACCACCGAAGTAGACGGTTTGTTTGCGGTAGGCGAAGTTGCTTACACAGGTGTGCACGGCGCGAACCGATTGGCCTCTAACTCGCTGACTGAAAGCCTTGTGGTTGGCACACGCGTTGGCCGCAACCTTGCGTGGCAATTGCCCAAGCGAGTTGCAGTGGACGAGTCGGTGCACGACAACGGTGTTGGGCTGGTTGACGACACCAGTAGGGCCACTGTGCGCACAACTATGTCTAAACATGTTGGCGTGTTGCGTAAACCAGAAGGCTTGCAAACGGCGATCGATACGTTGGCCGAAGTTGCCGGGCAATCGAGCAGTGATGTTGTTGCAACGAGGCGCAACTTTGAGGCCACAAATATTCTGATGGTGGCAACTGCGGTTGCGGCAACTGCGCTTGCTCGCACCGAAAGCCGCGGGTGTCATCGTCGCACCGACACTCCGGATCAGCGCGACGTATGGAAGCGCCACCTTTCGGTGTCGATTGATGGTGGATCATTGTTGATCGCTGGAATTCCTTCGGAGGGTTAACAATGCGCACGCACAAACTTTCCTCTGCCACTGCCGCCGCACTTGTGAGTGCTGGCCTGCAGGTAAAAGACGTGCAACGAGTGATCAAGGAAGCCTTGCGCGAAGACTTGGGCGCAGGCCCCGACGTAACCACGCAGTCCACCGTGCCCAAAGATCAGCGGAGCAGGGCAGTATTCGCAACTCGTTCGGCGGGCTGCATTGCGGGTGTCGACATTGCTGTTGCAGTTTTAGAAATGGTTTGTGGGCCAAAGAACGTGGTGGTGGAGAAAAAGGCCAGCGATGCAGACCGAGTAGAACCCGGCCGGGTGCTGATGCACGTGACAGCGCCAACGCGTGGGTTGCTCACGGCCGAGCGCACGGCATTGAACTTGCTGGGTCATCTTTCAGGCATTGCATCTGCAACGCGCCAGTGGGCCGACGTAATTGCTGCAAGCGGTGCGCAGGTGCGCGACACTCGCAAGACAACACCTGGGTTGCGCGCATTGGAAAAGTATGCGGTTCGTTGCGGCGGCGGAGTGAACCACCGAATGTCTTTGTCGGATGCCGCCTTAGTAAAGGACAACCACATCGTTGCGGCGGGTGGAGTAGCGCAAGCGTTTGCCGCTGTGCGTGCTGCGGCACCAAAGATTGCAGTTGAAATTGAGGTGGACACACTCGAGCAATTGCACGTGGCACTTGGTGCAGGCGCCGACTTGGTGCTACTCGACAACATGCCGCCAGCCGTGCTTCGCGACGCGGTGCTCATTGCCGAGGCGCATCGGGCAACCACTGGCAAGTCGGTCATTTTGGAAGCTAGCGGTGGACTAACACTCGATAACGCTGCAGATGTTGCCGCAACTGGCGTTCGTTACATCTCTGTCGGCGCCCTCACGCATTCATCGTCGGTGCTGGATATCGGCCTCGACATGCAAGCGGTTGTGTAACGGTTGTTACGCAACCGACCGGTGGTGCACGCTTAAGCAAGCCTCAAGCAAAACAGGTACGTATGTCTCGTGTTGCGCATAAACAGCGTTGTGCCCCGCGCCCACCTCAAACGACTGAGCGCCAGGAATAGATTCGATCAACCGCTGCTGACGTTCGAGCGGAACAACGGTGTCTTGTGTGGTGAGTACTACCGATGTAGGCACATCGACACCTGGTAGCCAATCCAAACTGTTGAAGTTGCCAATTGCGCTGCCGGCTTCAAGTATGTGTCGCCAGTCGTGCGTTGCCATTTGGGCAATTGCCCACGGTTCCACACCTTCGCTTTTGCGTTGTAGGTAAATCTGTTCTGTAAGCCAATCGCGAGTTTGGGTTGGAGTTAATCGTGAAAGTGCGGCAAGGCCCGTGAGCCCGAGGAAACCCAAACGTTCTTCGCGCGAAGTGGTGAAGTGCGGGGCAGTAGAACATAGAACCAAACCGCGCACGCGCGATTCGTGGCGTTGCCAAATCAGTTGCGCAATGGTGCCACCCATGGAATAGCCAACGGGAATGAATGTATTGATGCCGAGGATGTCGGCAATAGCAGCCACGTCGTCGGCGCAGTCTTCTAAGCGAAACGAGCCCTTCAACCGAATGCCTTGACCGTGGCCGCGATGATCGGGCGCAATGATTCGGAAGTGTTGACCAAGTAGTTCGAATGTGGTGAACCAGTTGAGGTCGGCAGTTGCTGTCCAACCATGCAACAACATCAACGTTGGGGCATCTGGCGGCCCTGCAACTTCACGAATAAATGTTTGACCACGACCGGGAAGGTCGATGCTGCGTCCTGGTGGTAACGCCATTTACCCCTGAGTCCTAGTGAGGAGCACTGTTACTTGCAGCTTGCCATTGGGCGCGTCGTAACTGACGGTTGCGCCAACTGTTGCGCCAAGCAGTGCAGAACCAAGTGGCGAAGACGGGCTCATCACGCTGATGTGATCTTCGTCTGGTTTTTCTTCAACGTGCCCAATCAAATAATGCTCGGCTGCATCTTCAGAGTCGCCTTCGTAGACAATGGCGACGATGGTGCCGAGGCCGACAACGCCTTCTGGCGACGGTGGGACAATTTCGACGTCTTCAAGGAACGATTCGATCTGGCGAATGCGGCCTTCCATGTGGCCTTGCTCGTCTTTGGCAGCGTGGTAGTCGCCATTTTCCTTAAGGTCGCCAAGTTCGCGCGCCCGTTCGATTTTGTCGGCTACTTCAATGCGTCCGCGAGTGGTGAGGTCGGCATATTCGGCCTTCAGGCGCTCATATGTGGCTTGGGAGAGTTGGTGCTTTGCCATGCCATCAAAGGCTATCTGCGCAAATTCGACCCCTACGATGGATACCTATGAATACGTCGTCGAAAAAGGGACATCGTGTTGCCGTAGTTGGTGGCGATGGAATTGGGCCAGAAGTTGTTGCCGAGGCGCTGAAAGTTATTGATGCTGCCGGCGTGAAGCTGGATCTCACCTCGTTTGATTTGGGTGGCGCGCGGTATTTGCGCGACGGCGAAGTGTTGTCGGATGCAACGCTCGATCAGCTGCGCCAGTTTGATGCGATTTTGTTGGGCGCTGTTGGCACCCCCGATGTGCCACCTGGTGTTATCGAACGTGGGTTGTTGTTGAAGATGCGTTTCGAATTGGACTTGTACATCAATCAACGCCCTTTCTCGGGCACTGCGCCAGGCCACACCACGCCGCACGAGTTTGTTGTGATTCGTGAAAACACAGAAGGTTCGTACGCGGGCGAAGGAGGCGTGTTGCGCAAGGGGACACCGCACGAAGTTGCAACGCAGGGAAGCGTGAACACTGCGCGCGGCGTAGAGCGTTGTGTGCGTTACGCATTTGAACTTGCGGCCACGCGCACGCGTAAGCACCTGACGCTGGTGCACAAAACCAACGTGCTGACGTTTGCCGGTGATTTGTGGCAGCGCACCTTCAACCAAGTTGCTCAAGACTTTCCGCAAGTTGCAACTGCATACAACCATGTTGATGCCGCCTGCATTTATTTCGTCCAAGATCCGCACCGCTACGACGTAATCGTCACCGACAACTTGTTTGGCGACATCCTCACCGACTTGGGCGGCGCGGTCAGTGGCGGCATTGGTGTCGCGTCGTCGGCCAACCTCAACCCTGCACGCACAGGCCCGTCGATGTTCGAACCGGTGCACGGCTCGGCGCCCGACATTGTGGGAACCGGTAAAGCAAACCCGGTCGCGGCAATCTTGTCCGCCGCGCATCTCTTGCAGTTCTTGGGCGAAGATGATGCCGCTGCCAAGTTGCGAAAGGCCTGCGAAACGCCAGTTGCAGGCTCGACCAGCGAAATCGGTTCGGAAATTGCCCGAAGAGTTGCGAAATAGACCCGCTAAGTTCTGTACAACATTTTCAATAAGGGGAAGCCATGCCAATAACCACCACACCAAAGATTTGGATGAACGGCACACTTGTCGATTGGGACAAGGCGCAAGTGCATGTGCTCACGCACACGCTGCACTACGGCACGGGAGTGTTTGAAGGCATCCGCGCATACGAGACAAGCAATGGTCCTGCAGTGTTTCGCCTCACCGAGCACATGCAGCGTTTCATCAACTCCGCAAAAATTCTTGGCATGCCAATGCCGTACACGCTCGAGCAATTGGTACAAGGCGTCAAAGACACCGTCGCTTCCACCGGCTTGCCAGCCTGTTACGTGCGACCAATCGCGTACTACGGCTACGGCGAAATGGGCCTCAACACCACGCCATGCTCCACCGACGTTGCAATCGCATGTTGGCCATGGGGTGCATACCTTGGTGACGATGCCGTAGAGAAGGGCGTGCGCATGAAGATTTCTTCATGGACGCGCCACGATCACAACACCATGCCGCCTGCAGCAAAGACAGTTGGTAACTATGTCAACTCGTCGCTTGCAAAAGTAGAGGCACTCAAGGCCGGCTACGACGAAGCAATCATGCTCGCGCCAAACGGCCTCGTTGCAGAATGCACCGGCGAGAACTTGTTCGTTGTTCGCAACGGCATCATCCTCACACCGCCAACATCTGCAGGCGCACTTGAGGGCATCACGCAAAACAGCGTTACGCGTATTGCACGCGACTTGGGCTTTGAGGTTCGCGTCGACAACATTGCGCGCAGCGACTTGTACATCGCCGAAGAAATCTTCGCCTGCGGTACTGCAGCAGAAGTCGGCTCGGTCAGCTCGGTCGACGACCGTCCCGTGCCGTGCCCAGGGCCAATGACCAGGGCCATTGCCGCCACCTACGCCAAGGCCGTGCGCGGGCAAGACCCCCGCTACGTCGACTGGTTGGAATACACCAAATAACAGGCTTGGCGTGAAAAGGGGGTTTATCCCCACCTCTATCCACAGGCCTGTGCACACGTATTTCCACAGTCGGAGGGTTGTCCGACCAGGGTTATCCACAGTTCATCCACAAAGTGGCTGGCCGCTGGTTGCCAAACGGCCATTTGGTTGTGAGACTGGAGATCGTGAACACCTACGGAGCAGCCGCCACCAGCATCGCGATCATCATTATTTGTTAGGCGTGCGTCATTCGACGTACGCCCGAGCCGCCCAACTGGGCGGCTTTTTTCATTCCTAGAACCAATCAGAACGACAGTGAAACGAGAAGACCATGAGTAGCCAAGAAACAGTTGAAGTGTTCGACACAACATTGCGCGACGGCCTGCAAGTTGAGGGCGTCTCGGCGAGCGTCGAGGACAAGCTGCGCATTGCCGAGCATTTGGATTACTTGGGCGTGCACTTCATCGAAGGCGGATGGCCCGGTGCCAACCCCAAGGACATCGAGTTTTTCGCGCGCGCAAAGAAAGAACTGACTCTGTCGACATCAACATTGGTTGCATTCGGTTCGACACGCCGACCACTTGGAAAAGTTGACGACGACGCAACGCTTCGCAACTTGCTCGACGCCGAGACTTCGGCCGTGTGCATCGTGGCAAAAGCGTGGGACTACCACGTCACGCAGGCATTACAGACAACACTTGAAGAGGGCATTGCCATGATCGCCGACTCGGTCAAGTTTTTGCACGGCAACGATCGACGAGTGCTTGTAGACATGGAGCACTTCTTCGACGGCTACAAAGCCAACCCCGAGTTTTCGCTTCGAGCACTTGAAGCCGCAATCATCAACGGCGCGACGCACTTGGTGTTGTGCGACACGAATGGCGGATCGCTTCCGCACGAGGTGCTCGACATTGTTGCTGCAGTGAAGAAGCACATTGGTAACGACGCAACGATCGGCATTCACTGTCACGACGACACGGGTTGCGCAGTTGCCAACTCGTTGGCTGCCGTGCAAGGTGGTGCTCGTCATGTGCAAGGCACACTCAATGGCCTGGGCGAGCGAACGGGTAACACCAACTTGACCACCGTCATTCCAAACTTGCAATTGAAAATGAACTACGCGTGTCTACCCGACGGCCGACTCGAGCGTTTGACACAAGTAAGCAACTTTGTCGCCGAGATATTGAACAGGCCAATGAACCCGCAGGCGCCTTACGTTGGCACGTCGGCATTCGCACACAAGGCCGGTTTACATGTGTCGGCAATGGCTCGCGCGAAAGACGCGTACGAACACGTGGCGCCCGAGTTGGTTGGTAACGGCACGAGGTTTCTCGTCTCGGAAATGGCCGGCAAAGCAACTGTCACCATGAAGGCCGACGAGTTGGGCCTGAGCCTTGACGGCCCAGCAATCAACAGCGTGATCGAAGACTTGAAGCGTCTCGAGAACGAGGGCTACCACTTTGAGGCAGCCGACGCATCGCTAGAAATGTTGATGCGCAGGGCAACTGGTTGGAAGCAGGACTTCTTCAGCGTGGAATCGATGCGAGTGATCACCGACGAGGCTGCAGACAGCACTTTCACCACTGAAGCAACAGTGAAAGTAACAGTGGGCGACAGCCGAGAGGTGTGCACGGCGGAGGGTAACGGCCCCGTTAACGCAATCGATACTGCATTGCGCTCCGCGCTGTCGAAGAACTACCCGCAACTTTCTAAAGTGCACCTCACCGACTACAAAGTGCGAATTTTGGATTCGGGTTCTGCAACGGGTGCAGTAACCCGAGTGCTCATCGATGCCACAAACGGCGATAAGTCATGGACGACCATTGGTGTGTCGCCAAACATCATCGAGGCGTCGTGGCGCGCACTAGAAGAGTCGCTCGTATTCGGGCTGCTGCACACCTCGGGCAACTAGGCTCGCTTGCGTATGGCCGCACCAAAGCACACACGAGTAGACCCAACCGATGCGCCTCGCGCGTACGAATCGCCGAACCACGTTCCTGATAGTTGGGTGAAGGATCGTCCAGCAGAGATTCTTGGTCGGCAGCCGCAGGGCGCCAAGCTTGGCCATCAAGGCCCCGACCAGGGTTACATCTTGTTGTTGGCCAACCGTGTCAAACACAAGATCAAAGTGCAAGAGGGCGAAAATCTGGAAGACGCCATCCGCGGCACCATTGGCATTGCCTTGAAGCGCGCATCCATGTACGGCCGCGCACCCGTCATGCACGACCTCACCTTTGCCCTCACCATTTGGGGCTGGTTTGTAGAAACCCCGCCAGCCGACTTGCTGACAAAGCGTCGCACAGTGTTTGCCGGCCTTCGCGATGCACACCACTATTACGAGTGTCGAGAACTTGTCGACATGGTGCCCGACACAACATTTCAGTTGTCAATCGATCAGTTGACTGCCTCGACACCTATGTCGTGGCGTGCGCTCACCGGCGCGTAAACACTTGCTACAGAGCGTGGGCTTCTAGATCACTGAGGTCTACAAATTCGAGTGATCGAATATGTGTTGCATGCAAATTGACTTTTGGTGCTTTGCCCGCGTCTAGCGCCTCTTGCCAACGCATTGCGCAGAGACACCAGTGATCTCCGGCCTTCAAGCCAGGGAAACCATATTGCGGCATTGGCGTCGACAAGTCGTTGCCGGCTGCTTTTGAAAACGCCAGAAACTCGTCGGTCATCACTGCACACACTGTGTGCACGCCAGTGTCGTCGCCACTTGTTTCGCAGCAGCCCGTGCGAAAGAATCCTGTCATCGGAGACGTGCAGCATGTGGTGAGTGGTTCACCGTAAATGTTGGTTTGGTTGGTTTGTGTCATAGCGAAGTAGTCATCACGATAGTGCTCACCCATTGTGCATGGGCTACTCAGATAGCCTGAATATCAATGTCAACTGCCACGCCGCGATATCGCTTTGCACCATCACCAACCGGATATTTCCATGTGGGTGGCGCTCGTACCGCGTTGTACAACTGGCTGTTGGCGCTGAAGAACAACGGCACTTTTGTGTTGCGCATCGAGGACACCGACGAATCGCGCAATCAGCCGCAATGGACACAGGGCATCATCGACGCGCTTGCATGGATTGGCATCGACAGCAACGACCCTCATTTTGAAGGCCCGTACTTTCAATCCACCAACGCCGAAGCCCACGTTGCCGCTGCACACAAACTATTTGCTGCCGGCCACGCGTACTACTGCGACTTGACCACCGAACAGATCCAGGAACGCGCAAAGGCAGCAGGGCTCAATGGGTACGACGGCTACTCGCGCGACCGCGGCCTTGCCGCAGGGCCAGGCCACGTGTTGCGATTCAAAGTGCCTGCTGGCAAAACGATTGTGCACGACACCGTTCGCGGCGAGGTGGAGTTTGACAACTCGACAATCGAAGACTTTGTGTTGTTGCGCGGCAACGGCACCCCAGTGTTTCTCATTGCAAACGTCGTTGATGACATGACCATGAACATCACACATGTGGTGCGCGCAGAAGAACACCTGCCAAACACACCCAAACAGCAGATGCTGTGGGACGCGCTTGGCGTTACTCCGCCGGTGTGGGCGCATGTGCCCGTGTTGGTAAACGAGCAACGCAAGAAGCTGTCGAAGCGCCGCGACAAGGTGGCCGTCGAGCAATACCGCGAAGAGGGAATCTTGCCCGAGGCAATGGTCAACTATCTGATGACGCTTGGTTGGGCACCTATCGGCGACACCGAAATTGTCCCTTGGGAACAAATCGTTCAGGAGTTCTCGTTAGAGAGCGTCAATCATTCGCCGGCCTTTTTCGATATCAAAAAGTTGCAGGCGTTTAACGGCGAATACATTCGCAAAATGCCGCTGGCGGATTTCGTTGACGCCGCCAACAACATTCTCACTAGCGCTGCTGCAACATGGCCTGCCGAGCGTTACAAGCCCGAAGTGTTTGCCGCGATGGCGCCTCTTGTGCAAACACGAGTTGCAGTGATGGCCGAAGTGGTGGACATGGTGGACTTCCTGTTCATGGCAGAGCCACCCATCGACGACGCGGCATTCACGAAAGCGTTCAGCGCCGACTTCGCCATTCCAACCCTGACGCAAATCGCCACCGCTTTCGAAACAATCGAGTGGAATGCTGAGAGCATCAAGCAAGCCGTTGAAGCCGTGGGCACAGAGCACGAAGTGAAGTTGGGCAAATTGCAGGGCCCGCTGCGCATTGCAATCACCGGACGCTCAGTTGGCCCGCCCTTGTTCGAACCAATCGAACTGCTTGGCCGCGACGAGTCGTTGCGACGAATTCGCGCCGCACTTTCGCGCAAGTAGGCATGACGTGCGACGCGCGCTAAAAACGTTCCTTGTCGTTGTGGTTGTTGCAGTGCTGTACGCGTGCGTCAACGTGGTGCAAGTCTGGCGAGTGGGTGGCACTGATGAGGCGCGCAACGTTGATGCAATCGTTGTTCTTGGTGTTGCGCAATACGACGGCAAGCCTTCGCCCCAATTACGAGCCCGCCTAGAACACGCGCTTGCGCTGTGGGCCGACGGAATCGCACCGCGAATAATCACAACCGGTGGAAATCAACCGGGGGATCGGTTCACGGAAGCCGAGGCGTCGGCAAACTTTTTAGTTGAAGGCGCCGTGCCAGCCGAAGTGATCACTCAGGAGAATGTTGGTTCGACAACGAGAGAGTCGTTGATGGGGGTGCGCGACATTGTTAACGAACGCGGACTCACCAGCATTCTCATCGTGACCGATCCGTATCATGCGCTGCGTGCGCGTTTAATCGCACAAGATTTGGGCATGGTCGCATACGTTTCGCCCACCCGAACCTCGCCGCTGCAGGGGGCAAGCGCAGTTTCTCGCCACGTGCGCGAGGCGGCCGGTGTGGCGCTGAGCCATTTCATTGGCTTCGCCAACTTGGAGCGCTACACCAAATAACGGTGTTGTTGATTTGCTCTCCCCGATATCCTGTGCTGATCACTCTGGGGAGTGGTGTAACTGGCAACACAGCAGATTCTGGTTCTGTTATTCAGGGTTCGATTCCTTGCTCCCCAACTAGCAATCGATCAAAAGAGACACCTATGTCACTGACTAGTCTTTGGGTGTGAGCAACGAAGTGCAGGCTGAATCCATCAGCCGAAAGACCACGCCGAGGTGGGTAACCGTTACC
>Ga0208482_1000037_pt1 | contig 43926 bp, 33 predicted proteins | sample LakMenEpi26Sep10_FD_150737 | JGI IMG/M metagenome (GOLD analysis project Ga0208482, IMG submission 150737) | Freshwater microbial communities from Lake Mendota, WI - 26SEP2010 deep hole epilimnion (SPAdes) | ecosystem: Environmental > Aquatic > Freshwater > Lake > Epilimnion/Euphotic zone ... | reverse complement strand
TCTTAGGCGCATGTCTCTGCTAAGTGATGCAATCAGCCATACGGTTCTTATTGGAATCGTGATTGCTTTTTTCCTAACAGGAGACATGGCATCGCCTTGGTTGTTGGTTGGTGCAACTACAGCAGGTGTATTCACCGTTTTGCTGGTTGAAAGTTTGCAAAAAACCGGAGTGGTTCGCGAAGATGCAGCGATAGGCTTAGTTTTCCCAGCATTATTCAGCATTGCAGTAATGCTGATTTCGATTTATTCAAAAAATGTTCATCTAGATATGGACGCAGTACTTGTAGGAAAGATCGCATTAACCCCACTGCCCTCACGAAGACTCGAATTCGGAGGATATGATTTTGGTCCAAAATCACTCGCCCTGATGATAGCGATTATCATTGTCAACATTGGGCTCATAATCTTATTTTTCAAGGAACTGAAAGTCTCAACTTTTGACCCGGCATTTAGCAAAGCCATTGGTTTTAATCCTTACTGGATCCACCTTGGCCTAGTGCTTTCTGTTTCAACCACTGCGGTTGCATCCTTTGATGCTGTTGGCTCTATTCTTGTAGTCGCGTTAATGGCTGCACCTGCTGCAACAGCTTATTTATTAACCGACAAGTTATCAATCATGCTGGTATGGAGCTGTGTAATTGGGATGCTTTGTGCAGTATTAGGTTACTGGCTTGCCCATTTTCTTGATGCGTCGATTGCTGGCTCAATGGCCACTGTTGCTGGAATTTTATTTGGGCTGACATTTTTCTTTGCCCCGGAAAGAGGATTATTCTCAGTCTGGCAGCGCGCAAAGATTAGAGACCGAAAATTCAAGCTTGCTCTTTTACTGGTACATCTCACCCATCATGAGGGTACAATAAGGGAACTGGAAGAATGCAACATTGAAAGCCTCCATCTTCATCTTCGTTGGGATGAGTACGAAACTCGTTCTGTGGCTTTTGAAGCTGTCGAATCTTTCTGCGCATCACAAGAAAACAAGGTTCTTAGATTAACCCCCAAAGGCAGGATTATTGCCTTGGAATCATTGCAGATAGGGACGAACCTCTCCTGATTTTTTAATAGATAGAGCCAATGAAAAAACAGATATCTCAACACATGATGGATTGGCTAAAAACTGAAGCAGATTACTGGAAGTCTGAAGGTACAATCTCAGAAACCCAGTTGAACTCCATCATTTCCCAATATGATTCCTTAGCTGATTCAGAACAAAAAAAATCTACAGCTTTCTATACCTTAATCAGCGCGGCATCGATACTTGCAGGCGCCGCACTTCTTTTATTAATTGGTTACAACTGGGAAATACTCAATTACATCGCAAAGCTTGCCATAATATTCGGCATCACCATATCATTTCAATGCTTAACTCTGGTCTCGCGGTTTCGCTGGAAAAACAACGTTCTTTCCGAAGTATTCAGTTTGCTTAGTTGCATCAGTTATGGTTCGGGAATATGGCTTATCGCGCAAATATTTAATCTTAACGCCAATTATCCTGATGGTTTTTATTGGTGGGCCTTGGGATCAATCCCTTTGGCATTTCTTGGCCAATCATCGCTACTTTGGTTTTTAGTTGTCGTTTTGGAAATCATCTGGTGTTTTGCTGAAGCGGATGCCAATTTTAATTCAACTTGGTTACTTTTTGGAAGAGATACGCACCTTCCCTCTGCAGCTTACCTTATGCCCCTTTTACTATTTCCCGGTTTCATTTGGGCATACCTGAAAAACTGCCCCACAACAATGGCGCTGCATTTGATTGGTTTCGCATGCTGGTGCTTGAGTTTATGGATTGCTTGGAATTTTCAAAGCCTTGATGTGCCCCTGCTAGGTGCCCTTTTCGCTTTATACTGGCTAGCGGGAATGGTAATCAAAACTAAAGAAAAGCTGATTTTTGCTTGCCATCAAATCGGCTTGCTTGCAACTTGGCCTATGCTTTGTATTATCAGCTTTTATTCTTTTCAAAAAGAAATCACTGAAAGAATTAAACCCGAGCATAACCATGGCTATGCAACCGTGGATGGCCTATTCATGTTCTTAATTGGGATTACTGTTCTGATTGTCTATTTTAAATCTGTACTTTCAAAAACCAACTATAAGCCTATCTCATTTAAAGAGATGATTTTGGCATTTACGATCCTGGCACAGTTTAGCTTGATGCCTGCGATAATCTATTACTTTGGTTCAGAATGCTCATTCGCAATGTTTATAATTGCAAATATCTCGATGCTCGGTTACTCAGCAGTAATGATGGATGAAGGGCTAAAAACCAATTCATCTGCAAAATTCTTTCTTGGAGTGTCGACCTTTTTATTATGGACGATTGTAAGGTACTTTGATCTTTTTGGAAATGTTGGTGGCATGCTAGGAGCTGCCCTTCTATTCTTCCTAAGTTCGCTTGCACTTATTGGGCTGGCATTTTTCTGGCGTCAAAGAAAGGTTGCCTTGCATGTCAACTGACACCAACACACCGATTCTACCCCCATGGAAGGATCCTGCAAAAATAGGGTTGGCTATCTTCACTGCATTTGTTTTTCAATTGGTCATCCTTTCGGGTTTAAGCGGGAAGGGCCTTGTCCCCCGGATTACTTCAGATCGAGTACGTTTTGAAGTCATCCCCGTAGACCCACGCGATATGATGCGGGGAGATTACATTACACTTGGGTATGAATTTTCCAGGCTTCCCGAAGATGTTACATTGATTGATGAAAGAATTAAATCTTACAAAACCAAGACTAATTTTAATCAGAAAAGCATTGATGTTTATGTAACCCTTAAATTTAACCTCAAGGAAGACATTTACAAAGGCGTCTTTTTTGGTAGTACGCCTCCAACTAAGGGAAGATATCTAAGGGGAAAGTTAAACTCCAGCAACAGAATCGAATTTGGAATTGAATCCTTTTATCTACAAGAAGGCAAAGGCCTGATTTACGAACAAGCAATCAGAGAAAAGAAACTGGTTGCAGAAGTCTACCTCGCACCAGATGGATCTGCGCAAATGAAACAAGTTCACATTTTAGATAATACCAAAGTTAAAGATTAGCTTTATTTCAGCATTTCATATTCTTGATTGCTTAGGATTTATGCAACAACTCAAGATAAGAAGTAGGGATAAGTTGATTAGGCAAGATGCCAAGCTTTGCAATTAATTCTAGGGCAAAACTTTCGCCTGAACTAATGGTTTGGTTCTCGGCCAAAACTACTTCAAGTTCAAGAAAATCGCCCAAGGTATCAACATGATCCAAATGAATCCGAGTATTACCGAGAAGGTAGAGTGTACGACGCTTTCTCACAGTGCCTAAGATTCCATAAGCCGATGCAAGTGTATTTCGAAGGGAGTCAGGGTCGGCGGTGGGTGAAATTTGGTAAATCGATAATTTAGGCCCATTTAATTCGGGGCGCTGATAATAGATTAATTCCCCTGCATTAGCCGAGAATGCTCGAAGCTTTAGTTTACCCAAAGGGCAATTAAAGAAAGTATCATGGTGGGGCAAATCAAAAGGCCCGGTATCTGCGAGCGAAGCTATGATAGGAACCAAAGCTTCAATTCGCTCTATTTTAGCTTTGATTTCTATGTTTCTAGCCATCGTTATTTTAAAAACCTTGAGTGCGGGATGCAATACTCCGGATCATCATGATAAAAAAACGGACTGTCAAGAACTTATTTAGAAGCTTGAATTGGTACCCTACCGAAAGTCGAGATTTTCGCAAAAACTGTTTCCCGGGGTGATAATATTATTAAAAGTGGGTTTTGTTTGCCTTTAAGGCAAATCAGTAATAACATACTAGTAGGTTCCTCTTCTCTCCCGAAGCAAACTAGGGTTGGCATCCAGCAGCCATCCTTAATTGGAGTTTTTCTCTGTGACTCCCCGCGAAATCTTAGCTCACATCCGTGAAAAAGAAGTGCGAGCAATAGATTTACGATTCATGGATTTCCCAGGGCTTTGGAAACATTTTACCATTCCCGCCTCCGCATTGCGTGAATCCACCTTTGAAGAAGGATTAGGATTCGATGGCGCCAGCATGAGGGGCTGGCAAACCATAAATGAATCCGACATGGTGGTGATGCCGGTTCCAGAAACGGCATTTCTTGATCCCTTTGCCAAGGACAAGACCTTAGTCATGATATGTAATATTCAAGACCCTCTAACCCGGGAGGATTACACCCGCGACCCGAGAAATGTCGCCCGCAAAGCCACCAATTACATGAAGGCCTCGGGGATTTGCGACGCAGCTTATTTTGGCCCTAAAATCGAGTTTTTTGTTTTCGATGACATCCGATTCAATCAAAACGAGCATAGTGGATATTACTTTATTGAGAGTTCCGAAGGCGCTTGGAATACAGGCCGTAAAGAAGATCCAAATTTAGGTCATAAAATCCGCTACAAAGAAGGCTACCTGCATTGCCCGCCTTCCGATTCCAGCCATGATTTACGCAGCGAAATGATGCTCACCATGCTTGATTGTGGCATCGAAATTGAATCCCACCACCATGAAGGTTCAACTGCGGGCCAGGGCGAAATTGATATTCGCTTTTCCACCTTGGTTGAAATGGCTGATAGTGTTTTGAAGTACAAATACATTGTGAAAAATGTTGCACGCAAACACAACAAATCTGCGACATTCATGCCCAAGCCTTTGTTTCAAGATCATGGTAGCGGATTGCATGTACATTGTTCGCTTTGGAAGGGTGGGAAAAACCTTTTTGGCGGCACAGGTTACGCAGGGCTAAGCGATACTGCAATGTACGCCATTGGCGGATTACTCAGACATGCCCCGTCCTTGTGCGCAATTACAAATTCTACCACGAATAGTTATAAGCGCTTGGTACCTGGGTATGATGCTCCCACGCGATTGGCATACAGCAGTCGAAATCGCTCTGCTGCTATTCGTATTCCGGTTCATTCCCATAAGGCAAATTCGAAGCGGATTGAATATCGCTGCCCAGATGGTTCAAGCAATCCATATCTTGCATTTGCAGGCATGCTGATGGCAATGCTAGATGGAATCAAAAACAAGATTCATCCCGGCGAACCGATGGACAGAAACATTTACGACCTTGGGCCAGAAGAGAGATTAAAGCTTCCAGGCACACCAAGCTCTTTGGAAGAATCTTTGAATAATTTGGAAAGAGATCATGAATTTCTTTTACAAGGGGATGTATTTACGGAAGATGTAATCCGTACTTGGATTCAATACAAGCGCGAGCAAGAAGTGGAGGCAATAAGAATGAGGCCCCACCCTTACGAGTTTGCGCTATATTACGATTTATAAGCAACCTCTCCAAGTTCCGGTCGGTATGGGAAGGAAAACGCGGCCTTCAAAATACCAATGACTGGAGCGACTTTCCGCGAGTGTGTTTTTTAACTGGATTTGAGGATTTTTATCATGAGTTCAAACAATATCCGTTCACAAGCTATTCAAGCGATTGCCAATTCCAAACATGTTCTTGAAAGATTAGACTTTCATGAAACACCCTTAAAAGACCTTTTTGGGTGCAATGTATTTAACGAAGAAGTTCAGCGCGAACGACTTCCAAAGCCTATCTTTAAAGCACTCCAAAAAACTATCAAACAAGGTATTTCTTTAGACCCAACAATTGCTGATAGCGTTGCAAGCGCAATGAAGGATTGGGCCATCGAAAAAGGCGCAACCCACTACACCCATATTTTCCAACCAATGACCGGCCTGACCGCAGAAAAACACGACAGCTTTCTTAATGTAGATGGCTCGGGAAAAGCCATGGTTGAATTCAGCGGAAAAGAACTCGTCAAAGGCGAACCTGACGCCAGTTCCTTCCCCTCCGGCGGTATTCGTGCCACCTTTGAAGCGCGTGGCTATACCGGTTGGGATCCAACCAGCCCTGCTTACATCTTGGAAAGCCCCAATGGCGCAACTCTCGTTATCCCTACGGTTTTTCTAAGTTGGACTGGCGACATCCTCGACAAAAAAGCTCCTTTGCTAAAATCGATGGAAGTTCTTTCCACTCAAGCTCTGCGTATTCTTCGTCTCTTTGGCAACAAAGATGCGAAAAAGGTATTCACCACTGTTGGCCCTGAACAGGAATATTTCCTTATCGACCGTAGCTTCTACCTTGCAAGGCCCGACTTGCTTCACACTGGTAGAACCTTGGTTGGTGCAGCTTCTCCTAAAGGTCAGGAAATGGAAGACCAATACTTTGGTCACATACCTGAGCGAGTAATTGCATACATGGCAGATTGCGAAGCCCAGTTGTTCAAGCTTGGCGTTCCTGTAAAGACCAGACATAACGAAGTTGCACCTAGCCAGTATGAAATCGCACCTATTTTCGAAGATTCGAATCTAGCTACCGATCATCAAAACTTGCTTATGGAAATCCTCCGTAAAACTGCTTCCAAGTACGGCATGGCATGCCTTTTCCATGAAAAACCCTTCGCAGGTATCAATGGATCGGGCAAGCACAACAACTGGTCGATGTCCACCGATACGGGCGAAAATCTGCTTAACCCTGGTGAAACTCCTCACGAAAACGCACAGTTCCTTGTTTTCTGTGCTGGGGTAATTAGGGCTGTAGCAAAGTACCCAGAACTGCTCAGAGTAGTAGTAAGTGGCGCTGCGAACGATCACCGATTGGGTGCAAACGAAGCACCTCCTGCAATCATTTCAATTTTCTTGGGTGATCAGCTTCAAGATATTATCGATCAGCTTGAAAAAGGTGGTGCAAAATCCACCAAGCGAGGCGGGGAAATGGAGATCGGCGTTACCGTTCTACCAAAGTTGCCACGCGATGCAGGCGACCGCAATAGAACCAGCCCTTTTGCCTTTACTGGTAACAAGTTTGAGTTCCGTGCAGTTGGTTCCTCCCAGTCGGTTTCTGGCCCCAACAGCGTGCTCAACACCATCGTTGCAGAATCGCTTGACTTTATTGCTACCGAACTTGAAAAGAGCGCCAAAGCTGGAAAAGATTTCCACAAATCCATTCAGGAAGTTCTTCTTGGCATCATCAAGGAAAGCAAAAAAGTTCTCTTCAATGGTGATGGTTATTCCGATGAATGGCACAAAGAAGCAGAGAAACGAGGTTTGCCAAATCTTCGCACGACCATCGATGCGCTTCCCGTCATTATCCGCAAAGACAGCATCGACCTTTTCACCAAGTATAAGGTTTATACTGAAAAAGAATTGCAGAGCCGCTATGTCATTCTTTGCGAGAGCTATGTAAAAACCATCAAAATCGAGGGCAAAACCGCCTTACTGATGGCAAAGGGTATGATTTTACCAGCGGCTATTCGCTACCAAGGCGAAGTAGCAACTTCGGTAAATGCGACCAAAGCTGCAGGGGTAGATAACAGCGCCCAGCTCGAGTTTCTCAAAACTCTTACCGCCACCATCACCGATTTCCAGAAAGCAATTGCTCATCTGGAAAAGGCTGTTGGCGATCATCCAGAAGGCGATGATCTTGCTCATGCAACTCATGCGCGGGATCATGTTCTTGCAAACATCGTCAAGCTTCGAATCGTATCCGATAAGCTTGAAACCATGGTTGCAGATGATCACTGGCCATTGCCAACCTATCGCGAAATGCTCTTCATCAAGTAAGAGTTAATAGCAAAAAAAGAACCCCGATGGATAATCTCCACCGGGGTTCTTTTATTTAACAGCCCTTTTATTTCTTTGGCTCTTGCGACTTGTTCAATTCTTTAAGCTTGTTGGCTACACTGGCCTTTTCTGGGGGCAGGAGTTCCTTAAATTCCCTAACCCAGATATTGCGAAACTTAACTGGGTTGCCATGAAACTGAATTTCAAAGGGCAACTTATCAGCATGCGCTTTGTATTCTGGAGGGCGATCATACATGGTTCCGCCTTGCAACTCCGAATGATTTTGTACCAGCACACCGTTATGCAAAACAGTGATATGCCCGGGCTTTGAAACCTTACCCTCTTTGTCAAATCGTGGAGCATTAAAAATAATATCGTAGGTCTGCCATTCGCCAGGCTTCCTGCAGGCGTTGACCAAAGGTGGATACTGCTTGTAAATGGAACCAGCTTGGCCATCGAAATAAGTCTTATTAACGAACGAATCAAGAATTTGAACTTCGTATTTACCCATCAGATAAATACCGCTGTTACCTCTGCCTTGGCCTGTACCTTCAACTTTTTCAGGAGAAGCCCACTCAAGGTGAACTTGTGCATCACCAAAGGCCTGCTTGGTAGAAATACCGGATTTATTTGCAGTAGCAGCGCCATCCTTGATAATCCAATTCTCGCCATTCTTCCATTGGGAAAGGTCCTTGCCATCGAAAAGAATAATGGCATCAGAAGGCGCAACCTCAGCGCTTCCAGGAGTCACAACCTTGGGTTCGGGCCATTCAATGCCGCTTTTAAATTCTTTTTGGGCCAAAGCCACCGAACTCGAAAGCAAAGTGGCCATCAACGAAGCCGCTATTGGCTTGATGATAGAACGGGATAAAAATCTCATGCTTGATCCTCAAATAAAAGAGAAAGAAATCACAACCAGAAAAGTGATTCTAAGGGGATATAGTGAAAGATACAAAAGTTTTTTAACAAATGGCAAATCTACTTCCGGGCAGCCTTTTAATGATGCGCTTCATTTCCATTCCCAACAACTTCCCTGCAACAACCCCTGCGTTTTGCCCGCTTGTGCGAATGAGTTCATCCATATTGCATTCACTATTTGCCAGAGCCTGCCAAATCTTCATTTCTGCTTCATCAAGATTTTCAGGTACCGATAGGGGAGTAACCTCAGGCGAGATACCGGGTAATAGCTTCTGGGTAAAAGAGGGGGCCCAATCTTTTAACTCTTGCAAAACATCATCTACATCCCGAATTAAAATTGCACCTTTTCTTATCAAGGAATTGGTGCCACCGCTGGCAGACGATTCAACATTTCCAGGCACAGCAAGCACAGGCCTGCCTTGTTCAGAGGCATGAACTGCCGTCACCAATGCTCCACTTTTTTCTGCAGCCTCCACGAGGATAATAGCTTTACTCATTCCACTAATAATGCGATTACGCGCTGGAAACATCCCCGGAAGTGGGGCTTGTAAAACGGTGGCCTCGGAAACAATGGCACCTGCTTTAATGATTTCCATTGCAATACCAGCGTGCTCCGGTGGGTAAATCTTCGATAGCCCACCTGCCAGCACTGCTATTGTTCTACCCCCTGCTTCCAAAGCTCCACGATGCGCTTCACCATCAATTCCCCGCGCCAACCCACTCACAATAGTATACCCCGCCATTGCCAACCCTTTGGCCAATCTCCTTGCCATCTTTTTTCCATACTCGGTACACGATCTTGAGCCTACAATCGCAACAGCTTTTCCATCCCCGGGCAAGATCTCGCCTTTCAAATAAAGTACCGAGGGTGGATCCCAGATGGTTTTGAGAGAGTCTGGATAATCAGGCTTATTCATTAACAATGCCTTGATACCATGGGCACGCATCGAGGCAAGCTCTTGATCGGGATTAAACTTTTTAAATGAATCGTAAAGCTTGGTTGCGGTAGTAAAACCAAGATGTGGAATCTCTGATAGTGCTTGCACACTTGCACAAATAACTGATTCGGGGGTAATAAACTTTTCAATTAAGGCTTTAGTAAGTCTGGGACCGAGGCCGGGCACCAAGTTTAACAATAGCCAAGGTTTTAATTCTTCGTCAGAGGGTTCATACATGGGCGTTGCGAACCTTTCAGATTAGTGGTGACAAAACTCCTTTAACATTCTCTTCGGTAACATCATCAAACAAAGCAACTGCACCAAGCTTAGTTGCGAGAATGAATCGTAGACTGCCTCGGACCGATTTTTTATCGTTCCTCATCACTTCTAAAAGTGCAGCAGATGATAATTCTGGGGGTTCAGTGGGCAGTTTAAAAGCTTTCAGCAAAACCACCATCCTGTTTGCTGTATCTGCATCAATCAAGCCCCGCTTAAGAGAAACTTTATTAGCACATACCATACCTGCAGCAACCGCTTCACCATGCAACCATGAGCCATACCCGCCGATGGTTTCGAAGGCATGGGCAAAGGTATGGCCGAAGTTAAGTATTGCCCGCAGGCCAGTTTCTTCCCTTTCATCCTGCGAAACAACTTGCGCCTTGCATTCGCATGATCGCCTGATGATATGCATCAACAACTCGGGTTTTCGTGCAAGAATGCCTGCAGCGTTTGCTTCGAGAAAAGCGAACAATTCTGCATCCATTATCATTCCGTACTTCACGATTTCTGCAAGCCCGCTACGATATTCGCGATCAGGTAGCGATCTTAAAACATCAATGTCGATAGCTACGCCAGCAGGTTGATGAAAAGCCCCGATTAGGTTTTTCCCCTTGGGATGATTAATCCCGGTTTTCCCGCCTACGGAACTGTCCACCATCGAAAGCAGCGTTGTGGGCACCATGAAAAGATTAAGGCCCCGGTTAAAAGTAGCAGCCACAAAACCTGCTAAATCCCCTACCACGCCACCCCCCAAAGCAAGCACCATCGTCTTTCGATCAGCATGGATATTCACAAGCTGATCAAAAAGTTTTGCAGCACTTTCAAGGCACTTTTGATTTTCCCCGGAGGGAAGAACCGCAATAGTCACATTAATGTTTTGGTTTTGAAAACCCTTCGCAACAAGGGCGGCATCCGCTTGCACATGTTCATCGCAAACAACAAAAAGGGAAGTCGCCTGGGCAACATTCGGGAATAGCGAAGGCAAATTGGTAAGTATGCCCTGCCCGATCAGAATATCATAACTTCTGACTCCGAGGTTGACCCGAACTTTGTCAATTGCGTGATTAGGATTTTGTGTCAATGTTCTTCTCACCTAGGGAATAGCAATTCAACATGCTTCTAATTTACTAAGCTTCCGGGGCACAGCAACTTATTTACACCCCAGAACTAGATTTCAGGCTAGAATAAGTTCTGATTAAAATTCCATAGGTGCCCACTGATGTTACGAGAAGAACAGCTTGATTTAAGGCGGCAACGGGCTGCACAGTCGCTTTTTCGCATTGAGAACCTTGGTAGAAACAAGGTTTTCAGTGATTATCGTGTAATCAACAATCCCAAAAATACAGCTTACAGAGTCAGCATCCGGGGGTTTAACACCGGAGAGAACTTCTGCGAATGCCCTGACTTTAAAACCAATACCCTTGGATCCTGCAAGCACATCGAAGCAGTTCTTGATGTCCTACAAAAAAATGCACAAGGTTTACCGAAGCGAAAACACGCCCAAGTCACCCGGCCTGAAATCATCGTCCGGTACGATACAAAACTTCGCCTCGCAATTCTCCTTCCCCACCGCCCTTCCCCTGCATTGATTGCCCTTGGTCAAACCTATTTCGACTCCAATGGCGATATAAAGCCAAATGCAGATCTTGCAGAACTAATGAGGCAGGTTGAAAAAAACCCGGAAGAAATCACTGTTTATTCGGATGCGTTAGACTTAATCAACGATGAGCTTGAATCTCACAAAATGGCCCTCAGGGAAAATGAACTTCGCACTCTTTATGCAAACGACCAATGGCACCCCAAGCTACTGCAAACCGAACTACTACCTTATCAGGTCGAAGGCGCATTATTTCTTGCGCATCGATCTAGATGTATTCTCGCAGACGACATGGGTTTGGGAAAAACGATTCAAGCGATGGCAGCAGTTGAATTAATGGCACGGGAACGCAATTTGGAACGCGTTTTAGTAGTAACTCCCGCTTCACTTAAATTCCAATGGGTCGAGGAAATCAGAAAATTCACTTCTAGGCAGGTACAGGTAATTGATGGTTCTGAAAAAGAAAGAGAAAACGCCTACAGCACGCCCACTTTTTACCGGATTGTAAACTACGACATTGTGAAAAATGACCTTCTTAAACTTAATGCATGGGAACCTGACCTCGTTATTTTGGATGAGGCACAAAGAATTAAAAACTGGGAAGCTGAAACCACCCGGGAAGTAAAAAAACTAAAAAGCAAATTTGCCTTTGTTCTTACAGGAACTCCACTCGAAAACCGCCTTGAAGAACTTTACAGCATTGTTGAATTTGTGGACGCCCGAAGACTTGGCCCCGCGTTTCAATTCCTTGAGGATCATCGCATAATTGATACTGCGGGCAAAACAATTGGATACCGCAACTTGGATCAAGTTCGGGAAAAGCTAAAGCCTATTTTACTGCGAAGATCGCGTGACAAAATACTTCAGGATCTGCCTGAAAAAGTTGACACACCCATCCATCTCGAATTATCAACAACCCAACAAAAATTACATACCGAAACTATGGAGCAATTAGCAAAACTAGTTGCAAGAAAAAACCTTACCCAAATAGACCGCACCCGCTTGTTAAAAATTCTGGCCCGATTAAGGTTGATTTGCAACTGCGCATCCTTGGCAGATGATAAAACCAGCCCAATGGACTCGCCTAAAATAACTGAATTGATGATTCGACTAAAAGACCTGATCTTATCTGGCACAAAAAAGATTGTGGTTTTTTGTGAATCAAAAGAGTTTCTCATTTCTATAGAAAACATGCTCAAGAAAAACTCGTTAGGCTATGTTTTTTTACACGGGCAACTGCCTGGGGTTTCTAGGGCGAATATTGTCAAACAATTCAGAGACGATCCAGATACTATGATTTTCCTGAGCACCGATACAGGTAGCACAGGATTGAACCTGCAATTTGCAGACACTCTTTTTAATTTAGACACCCCCTGGAACCCCGCTGTTTTAAAACAACGCATGGCTCGAATCCACCGCATGGGGCAAAAAAAACCCGTGCAATCCTTCCAATTTATTATGCAAGCAAGTATTGAAGAGAAAGTTCTGGTATCTCTTCAGAAGAAAAACCAATTATTCGAAAATCTATTTGGTAAAACCGAGGACGAAATCGAGTTAACTTCCAGCCTAGGGCAAGAATTCCTAGATCAGGCCAAAATCTGGACTCAACCTCAAGAACCACAGGCCAAACCCCACCCGCTTAACTCTGCAGACCTTATTGCTACTGCCATCCCATTTTTTGAAGCCTTTATTGACTGTTTAAAGACGCCCGAAGGTAACCGGGCACTAGATTCGGTTCCCGAACCCTTAAAAACTCATTTTTTCTCCCTTTGCAAACAAATATCCGACCAAAACAAAAGACACAAGTAAATACTGAATATAGACTTACAAAAAACGAGGGCTTTCACAAAATATCTTGAAAAAACGAATACTTTAGCGAAACATAACACCAAAAATAGGGTTTAATAGATATCTTGCCGTAAATCCTGCCGTGTATTTTGCAATAGGATTCATTATGTTAGATCGAAAAACAATCGCCTCAAAATTACTAGCCCTAGCCCTGGTCTTCGCAATTATTGAAATTGCTGATGCAGCTACCCCAGATGAAAAAGATACTAAGCCCCAAAGCAAGCAAGAGAAGAGGCAGGAAAAGAAGCTTGTCAAAACCTCTGCCAAGCCCGTTACCGCAAAACCTTTGATTGAAAGCAAGGTTCTATCAGCCATAATCGATGCTGAAATAATAAAAAAAATCAATGAAGAAAAAGTAACCCCTTCAGCAAAAAGTACCGATGCTGAATTTCAAAGGCGTGCTTACCTAGATATCATTGGCAGAATTCCCACCTCGTCTGAAACCAAATCATTCCTTGAAAACACCACCCCTGACAAAAGGGTAAAATTGGTAGACGATCTGCTTGCAGATGATGAGTTTGGCAAGCATATGGCAGACATTTGGCAATCACTTCTACTGCCCAGAATTTCCGATAACCGCAGAGTTCAAACCGAACCCCTGGTCCTTTGGCTGGAAAAACATTTCAATGTGAACACCGGGTGGGATCAAATAACCAAGGAGTTGTTAACCTCTACCGGGCCCCAAGATGAAAATGGATCCATCACTTATTTCATCTCCAATGCTTCTGTCGACAAAATGACCGACTCCGTCAGCAAACTGTTTCTCGGTGTACAACTCCAATGCGCTCAATGCCACGACCATCCTTTCGTTGATTGGAAGCAAAACGATTATTGGGGATTGGCAGCATTCTTCATGAAAGTTCAAGCCAAGCCACCCGGTGGAAAAGACACATCCTCCCCTACCGTTACCGAGGGCAAAGGGATCAACAAGAATAAAAAGACCCTACCCGAAGCTGCTAAGTTTGTTCCTGCAAAGTTTCTGGCATCTGGCGAAGCAACCCTAAACACTGCTGAACCTTACAGACCTGTACTTGCAAACTGGTTGACCTCTAAAACCAACCCCTTCTTCAGTAAAGCAATGGTAAATCGAGTATGGGCTCAGTATTTCGGCAAAGGCCTTGTAGACCCTATCGACGATATGCATGATGGGAATCCTGCAACACACCCCGAACTTTTAGAAACCTTGGCTACCCAGTTTTCCGCCTCAAACTTTGATCTTAAATTCTTAATCCGTTCGATCTGCAATAGCGAAACTTACCAAAGAAGTAGCAAACCCAATGCTTCAAACAAAGAAACAGATATTGCTTTGTTGGCTCGCATGCCGATCAAAAACATGACGCCTGAACAATTGTTCGATAGCTTGACTACCGTACTTGGCGCAGCAAGTAAAGCAGATCAAAAAATTGGAAAGGTCAAAGCTGAAAAGAATCAACCCAAAGGCGCTCGATCGCAGTTTGTAGCCTTTTTTCAACCAGAAGAAGGAACCTCTGCCCTTAGTTATGAAACGGGTATTCCCCAGATTCTCCGCCTCATGAATTCACCACAAATGAACTCCGCAGTCATCATTCAAAGGCTAGTTGATAAAAATGCAGATACAAAAACTGCAATCGAAAAGATTTACCTTTCGGTTCTCAACCGCATGCCTACCGATGAAGAATCATCGCGCATGACCAACTTTCTTTCCCAAGCCACTGACAAAAACAAGGGGCTGGGAGATATGCTTTGGGTTTTACTAAATACGAGTGAATTTACTCTTAACCACTAAAAGTTACTCTGTTACTTTTCCAAGGATGCCAATATGAATAATGAAATGATGGGCGGTTTATATCGTAGAGACTTCATGAAGTTGGGCGCCATGGGCGTTGGCGGCATCTCTGCTTCGGGCTGGATGAATGTTCTTGCAGGGCACGCTGCCGAAACTCAGGCAAAACACAAATCGTGTATCCTTTTGTACATGAGCGGTGGCCCAAGCCATAAAGACACCTTCGATCTAAAACCCGATTCTGATGGTGCAGGCGAATTCAAGCCCATTGCAACCAATGTAAGTGGTATTCAAATTAGCGAGCACTTTCCCAAATTTGCCAAATGGATGCACAAATCCGCCCTCCTCCGCGGGATGAGCACTGGTGAAGGCGCCCATAATAGAGCCTCTTACTTCCTTCATACAGGGTACAAAGAAGGTCAAGGTGGTTTAACCTACCCTAGCCTTGGCGCAATCGCTTCCATGGAAACAGGCAACCCTGCTTTGCCTATTCCTAATTTTGTTACCATTAACGGTGGCAGGTCTTATGGATCTGGTTACCTTGGATCCAAACACCAGCCACTAGCTATCACTGATGCTAGCAAGGGCGTTTCCAACCTCAATGCTTTAGTCGGGGATAACCAGTTTAATTCCAGAGTATCCCTCTTGAATGAAATGGAAAAAGCCTTCCTTAAAGATTATTCATCCGAAGCAGGGGTCGCTCATCAGACTACCTACCAACGCGCTGTAACCATGATGAAGTCAGCCCAAGCCAAGGCTTTCGATATCAGTGGGGAACCCGCAAACCTTCGTTCCGAATACGGTTCAGGCAAGTTTGGCGAAGGTTGCATCCTTGCTCGAAGACTTATTGAAACCGGTGTTCGTTTCGTTGAAGTTAACCTTGGCGGCTGGGATACCCACGAAAACAATTTCGAACGCGTTAAATCTCTTTCTGCACAAGTAGATGCGGGTATGTCTACCTTGATCAGCGATCTTAACCAGCGTGGTTTGCTTGATAGCACACTTATCGTTTGGATGGGTGATTTTGGTAGAACACCTAAAATCAACCAACGCGGTACCAAACCAGGCCGCGACCATTATCCAAAAGCTTGGACCAGTGTTATGGTTGGCGGTGGTATTAAGGGTGGCCAAGTCATTGGCAAGACCGACAAACAAGGCGCAACAGTCGAAGAACGCCCAATCAGTACGATTGATTTTATGTCCACCGCTTGCAGTGTTCTTGGAATCGATTACACGAAGCAAGTTCAAACACCAATTGGAAGACCTATCCGCATTGTTGAAAAGGGCGCAAACCCAATCAAGGAATTACTAGCTTAGTAATTCCTTTCAAAACCTTAAAGGGAAGGCTCGAATGCCTTCCCTTTTTTATTTAACTTCGACCATAGACTTCTTGCCAAACACTGGCCTAAAACAACAATAAAAAATCACACAAAGCATCCCGTTAATCACTGCTGCAACTTGAAACGCCAGCACTAATTCCTCGCGCATGTTCGAGGCATTCAGACTGCTCGAACGCAACAATCCAACCATAATGTGCCCCAAAACCAAACCTATTCCTTGCACAAAGGTAAGAAGCGATTGAACACTGGCTTTCAGATCGCCCTTCGCCTGCATATTCACATACACCTGACCAGTTACCAAAAAACAAGTAACACTCAATCCGTTCAAGGCAAGGGAGGGAACCACCAATCCCACAGGCTGACCAACGGAAAGAACATATAGGGCAATAGTCCAGCAGATTAATCCAAACAGCATGCTGCCTCTAAGCCCCAATCTAAGAAGAAACATGGGCAGTAAAAAAAGGGATATCACTTCTGAAACCTGCGATATGGTTAGCGTAGGACTAAGCCAAGGCTGAACAATTCCCAAATATTCCAAAAGCAATGGAGTGGCTTGGGTGGTGAAGGGCATGGTGATACAAACACCAAGGGTACAAAGGCAATACGTTGCAAAGGGCCAACCTCGGAGCAATTTCAAGGCACCCAGCGGAGCAAATTTATCAACCTTACTGGGGCTTGGAGGCGTAGTAGGCAAGGTCAATGCATAAACAGCTACAAGAAAACCAAAAATACTTCCAATGATAAATTGCTCACTTGCCTGCCCTTCTAAATTATTGTTGGGAAAGATACTTATAAGCGCTAATAAAATCCATCCAGGCAACATCCAGCCTATAGTGCCCGATAAACGAACAACCCCAAACTCTCTTTCAGGATCTTTCAAATGAATAAAACAAATGGTGCTGCAAAGCACCATCATAGGAACGGTAAGCAACCAGAAAAAAAGGGTCAGTAAACAAACTAAATACAAACTTTCAGCGTACGCCAAACCAATTAAAAACAAACTGCTTAGCAGGCTGAAGACCGCAACGCACTTCTCTGCTGCAAAGTATCGGTCTGCAAGTTGTGCGCCCAAAGGTGCAAGCAAGGCTCCAACGCCATGCGTCGCACAGCATATTGCCAACTCCATCGGAGTAAAACCTAATTCTTTAAGGCGCATACTGTAGAGAGGTAACATGGCCCCTGGCAAAGCAAACTGCAAAAACATCAGAATTGAAAGTCTAAATTGCACAAGCACCCTTTCCTAGGGATGAACTTCAAGCCATCCATGCAAGAAGTCGGATTAACCGTTTAATACAAATCCGGCAGGTTCTGGCGCACCGTGGGGAACCTCATTCAACCGTTTAGATTCCCAATGCTCATTAAAGACCAATTCCGTGATACCCACATTAGGAATTACACCAAATTTATCCCAATCAGCGATACACCACTCCTGCAAAATGGTTAATAAAAGCACTTTGAGCACTGCGCCATGAGCGACTATCACAACGGTTTCGCCTTCATATTTACTGGTGATTTCGTTCCAAACAGGAAGAATTCTAGCAATCATTTGGTCCAAGGATTCAGCGCCCTCGGGAGCAAAACCTGTTTCGCCATTCAGCCAGCGGGATAAAGTCTGCCTCCAAGGGCCATCAGGCAAATTATTTACCGTGCCCGAAAGTGTGCCTACTTTTCTCTCATGCAAATTCTTGAAAACTTCAATTTCAAGATTGCAGGCGGAAGCTATTTCAGAAGCAGTAGTTAGCGCCCTTACCATACCTGAAGAAATCAGCTTGGTTGGTTTGAGGTTTTGAAAAAAACGAGCAGCAGCTTTGGCTTGTTCAACTCCACGATCACTTAGCCCAATATCGGATTCAGCACCATGAAAAACACCAGGGACACTGGTTTCAGCATGGCGCATCAAAAAAACCCGAGTGGGATTAGTCTTCATTAAAAAAGGCCCCGCAAATAATTGCTTTTAGGCAACACAACCACTTTCAATTTTACTGAAAAAGCAATCTTAAGAACCGGAAAGCCTTTTACAAACCTTTAAGTACCGCTTCCTGAACTCTTTTCATGAAGCTTCCGAGATCTTGCACTTTCGAGCCTTCGGCAAGCAATGCAAGGTCGTACAAGGTTTCGATACCCGCCTGCAATTTAGGCGAATCTGCTTTTTCTTCATACAAATCTCGAAGCTTTAGCACCAGCGAATGCTCAGGATTAATTTCAAGAACCCTCTTCGATTCCATCCCTTCCTGCGCCTTCCCTATTTTCTTCAAAAACCTTTCCTGACTTGCAGAAAAACCGCCCGACTCTGAAACTAGTACCACAGGGCTTTCCTTCAACCTCGATGTTAATTTAACATCAGAAACAACACCAAGCTTGGCTTTTAAGTGTTCAACAAAACCGGCAAAACGGCTTTTGGTAGCCTCCAGTATTTCTGCATCGGAATCCGATTTGCTGCTATCAATCCGATCGATCCCCTTCAATTTTTTTCCCTTGTAATCTTGCAAGTAAGGCAGAGAAAACTCATCGATGGGATCTAAAAGCAATAAGACATCCTGTTGCTTGGATTTATACGATTCGAGCAAGGGCGAGAATTCGACTTGGGCGCGACTTTCGCCTGCAAGATAGTAGATTTCCGTCTGCCCTTCTGGCATTGCAGAAACATACTCTTCCAAGGTGATGGTTTTATCTGCGCTTGTTTTCCAAGAGTTAAAAAGCAACAGGTCTGCAACTTTTTCGCGATTTTCGAAATCGACGCGCAGCCCTTCCTTCAATATGGAACCCATTTCTGCAAAAAACTTAAGGTATTTCTCTGGCTCTGATTTCTTCATGTCTTTCAAAGCTTTTAGAATACTTCCTACTACATCCTTGCGAATCCTTTCCAGCACGGGATTTTGCTGCAATATTTCACGCGATATATTCAATGGTAGATCAGCACAATCCACCACACCTTTGACAAATCTTAAATACGAGGGCAAAAGTTGCTCGCAATTATCCATGATCAAAACGCGTTGCACATACAACCGAGGGCCGATCTTAACATCCCCAAATTGAAATTCCATAGGCAGGCTTGGTGGAATGAATAACAGCACTCGAAATTCGTTCATACCTTCTGCGGTGTAATGAATTACTTTCGCGGGTTCCTGAAAATCATTGCTGATTTGCTTGTAAAAAGTGTCGTATTCTTCCTGAGTAACTTCGGATTTACTGCGAAGCCATAAAGCTTTTTGAGAATTTAGGACTTCGTCTTTTTCTTCAGGATCTTTTGTTTCCCCTACAATTTCCAAAACGATTGGGTGCTCGATAAAGTCAGAAAACTTCCTGATGATGGAGCGAATTTTAAAACTCTCCAGAAAATCTTTATCCGCCTCTTTTAAATAAAGAATAACATCAGTTCCACGTTCAGCTTTCGGTTTGGATTCGATGGTGAATTCGCCCTGGCCATCAGAAATCCAGCAAATGCCATCCTCTGCTTTCCCAGCCATGCGAGATAAAACTTCAACTTTATCTGCAACCATGAAAGCGGAATAAAACCCAACACCAAATTGCCCGATGAGTTCGGGTTTCGTTTTTCCTTCCTGACCTTTGATTCGATCGAGAAAGTTTTTAGTACCCGAGCGGGCAATGGTTCCCAAATTTTCAATCACCGCTTCCCGCGACATACCAATCCCATTGTCTGAAAGCGTCAGAGTTCCCAATTCCTTATTGATTATTATTTTTATCTTCCAATCTTTATTCCCTTCAAGATCATCTTGCTGATCTAAAGAATCAAACCGGATCTTATTGATGGCATCGCCTGCGTTACTAATTAATTCTCGAAGAAAAATTTCTTTATTCGAGTAAAGAGAATGCGTGATCAAGTAGAGGAGCTGTTTTAATTCCGTTTTGAATTCCATTTTTTTTGTAGATTCGCTCATTGGCTTACCCCTTGTCTGAATAATATTTAATGGCAGATATTTACAATCAAACAACTGCCTGCATAGATTAATATGAAACAATTATAACATTTGAAAAGGGGTGATTTATCCCCGGGGTACACGATGTGTGGCAGATTCGCATTATATGCTGACAAAACCATGCTGGAATTGTTTCTTGGAATAAGCTTATTCCCGGGATTTTCAGCCCGCTACAACCTTGCGCCCAGCCAATCATGCCTGTTTATCAAGGGAGGAACGGGCAGAAATTTAAGCCCCTCTTATCTTTCCTGGGGGTTGATCCCTGCCTGGGCTAAGGATAAAAGCATGGCTGGAAAAATGATCAATGCTCGCGCTGAAACGATTACAGAAAAACCTTCTTTCAAATCTGCCTTTAACAAAAGGCGCGGGATCATCCCTGCAAACGGATTTTACGAATGGAAGACTACCGGGAAAAGCAAAACACCCTTTTTCATCAGCCCTAAAGATCAAAGCCTTTTGGGTTTTGGCGGTATTTGGGAATCCAACACCCATCTTGGCGAAGAAACAATAGAGACCTTTTCAATCATCACAACTGCTGCCAATCAAGACATGAACGAACTTCACGAACGCATGCCTTTGATAATCCCAAGGGAAAGCTGGAAAACATGGCTCAATCATGAAGAGGGGCACGCAACGGATATCCTAGAACTGCTTCAACCAGCCCCTTCAGGGTTTCTACAATTAAAAGAAGTAAGAACCTTGGTTAACAAAGTTGCTAACGATTCCCCAGAGTGCCTTTTACCACCTGCAAGAGATTTATTTTCCGAGTTGGATTGACACTTATTTTTTGGGCAAAAGTTTTCCTGTTTGATCAATTGCACCGACTGCAAGCAGAAGTAATTTATCTGTTTGTATATGCTTGAATGCCACCGCTTTAATATCGTCCCCCGTTACCGCACCAACTTCCTTGCGAAATTTATCGAGGTAATCCAATCCAACCCCAAGCCTTTCGGTCATCAACAACTGGCTAGCAATTGCAGCATTGGTGGTAAAGCGGAAAGCCAGGCTACCTAGAAGATAATTCTTGGCATCAGCAAGTTCAGCATCTTCAGGGTTGGTGGTTCGGATGCGTTCAAGTTCTTCGAGAAACTCCTTTTTTACCATGTCAAAATTACCAGCATCGGTACCAATGTAACAAGTAAAAACGCCTGGTTCGATATCTGCAGTACTGGTGATATTTGCATTCACGGTGTAGGCAAGCCCTTCGCGATCACGCAACCTTGCAGAAAGCCTGTCGGTAAACCCAGGTCCGGTTCCCAAAATATAATCCATCACCAAAAGCTTGAAGTAATCTGGATCGTTTCTACGAATTCCAACATGCCCCATGTAAAACTGCATCTGAACAGCTTCTGGATTCGAGATTATTTTTTGGGTAAACTTTTCGAGCATTGTGACTTTGGGAAAATCAATTTTCGCAGCTTCAGATACAGGCCAGCCTTTTAAACCTTCACGAATCTGCGCTTCAACTTCAGCAACGTCAAAATCCCCAACCACCGAAATAATCAAATTAGCCGGATGATAGCAAAGCTTGTGAAACGCAATGCAATCCTCATTCGTAAGCGCTTTGACACTTTTGATTGTCCCCATGGAAGATCTGCCGCGAGGATGATCCCCATAAACTTCTTTAAGAAACTCCCGCTTAGCAAGAAAATTGGCCTGCGATTCCAGATCTTGCAACGAAGATAACGTTTGTTCTTTATTGCGTTCAAAAGCCTCTTTGGGAAAAGTCGGGGATCTCATGCAATTTAAAAGAAGATCTATACCCATTTTTCCATGATGGGAAAGAACTTTAAGTGCTCCACCAGATTCATCGAATTCTAATTCGCCACCGACTCCTTCAATTTTCAAGGCAAGTTGCGGGCCATCAAGGCCAGGGATACCTTCATCAAGCAACGAGCCAGTCATGCTTGCAACCCCTTGTTTTTCTAGGGTTTCGTACCCTCTACTTTCCCGAATGGCAATATTGGCAACCAAAACAGGAACCTTGGAATCGGGCATCAAGAGAAGAATAGTTCCGCTAGGAAGCTCGATCCTTTTTGCTTTGGTGAGCGAAAACGGGGTGACTGCTGCCTGCTCTTTCTGCCTGAAGAGCCTTCTGTTTTTTTCTGGTTTATGGGCGGAAGAAGTCTTAGCGCCCTTTTCAGGAATCGACCAAAGCACAACAGACTTATCCTTTACCAGATATTTCTTGGCAACCCTTTGTAAATCTGCAGGTGATACCGCCAACAGTTTTGATAAGTAAGATTTCAAATACTCAAGGTCTGCAACTACAACCGTTCTTGAGATTACATCTGCTAACCCGTGAACACTTTCACGCGAAAAAACTGCACCTGCCAAAATCTTTTGTCTAATTCTTTCCAGCTCTTCATCAGAAACAAGTTCGTTTGCAAGTTTATCGAGTTCGTCAAAAATCATTTTTTCAAGCTTGGCTCCATCTTTTCCCTGCATAAGTTCCATCTGAATTCCGAACCAACCGGGATAGCGCCCGGTAGAACTTTCGGCTGCAGCAACCGAGGCTAATTCTTCACCTTCGATAAATTTGCGATAGAATCTGCTGATTTTACCATCAGAAAGCACTGCTTCAAGAACGCTAAGTGCGGGCGCGTCTTCATCCACCATTTCAACGGTATTAAAGGCAATTAAAAGCCTAGCTACTTCAAACTTAGACTTCATTTTAATGCGGGTCTGGCCCTCTCTTTTTATTGGGATATTAACTTTTCTTGCAGGCAATTCTCCAGCAGGGATGTTTCCAAATAATTCCTTAACCCGAGCCATGGCTTGGGCCGGATCAAATCCTCCGCATATCACCAAAGAAGCATTGGATGGATGGTACCAAAGGTCGTAATGCGCTTTGATTGTCAAAGCTGTGGAAGCTTTAACATGTTCAGCCTGCCCGATCACAGGATGGCCATACGGAGCATTTGCGCCAAAAATCTTTGGCATAATTGCCTTATATTCCAGATCCCAGGGGCCATCTTCGTTACGCTTCAACTCTTCTATCACCGCACCTTTTTCCTGCTGAAATTCGTGCTTATCATCGATCTGTAGATTCCGCATCCTGTCCGCTTCGATTGCGAGAGCTTGCTCCCAGCGATCCGCAGAAAAATCAAAATGGTATACCGTACAATCTTCAGAAGTGTATGCGTTATTTGCGCCGCCATTACGAAGCGTAAAGCGATCGATATCGCCAGGCATTAACTTTTCAGTTCCTTTAAACATCAAATGTTCGAGGTAATGAGAAAGGCCGGTTTGATCTAGGTTTTCATCTGCAGAACCAACCTTATATGCAACCATGGTGGTTACAGTTGGCGCACCGGGGATGGGTTTTAAATATACATTCAAACCATTGGGAAGTTTTTCATGCTTTACATTATCAAATATTGCATTGGCAGCTTTTAATGTTTCTACATCTTTGCCTGTTTTTGCAGGGGCCTGGGCCAGCGAAAATTGCCCACACATTAACAATGCTAAAACCATACCCATAATCTTTACAGCATTGCGGTTGATTGGACTAATCATGGGAATCATTCCATTGAATAATGAGAAAAGATGTTTTGGCCTAAGCGCAAATATCCGAAAATTGATCTGAATCATCAAGGCTGAAGTTACAAATTATTTTGCAGGTTGTTGGATTTGATATTCGATTGATTTACGAAGAGATTCGACTTGGTTATCCATTTGGCTCTTTTTAAGGAAACCATCTTTTATAGTGGTAAAATAAAAGACAAAACCCATCACCACAATAAAAACCGTTTCTAATCCAAAATACCAATACACCACATCGACATGAGAGGCCTTATCATCAACTTTTCTATAGTAACGCGGAATCCAGCGCCAATCTATTGTGTTTTTATCCATTACTGCACCGATACCAAAAAGAAACTACCCGGCTAGGACTCGAACCTAGACAAAGAAAACCAAAATTTCTTGTGCTACCATTACACTACCGGGTAGTGGTGGGTTTAATCACCCATTGGTAGAATAGCGTTTGCAGGCTAAACTACCAAGAGATTATTTTAACTTTCATACATGAAAATTAATAGACAGAAAAAAGAGGCTTAGCAAATCATGAAACAGCTAACCGTAGTCGTGCGGCCTTTTTGTGCAGAAACCGTGCTGGAAGCAATTCAAAATCTTGGTTTAAATTCAGTAATCGTGCGAGAAGCGAAGGGTTTTAGCAGGCAAAAAGGCTATTTAGACCGCTATCAAGGCAGCGAATATAATATGGCTTTTATTCCCAAGGTTGAAATTACCGTAACGGTGGAAGATGAACGGGTTAATGAAGTTGCAGAAAAAATTTCTAAAGCTGCTCGCACCGGAAGGATCGGAGATGGCAAAATATTTCAATTAAATTTAGCCCAAGATGAGCTTTTAGAGTTCTAATTCACGAGTTTTTACCCTATTTTCAAGCCACTCCCAAACAACTTTTGCAAGTTTTCTTTCCCTAAAACCTCGCTCGGGGCTCCAATTCCTGCAATTACGCCTTTATGTAAGCACCAAACTTGGTCAGCATAATCCTGGACCAGCCCCAAATCATGGGAAACTAGTAATATCGTAACACCTGTTTTTTTGTTCAACTCTTTTAACAAAGCATAAAACTTATCCTGATCTTGGAAGTCGATGCCTGCAGCTGGCTCATCCAGTAATAGCAGTTCAGGACTAGGCTCCATAGCTAAGGCTAAAAGAAGGCGTTGTAATTCCCCACCAGAAAGCTTGTCTACGGGTTTATCCAGCATATTTGGGGAAGACCCGACTTTTGCAAGCATTGCGAGCATTTTGGTTTCTAACGATTTTTTTATGCCCATAAAAATAGGGGCATCCTGCATGGGAAGGGCTAAAAAATCCCGCACCGTAAGGGGCAATCCCGCCTCTAAACGCAATTTTTGAGGCACATAACCAACATGTTTGGGATCAGGGGTTTTGTGGGCATGCCCGCAATAAAAATGCAATTCTCCCGCGAATGGTATTTCTCTTACAATTGCACGCAGCAAGGTGCTTTTCCCCGAACCATTAAGCCCGATTAGGGACGTTATTTTCCCTTTAAGCAGCGAAGCATTAACATCTTTTAAAACTTCAAGATGGCCTAACTTTACAGCAACATTTTTTAAAGTTAAAAGGCTGTTGATCATTGCAGATTCTTTGCGAGTGCTTCAAGGTTTTGTTTGTATTTTATCTCGTACCACTTGGGCGCAAGATCCGCCTGAGTACAAGTTTCCAGCGGATCTATTTCAACCAAGGGTATTTCAAACCCTTTTTTCTTAAGCTCTTCCTGCAATAATTTGGCAGAAGTGGTTCTTGGATATTGGGGCTCTACTGCGATTAAAGATGGCTTCTTTTCAACACACAACTGCACAATTTTCGCCAACTCCAAAGCATTGGGGGAATCACCGGGGGCCTTTTGTATCACCCCTGCAATTTCAATCCCAAAAGAAGACGCAAAATACCCAAGCGACTCATGAAAAGTAACTATCACCTTGTTTTTCTTGCCCTCCAATGAAGTATTTCCTTCTTTTTGGATTTCTTCAAGAGTTGCAGCAAGGCTCGCTGCTCGATTTTTGTATTCCTCTGCAGCCTCGGGGTCCAGCAAACTCAATTCATCACGAATCGCATTGATCATAAGAAGGCTTTGGCGAATACCAAGCCAGATATGCGGATCGAAACTGCCATGGTTGTGGCCTTCATGGCCCGGTTTAGCTTCTTTGGATTCAATGCGTAGAGTCTTAGGAACCTTTTTACCTAAGTTTGAAAACTTGAGGTTGGGATTCGAAGCATCCTTGGCGAGTCGCCCTACAAAAATGTCGTCGAGATCTAACCCGTTATAAAAAAACAGATCTGCCTTACGCAAAAGGATGGTGTCTTTGGCATTAAAAGCGTAATCGTGGGGCCCGGTAGTGGTGCAAAGAGAGATAACAGCAGCACGATCGCCTGCGATAGATTTCACCATGCTATAAAGTGGTGGAAAGCTGACTAGAACCTTTAATTTGCCTGGCACTTCAAGCCAAGGGTCAGGCATTTTGGCGCACCCTAGGGCAAACGACAAAAGAAGCGGGAACAAGTAAAATAAACGGTGTTTTTGATGACAAAACATGCTCAAACCCTGTCAGGATTACAATGTAATACCGCTATGTTACATTTAAACTTGTGCCATTTCAATCATTCGCTGAAAAATCCGGAAACTTAAAGATGAACTTGGATTTTCTCAGGGGGTTTTAGGTTTCCCATCAATCACAAGCATGCTTTTAATTTTTTCCTCGGCTTCTTTAAGAGGAATGGCTTTGACCTCCCCATCTGCGCATGCAAAAACTATTGCATTCGTAAAGCCTTTTATAAGGTCCTTGGCAGGCAGGCTGATATCAATTTCCCAATCTTCGGGCTTAGTCCAAATCGCTGTTTTATCTTCGGGGACTTTAACAAGCATGATGGTGTTCGAAAGTTCATTGATAATTTGAATTGAATTAGTCCCAGTACCTCCAGGGTTAAAAAGTGTTGCAGTGCCAACAGGGGCTTGAAAGGGCGTTGTGCCTTTATCCAAGTTTTCTTGCGACTCTCTAAAGCTTGGGGGAATTCTGCGAATGAATTTTTTATTATGCTCGCTATCCCAGGGTTCATTTTGCCTGAACTGTTTGTACAGAAAATTATGCCCAAGGTAAGGAAGGATTTGGACACGCCAGCTTAGTAATGGTTTTCCTTCTTTTGAAAGTGTTGCTGCGGGAGGAAATTTCCCATTCTCTTTGTGATATGCCAATAAAGCGGTCGCAATGTTTTTCACCTTATTCATGGATGAAGCTGCAGCGGCCTTGGCTTGGTTTTGTTCATTAATTCTTGCTGCAATTTCAAAATAAGGATCAAAGTCTGTGATCACAATCGTCACTTTATCATCCATGATTGAAACGGATTTAACCATGGCAGCCAAAGCTTTAAACACCGGGTCTTTCCCCACTTCTTCCACCTGTGCCTGCACCAAGTCGGGAATACCCTGAATAGCTTTTAAAATCGATTTTTGCACATCATTGGCAAGTTCCCTATCCTCGGTTTGAATAACCATTTGGATTCGCCATGGGTCGAGATACATTCCCAGCGTTACAAGTTTCAGCCCATTTAAGATTCCCGGAGCTTCACCCTCTTTCCCATTCGCTTTCTTAAGCGAGGGAAAGATTTTCCCTAGATCCAAAGGGTTATCTTTCGAGGGGAAAAGCATCGCACCAAAAGGCAGGCTACCCATGGCATCAAAACCTTGGACAATATCAGTACGCTTGGTTTTTTTCGTGTCCTTAGCTGCGCCCACTTGCTCTAACAGATAAAACCCTTTTTCTTCTCGAATCACAAAGGAAAGAGGCAGTATGGAGTTTTGACCTTTTCTGATCACCTGGCCACTTGCAGTTTGAATATTAATGGGCAAAGGTATGTTCTTTAGCAAGTTTAGCAAATCTTCTGTTTTCGCGGAGGGCTTTGTTTTTATCATCAGGGAAGGAAAGAAATAGGTCGCTGCATCCTTCGCACTAGCAGAAAACCAAATTTCATCAATCACCTTCTCGATGCTACTTTTTTGCAAGTTCAAGAAAAACCCAAGAGCAGCAGCCTCCGCAGCCGGGATCGTCTTTTTCTGAACCAACGGAATCATGATCCTGGCTATATCAATCTTCCCTGGCTGAATCCTGCCCAGAAAAAAACTCTGCTCATCTAACAAAGGCAATAAGTTTTCTGCGGATGTTTGAGCATACAGCGAAAGCATAGGCAAAAGCAGCAACAAACCAGCAATCCATCTTTTCATATTCAGCCTTTTCAAATTCAGTTAGAGACAGAGTCGGGCAGAGACACTTTATACTTCTGCGCCATTTCTTTTAATTGCGACCAGGTACCCTCATCAAGGCTCAGCCCTGATTTCATTCGTTTGCTTTTTTCTGTAACTTCTAATTGGCCTGGCAGTATTATATCACCGGTTACACCATCTGCTTTTGGGCAGGCAAGCACATTGGCAGCAAGGTTTGTGGTTTCATTTAAAAAGTGTTCCACCCCTGCAAACTTCGCGGGATCGATCACCAAAAAGAAAACAGCATTTGCAGATTTGCTTTCGACCCCGGGTGTACTGCACTGGGCGCCTGAAAGTCCGCCTGCAAACATATCCATAAGCAATCCTAGCCCAAAGCCCTTGTATGATTGCTGTCCGCCCAACGGAAGAATAGTGCCCTTAGGGTCGTTGTATAAAACTCCCGGATCGGTCGTGGGCCTTCCTTCGGAATCAAGGAGCCAACCTTCGGGGGTTGGTATTTTCTTGTTGTAATTAACGCGGACTTTCCCTTCCGCACAAACACTCGTACCTATGTCTAAAACAACAGGGTTGTTGTTGGTGGGTGCGCCCACGCAAATCGGGTTGGTAGATATCCTGCCTACTTTTCCACCCGGTGGAGCAACAGCACGACCAAATCCATGATTATTTACGGTTGCGAGGAACGCCATCTTGTGTCGCGCCGCCTCTTCCGCATATTCGCCCAACCTTCCGATGTGCCCGCATTGTTTTAATGAACCCGCAGCCACCCCGGTTACCGAAGCCTTGGCAATCAGCTTTTCCAATAAACGATACGCTTGAACCTGGCCCAGATTCCAGCCTCCATCGGCTGCTACTGCGGATGGGGTTTCAGAAAGCAGTACAAATGGTGCCCCCGGTTTCAAAATCCCGGCTTCAATCGCCTTGATATATTGCACCACCCTGATAATGCCGTGGGAATCGTGACCACACAAATTCGCATCAACAAGGCTGGTTGCGACCCTTTGGGCCTCGGTAGGAGGGACTCCGGCTGCAATAAACATCACCCTTGCAAAATCAAGCGCATTCTCACAATCTAACCTTGGCATGATGATTTTTCCTTGATTCTTATCGATTTCTGATGGAATCCTATAGCAAGGTTCTAACATAATTTCATCTACTTTAATCAGGATTCTAACATGACCTTTAAAATTACCTCGGCAATCAGACAAGATGTTACCAGCCATGATGGTACGCAAATCACTTTGCAAAGCCCCAAAGGCGCTAGCGCAACCATTTATCCTGCACTTGGATTTAACTGTTATTCATGGATTGTGCCGACTTCCGAAGGAAACTTAGACATCCTTTATCAAGACCCCGAACTTTTCCCCGACGGCAGGCCCACTCGAAGTGGCATTCCGGTTCTTTTCCCCTACCCCAACCGTGTTCGAGATGCGCACTTCAATTGGGAAGGCAAATCTTATTCCCTGCCCCGAAATGATAATATTCAAAAACACAACATTCATGGCTTTGCAGTGCGCAACCCTTGGAGAGTTATTAGTCAAGGTGCGGATCTCAATTCAGCCTGGGTCACTGGGGAGTTCCAAATTTCAAAAGATGATCCTGCATCGGTTGCTTGCTGGCCTGCCGATGCCATCTTGCAATTAACCTACAGGCTCAAAGAAAACTCGCTTGGCATCGAAGCCCTTGTGATTAATCCTGATAGCAAGCCCCTACCTTTTGGTTTGGGTTATCATCCTTATTTCAATTTGCCTTTTACGCCGGGCATTACTTCTGATGATTGTTCCCTGCAATGTGGTGCAAAATCTTTCTGGCATTTGGATGAATGCCTTCCTGATGGAAGAAAGATTCCCGTTGATGCGGCGCGCGATCTCAACAAGCTTCGGAAAATGAAAGGCTTTCAGGCAGATGATGTTTTAACCGATCTGCCTGCATTTAATGCCAACGCATTTGGAATGATGGAAAGAGGCCGGGTACAAGGTGCAAAACAACATGCCATGGTCATGTATTGCGATAACTCATGGCGCGACATGGTTGTATTTACGCCGGGTTCCAGAACCAGTGTTTGTATCGAACCTTATACCTGCGTTACCGATGCGATTAATTTGCAACAAAAAGGTATCGATTCAGGGCTTCTAATACTTCCCCCTTCAGGTAAGCATCAATCCCTTGTAGAATTACGAATTGAACCGTGCGGTTCTTGATAAAAGAGAAACAAAATGGCAAAGCCGAAACTCGTATCGTTAAGTAAAATCTATCCGCCTAAGACCCTGCTCGAAAGGATAAGACCCCCTTTCGCAGTGATTATGGGTTCCCCCTCGGATGTAGTGAACCTGCTTCACTCAAGCCCTCATAAAGAAGCAGTCTGCTATCAGATGGATTTGTTTCAAGCCGAGCGATTGGAACAAATGCTGAAGGATGCCAACATTCCTGCACAGGTTCGGGTAGAGGCTGATTTATGGGATCTTGGACCAAACTTCTCCACTGCTGTTTATCTGCCTGCAAGATCGGGCGAGCGCGAGCTTAAAACCGATCTCCTCGAGCAGGGTTTTCATATCCTCAATGCCTCAGGGCAGTTTCTGGTTTGGTCTGCTCAGCCCAATGACTCTCTATTTCCAGAAGCGATGAAAAAAATCTACAAGAAGGTACATATTCATCAGGAACAAGGAACCACATTCCTTTGGTCCCAGAAAATGGGAGAGCGGCCACGCAGAAGGCATGAAGTCACTTTCCAATGCAATATCAATCAGCGTGAATCCTTCCGTTTTCTTTCCCGCCCAGGAACTTTCTCCTATGGCCAGTTTGATGCGGGCTCACGCGCTCTTTGCGAAGTCATGAGCCTGCGCCCAGGCCAAAATGTGGTAGACCTTGGCTGCGGTTGTGGCACCAATGGAATTTACGCTTCCAAGATAACTGGCCCAGAAGGCAAAATCACTTTTGTTGACAGCAACCTGCGCGCATTAGAGTTAACTAAACTTAACGCTATTTCCAATGGCTTGACTAATTTTGAAACAGTTGCAACCTCATCGGTTTCTGGACCCGATCTGATTCCGCAATCATTCGATATTGCCCTTGCCAACCCGCCCTATTTTGCAAACCACTCCATAGCGCTTCTTTTCATACAGCGTTCCTTCGAATTGCTGAAACGAACCGGAAGCTTTTTCATGGTGACCAAACAACCAAACGAAATGGTCGAACTAATGACCCAAGTTGGATATGTGGTTGAAGGTGCAGAAACTAGGGGCTACACCGTTCTAATGCATCGTGGACCCGCAGCACGCGAAGATATGGGCGCGACCGCAGATCCAGAAGAAGATCAATAAAACTCGTACCCGATCTGAAAAGCTATCCTACCATCGGGAAGCCTTTGAATATTCGTGATATGCAAAGGCCATCCACCTTGTTTCACTGGGCTACTAGTCGGCGTAGTCATGGGAGTAAAATCCCGGTTGGATTTACTTGGATAAGGAACAGATTCTGGAAACCTGCCTGGGCCTGCAGGGCCAGCGATGCCATGCGACTCTTCAAGGTTTGGTTTCCCATCCACCACACGCCATATCAATAATCCTTCTCCGGGAAGGTTTTGATCAAACCCTTTTTTAATACGATTTTCGAGAAGAAAGTATTCAGTTCCATCTGGTCGTACAGGGATTTTAATACACTCCGAGTTCTTCCCTTCGATAGGCGAAAGGATCAACTTTTGTTGCACCCTTGGATCGATCACGGTCGGAACAGTCCATCCCATTTGTTCTTTGCACCAAGCACTAAAATGCACGGGCCTCCCGTCAAACCCCTCGCCATTTGACATGCTGCACCACCGACCCAAGCCTTCCATATCGGGAACTTCAGGGCGGGCATAAAGATCGGGTAAGCCCAGCATATGGCCGAATTCATGGGCGATCACACTAATAGAAAACATTTTTTCTCCACCCTCGGGGCAGATGAAATAAGTGATTCTTTTTCCCTTATACGTATAGAAACCTTTATGAGGCCAGAGAATATTCCCTCTAGTGATAGCGGCCCTTGAGCCCGCATACAAAAAGAACACACCATCAAATCCCTCTAAGGCTTTTTCACCATCTCGGGCGAGAACCAAAGTTAAGGCTTGATCTAGAATCGCAGTTCTTGGCGAACCAGCAGCATATTCCATGCGCTTTTTTTCTACAGCAACCGCCGTGAAAATCTTCCCCTCAACTTTGCAACTACCATCCGATTGCTCAGTATAAAAATCATTCATACTGCCATACACTTTTTGCCCGGTCGCATTCTTATCGTTAAATTTTTTGGTACTGAAGAGAGCATCCTCCCAATCGGAAAGTTTGATTTTCTCATTAAGTTTTTGATCGGGAAACTCTACCGGAATCACTGCCAGCTTATACACAGGCTTTTTAAATAACTTGCGATCAAGATCATTCCAGCTTTTACCCACTTCATCTGCTGCATCTGATTCCAACCTTGCCTCAAGATTAAAAGCTTTACCATTCCTTGTAACAACAACACGAACCACATCATCAGGCTTTTTGCCTTCAAGAATGGAACTAACACCCGTAAGCGGGGTGATTTTCTTTCCATCGATTGCGATCAAGGTATCGCCTACTTTGACGCCAGCTTTTTCAGCAGACCCGTTAGGTGATAAACTTTTAACCTCGAGCTTGGATTGATTCTTATTAGGTGTGAAAAATATCCCCAACTTGACTTTCGCTTGGTTGACAAGCGGGTTGCTCCAAGGGGCTGCCTGCAATTCAAATTCCTTGAGGTCGCTTTCTCGCTTTACAAGAATTTTCACTTTATCGCCATCGCGAATTTCAATCAGGAATAGGCGCAAGGTTTCAATGTCTGGAATTTTATTGCCCAACACTTTTGAAAGGACATCGCCTTTGATCAGCCCAGCCTTGTCTGCAGGCGAATCCTTATCAACTTCCACAACCATCGCGCCTAATTCTTTATTCCAATCAAATCGAAAACCGAGCTTCCCTGAGTTCTTTTTCTGCCCATCTGCACTGTATTTTTCTAGCTTGAACTTTTGTGCCTCTGCAACGGTTTTGTAGCCATTGAGACTTGTTTCTTCCGCAACTACAAGGCTTCCGCCAACAATCAAAATCAACCCGATAACTGTTTTTATGCATATGCGTGGATTAAACATCAGCTCTCCAAGCTAAAAAAGTAGATTTATTCATGATTAATCGTTCATTTTCTCATAAAATTGTTATTGCAGGCAAGCACCAAGCACCCTGTTTTCTCATTATTTCAATTTTCTGAAAGTGCGACTCTTGTGAATAAATGGGCTTTCGACATTCTTCTGGAAGACAACCATCTTCTCGTTCTTTCAAAGCCCACCGGGCTGCCTACCGCCCATGGCGAAATTAAAGGCGATTCGCTTTTCGATTATGCCAAGGAGTACATCAAGAAGCGTTATGCCAAGCCGGGCAATGTTTTTCTGGGAGTGGTTCATCGACTTGATCAACCGGTTTCAGGAATTGTGATTTTTGCAAAAACAAGCAAAGCAGCTTCCAGACTTTCAGAGCAATTCCGCGATACACAAGTCGAAAAAACCTACCTCGCAGTTGTCGAAGGAATTCCCAATGCTCGCAGTGGTACCCTGCATCATTTCCTTATCAACGATGATGAAGAACGAATTGCACTGGTTTCCAATCAGAACAACCCCCTTGCCAAGGAAGCCATCACTCATTACACCGTCCTTGCAACCTACGATGGCCATGCCTTTTTAATGCTCAACCCGAAGACGGGGAGAAAGCATCAGCTTCGCATTCAGCTTTCTGCAAGCGGGCACCCGGTGATGGGTGATAAAAAATACGGCTCAAGTTTTAACTTCGTTCACGGTATTTCTCTTCATGCACATGCCATCACCTTCAAGCACCCTGTCAAAGATGAAACGATAAACATGAAGTTGGATCTTCCGAAGATATGGCTAAAGCATTTTGGCCCATGGATCAAAGTCCCCACATGAAATCGCAGCTTGAAAATATACTGCATGCAGTACAACAAGATGCAGGAGACCGGGGCCTGGCTAGGCTTGAAGATAATCTTATAAGTCGTTCCAATGGTGATTTCGAAAATGCTTGCGAGTCACTCGCAATAGGTACAGGGGTCGTAATTTTCACAGGGTTTTATATTCCCTCAGCAACACCCCCTGCCCCGGAAACAGATGGCCCGCTTGGTGCACTTTTAATCGCTCGAACCCTTGCAAGCCTAGGTAGAAAAGTTGCCATCACTTGCGAAAAAAACTGCATGACTGCATTGGAAGCAAGCCTCCAATACCTTGGCTTGAGTGATAAGATTCACCTCATCGAATCACCTCTCGAATTTCATGCTGATTACGCACAAAGTTTCTTCTCGCAACTTAAGCAGAAGTTAGGTGATATCAGTCATTTTATCGCCATCGAAAAGTGTGGCCCCTCACACATTTTACAATCCATCCCTGAAGAAAACATCAGCGCCTTTCTAAATGCAACCGATGATTCATCCCGCGGAAAAATTCTCACCATGAGTGGCAAAGATATAACTTCTTACACCGCACCTATATACCTCCTCTTCGATGCAAATTTCTGCATTGCAAACAACATTACCCGTATAGGCATTGGAGATGGGGGCAACGAAATAGGCATGGGAAATATCCCCTGGAACGTGATTGCAGCAAACATCCATAATGGTGCCAAAATTGCTTGTGCCACAACTGTAGATTATCTCATCGTTGCAGGAGTAAGCAATTGGGGCGGCTACGCCCTTGGCTCTGGCCTTTTACTAAATGTGGGACTTCCCACACTTTCTTCGCTTGACCCGGCAACGGAATGGAAGATACTCGAGATCATGGTGCAACAAGGCAGCTTGGTTGATGGAAGATTGGGGCAAAGAATCGCTTCCGTTGATGGCATTGATTGGTCTATTCATGTAAATGTTATTGGATCAATTGCGAAATCGCTTGAGGAAAAAGAATGAGCTTAAATCTCACCGGTTGCCAAGTAAGGGCACGATGTAGAACGGGTGATTTTACTGCTCCCACAGCAGGGCAAGCTCCGGGCTTCGTGCAGGCAAACCTCGTAATCCTTCCCGCAGAATTCGCATACGACTTTCTACTTTTCTGCCAGCGTAATCCCAAACCCTGCCCCATCCTCGAAGTGCTTGATAAAGGTTCGCCACAAACCAGATTGATTGCAAAAGATGCAGACCTGCGCACCGACCTCCCAAAATACAGGGTCTACGAATCAGATAAAATCATCGATGAGCCCACCAACATTACCAAATACTGGCGTGACGACCTCGTTTCTTTCCTTCTGGGATGCTCCTTTACTTTCGATAGGGCCCTCAGAGAAAATGGAATCCCCGTTAGGCACGAAGATGAAGGCAGAAATGTCCCCATGTATCGCACTAAAATACCGTGCAAAAGCGCAGGAGTTTTCCAAGGCCCCCTAGTGGTTTCCATGCGGCCCATGACTTCCAACTTCGCTTTAGAAGCTGCCCGTATCACCGGGCGGTTCCCCAGGGCCCATGGCTCCCCAATTCATCTGGGCGATCCTTCCCAAATTGGGATAGGCAACATTAACCGCCCTGATTATGGCGAAAGTGTTACGATTCATCCCAATGAAATCCCGGTTTTCTGGGCCTGCGGAGTTACACCACAAGCTGTTGCTGTGGCTTCAAAGATTCCATTCCTTATCACGCATAACCCAGGCCACATGTTTGTTTCCGATTGGACAGACAACCAACTTGAAGGCGAAGAAAATGTTCGCTAAAACAACTACTTCCCAGCCCTTACTCATTAACCAAGGATTACCAATGAAAACCTTACGATTATTTCTGCCACTCATCATCGCTCTGATTTCTCCTTGGATCAACATCTCTCAAGCTGGCGAAAACAATATTCAATTTCGTGGTAATCTCGAAAACTCCCGCATTCAGTTCCTTAAAAACAAAAAGGGCAATGTCGCTTTTATGGGTGGATCGATTACCGAAATGAATGGCTATCGCCCGATGGTTGCAGACCAACTCAAAAAGCGTTTCCCTGAAACCAACTTTACTTTCATTGATGCTGGTATTTCCTCAACTTGCTCCAATACTGGCGCTTTTCGACTCGAACGCGATGTCTTAACCAAACCCATCGACTTGTTCTTCATCGAATTTGCAGTCAACGATGATCAAGATGCACACCACTCACGCAAGGACTGCATCCGCGGACTCGAAGGCATCATCAGGCACGCCCGTAAATCCAACCCAAATATGGATATCATCGTTACTTATTTTGTTAACGAAGGTATGCTGAAAACACTTCAAGATGGAAAAACACCCCTGACCATCGAGGCCCATGAATCGGTTGCCAAGAATTACAAAGTCTCCACCATTAACCTTGCTAAAGAAGTTGCAGAAAGAATTTCCGCAAACTCCCTCACCTGGAAACAATATGGTGGCGTGCATCCAGCGCCTTTTGGTAATGCAATCGCTGCAACCATGATCGACAATCTTTTTAACGAGGCATGGAAAAACCCATGGGTAAAAACCGATTCACCCAAGGCGCACGAATTACCCGCACCCTTGGACCCACTTAGTTATGAAGCTGGCAGGTTCATCGACCCCAAAAATGCTGCGATTAAATCGGGCTGGACCCTTGGCGTACCCGATTGGAAATCTCTTCCAGGAGGCAAACGCGATCGCTTCACCTCGGTTCCAGTTCTTTACGCTTCAGAAGCTGGCGCAGAAATTAGCTTGGAATTTGAAGGAACCGCAGTTGGTGCTTTTGTCGTCGCTGGACCCGATGCAGGCATCGTACTTGCAAGCATCGATGGTTCAGACCCCAAGCCTGTGGATTTATTACATTCTTACAGCAAGGGCTTGCATTACCCACGCACTGTCATGTTCGGCACAGATCTTAAGCCGGGCAAACATACTTTGAAACTTGTGATTGCCAAAGAAACTAAAGGTACGGGCAATTCTGCTCGTATTTTGCAATTCTGTGCCAACTAAATAAAAAAGCGTGGTGTCATTTCGCCACGGAACAAGACACCAAGAAAAAACTAGCCACAGAATTACACGGAATAACACGGAACAAAACACCAAGAAAAAAATTTGCCACAGAATTACATGGAAGCGGCACGGAGCTTTTCTCTGCCTTTTTTCCGTGTTATTCCGTGGCTAAATCTTATTTTGCTTCTTCTTCTGCGCTGGGTTTTTACTTCACCCTGCGTTGGTTCTTCTTCCACTTGGAACGATTTGCATGGGGCGTAGGCAACGATTCAGGGCCATCGTTTCTTCCTTGGGCAGGTGGGTTCTTTTTCTTGGTTACAACTTTTAGAAATGGCAGGACTACTTGTCTTTGTTCTAAGCTGGGATCATTGGTGTTTTGTTGGCTGATTCTCGCTTCATGAAACAAAAAGCTATTCCATAAGCATTTGAATTTTGGGTTGTTGTTATTAAGAAACAAGGCCTTGGTTATGCTAGCCCTAGCTTCGTCGTGCAGATTTTGTTCTTGCAGGTGCCTGACCAATAATTTTAAAAGTTCAAGATTGTTTGGCTGCAATTTGCAGGCTCTCGTTAGATAGCCAATTCCAATTATTGCTTTATTGGTATGAATCAGACTGACACCTAAGAATCTTAATGCCTTGACATTTTTTGGGTCGTTTTTCAGGCAGGCCCTGAAATGAATCATCGCCTGTTTCAAATTGCCATTACCACCCGCTGCAATCGCTTTACCCAATAGCAGATGATAGGTTGCATTATTTTCATTATAGGAAAGGGCTACAGATAAATGACGTGCTGCTTGTTTGAACCGTTTTTGATTCAGAGCAATTTCACCCAAGTGGAGCTGGGTCTGTTCTGCCATCACTCTTGGGAGATCCTGAAAGCGCATTAAAGAGCGAAATATTTTGGCGGCTTTGACTTCCAATCCCAAGGAACGGTACTTGACCGCAGCGACAAAAGATTGATCAACAATAGGTAATAATGAAGCCATAGCAAAACTGCCTCCATGCAGTAACGAAATTTAACAGTAGAAATACATCCCTGTAATCAAGCGAGTATCATAACTTTGATTCAGCTGGAAGCAATAGTAAAGAATGGTTTTCAGCTGATTTCAAACTAGGATGGTTTTATCTCGCCCACCCAGACTCCTTATTTTAAAACTCCATCAACCTCAGCACTCAACCCCTGTATCTTTTTAAAATTTCCTCTTAAGCTTTAAAACAAGTGCTATTTGCAATACCGATCCAAATCAATTCAACCGACTTCTCACGGGTAAGGATTTGCTTTGGGTTTAAAAATGATTGGAAAAATTAATCCGTTAGTTCTGAGTTGCCCCACCATTTCGCCTGAAGATAGAACGAATAGCTAATCTGGGGACCCGGCTCACTCTTGTGTAAAATCAATTCACAGTAATGTTCGGTACCTTTTTAACTCTCGAATTGAAATTATGGGAGCAAGTTCCCTGAAAGCGAAGGGTTCCGAACGATTCTAGGATCATTGTGGACTACAATCTTAATTGGGTCGGTGTTAGGGCTGTTCTTTCCAATAACAATGTCGGTTTTGCTTCTGATTCAAGTGATCTACAAAGCGCTTTGGCTGCTAGTTTATGCTATGCCCCGTATGCTCAATCAGCGTACCAACGAAGTCCCTTGGGGAATCGCTTGCGAATGTGTTATAAATGAGCATTAATTTGACGAATTGGGGGCAATCATGAGCCGAAGATTACGGATTGATTCGATCAAGGTAATGCGGAAAGAGGTGTCGAAATGACGCCATTGGTTTTGGCCTACATTTTCAACATTATCGTACTAATCCCAATTGGCCTTATGACGATGCTTGGCGGCGAAAAGGGAGGGCAGTTAGCCTGCCAGAGCAAGTTCCCTGAGAGCGAAGGGTTCCGAACGATTCTAGGATCATTGTGGACTGCAATCTTAATTGGTTCGGTGCTAGGGCTGTTCTTTCCAATTACAATGTCGGCTTTGCTTCTGATTCAAGTGATCTACAAAACGCTTTGGCTGCTAGTTTATGCTATGCCCCGTATGCTCAATCAGCGGAGCAATGAAGTCCCTTGGGGAATCGCTTCAGTATTTTTCATCATCATCGTCAGCTATCCTTGGATCATTCCTTGGGGGCAGTTGTTCTTTGATACCGTTCGGTGGTGATTTAACCGCTGCCAATGTCGTCACGGTCATTTCTCCACCGCTTTCCGTGGCTGCTTGGTGTCGTGTTTCAAGTTATCAAAGACGACATGAATCAGGTCTTCGGTCTTCTCGGATGACAGCAGGAAGAAACAGAACAGCATTTCATCTTTCGTACCTTCGCCCCATGTCACTCGCTTCGGCGGTGAACTTGGATTGGAAGGATTGCCATCCGAGTTGTCAAAGATTGCCTCCACATCAAGACGAGTCCCGGCAGGTAGCTTGAAGGGACGCTCGTAGTAATACTCGTCCTGCCATTTATAGTTCCAGTTCTTGATGTCGATCAGCGTCTTTACGGTCTTGTCGGGGAGAGTTGCCGTTACTTTCATGGCTTTCCCCAGCAAATGCATATGAGGTACGATCCCGACCATGATAACATCCTTGGGCAACTTGTAAGAAGTGGATCGGCGATAGTCCTTTTCTCCTGCAGCGATGTCCATCTCGTAGTTCGCCATCCAAATGCTTCCGACAAGTTTGGCCGGTTCTTTGAGCGATTCCGCAACCGGCTTCTTAACGAAGTACAGGCCGATTTCCGACTGGTCGGTTTCTTCTTTGCCGGTCGGGTGGTAGTGCATCTGCACGACGAGATCGGAACCTTTCTTCAAATATCGTCCCATGCCATTCGGCAACGGTCGTGGCGTGTTGCCGACCGACCAGCCGCCCAACGCACCGGATGGCAAGAACCCTGGCCCACCGAAGTTAGCGTAACCTGGTTCTGGCGTAGCCTTATCGAGTTTTCGGGCAGTACCGCTTGCATCAAGGAACAATACCGAGTGATGTGCGACTCGCTTATTACCCGGATGAAACTCGATGGCTACAACGAGCTTGTCCTCGGTGATGTCGATAGGAATGACGAAATTCTGGAGCATGTCAGGGCCGTCAGCGGGAACCGTGAATGGTTCGGCCATCTTAACGATCAAGTCCGGTTGGCCGAGTTGCCAGCCTTCGGCGAACTTTGGTGCTGGTGGGAGGTCGGCATCATCGCCCTTGGCTCGGCCCGTCTCGGCCCAAGTCTTGAAGAGTTCAAGTTCCCTATCCGTAAGCCATCGTTCGGCCACGAACTTGTCATGGCCGGGTGAGGGAATCCAAGGCGGCATGATTCGGTCCTGCGTGACAAAAACGATCTGCTTCGCACGCTTGGCGATTTGGTCGTAGTCAGCAAGAGCGAATGGAGCGACTTGACCATCACGGTGACAATTCAGGCAGCGGGTCTGAATGATCGGAGCGATATCACGGGTGTAGGTGACTTTAGCTTTCTCGCCCCCTTTAGGCGGCATCTCGAACAGGCAACCAACCGGCTTAGTTTCTGCGACGACTACGAACTTGCCGTTGCTGGCTAATTTGATTGTGTCGGCCAGGAACTCCTTCTCGGCCTTGAGCTTTCGCCGCCCGATGGCCTCCCAAGAATTGTCGATGGCTCCCCGGTAGGCGAGCTTGCCGTCACGGTCCAACACGAACGCTTCTGGGACGTGGGACGGTTTCAAAACCTGCGCCAGCAGCCCGGATGAGTCGAACAAAATCGGGAACTCCGCCTTGAACTCGGAAAAGTGTTTCAATGCCTGAGTGCGTGTCACCGTAGGATCGGACACGACCCCGAATAGTTCAGCCACTTTCCCCGACTTGGCGGTCATGGCATGGATTTCGTTTAGGGTCTTTATATAGCCATTGGAGATGGGGCATTCCGTTGAGACGAAGACAAACGCCCGAACTCGCTTGCTGTCGTTCTGTTCGAGGCTGTGAATTGTTCCGTTCAGGTCAATCAGCGAGAACGTAATCGCGGGGGCCTTAGCCTTCGTTTGCTCAAACTTGTCATCAGTTTGGGCGTAACCGGCCTGGACGGATAGTCCAACTGAAACGGCCACGGCCCACATCAAGACTGCTCGCATCTTCGTTTCCTCCCAGCTTCCGGTTTCATTCTGTTGCGTACTCTTCAGAATATCTCACTTAACCGTCGTAAGGTATTGAATCAATGCAGATTTTAAGAAATTGATTGCAAACCAGCACGCTATTCTTGAGAAACCCATATTCTCCAGAGTCAAAGTCAATTGGCATGATGGATCAAGCACATACTGAACATCCGGCTTCGGTTCAGAGGCCGTTCCTAAACCGCTTCGATGGTGAAGGTGGCATTTGACCATGCAGGACTGAAGTAGCTTTTCTCTTCGGTGTTTCTCATCATCATCGTGAGCTATCCCTGGATCATTCCTTGGGGGCAGTTGTTCGGAGCTCGATAATCAAGATCATTCTTTAGTACTAGTTTTTCTGCACTTCATGCAAATCAACGATAAAGTGTGAGTGATTGATTCGGATAGCCTTCTTTGGAAGATTGCAAAATGAAAACAGAGGGATCTGGATAACCAGACCCCTCTGTTTAGTGGAGGCGCGGGGAATTGAACCCCGGTCCCGAAGCCCTTCCATGCCGGCGTCTACGTGCGTAGCAAACTGATTTGGCAGTCTTACTCTGCCGCGTTCACTCTGGTGGATTCAAATTGCAAAGCCACTTCAAGCTAACCGAGTGTAAAGTCTAGCAGGGGTTGCCCTCAGTATCAGCCACTTGCGTGACCTCTAACCCCCACGATCCAGATTTAACTAGCGCGCTAAAACCTCTCTGGCTAAGCTCCTAGACGCGCGGCTGCTGTTTTATTAAGCAGCCATTGAGAACTGCGGTTCTGCAGTTAAGTTTGATCAGATATTTACGTGGCCATCTGATCAACCACGGCACGCAACCTGCACTTCCGTAAGCCCGGTCGAAACCGGATCGCCCCCGAAAAATACAAATCACTAACTCTTCCTATTATATCTCTCGAATTACTTCTCGAGATATAGTATTTTTCGTAATTACAGTAATATTATTTCAACTATTCTGTCTTTTTTAGGAAAAATCATGATTTCACTGCCTACTTTCCTCACTTTTGCCCTGCTGGCAACACATGCAGAACCCCAAACCATCCCGCTTTGGCCTAATGGTGCCCCTGGCGCAATGGGTACCGAAGATAAAGACAAACCCTCTCTGACCCTATATTTGCCTGCCAAGGAAAAAGCAAACGGCACAGCGGTGGTAGTATGCCCGGGTGGTGGTTATGGCGGATTGGCAATGAGCCATGAAGGGAAAGAGATCGCAGAATTCCTTAATCTTCAGGGTATTTCTGCATTTGTAGTTAAATACAGACTTGGGCCAAAGTATCGACATCCCGCACCCTTAATGGATGCACAACGCGCAATAAGAACGGTTAGGGCGAATGCAGCCAGCTATGGGGTGGATTCAAAGAAAATCGGAATCTGGGGTTTTTCTGCGGGTGGGCACCTTGCATCAACAGCGGGCACCCAGTTTGATGCTGGCAACCCCGAAGCTGCGGATGCCATCGATAAAGCAAGTTGCAGGCCAGATTTTTTAATTCTTTGCTATCCGGTTATCACTTTTGAACCACCCTTTGCACACATGGGCTCACGCAATAACCTTTTGGGCAAAGATGCGGATGCAAAGCTTGTGGAAAGCCTTTGCAATCATACTCGGGTAACCGCACAAACCCCGCCCACTTTTCTTTTTCACACCGATGAAGATACCGGTGTCCCCCCTGAAAACAGCATTTTGTTCTACCTAGCTTTGAAAAAACACAAAGTGCCTGCAGAGCTTCACATCTATGAAAAAGGCAAGCATGGCGTAGGGCTTGCAACGAAGATGGGTGAAACATCAAGTTGGCCAGACCGGTTGGTCGGCTGGTTAAAAAACAGGGATATGATTCCTGCCAAGTAGTGCTTTTATCTAGAACCCATCAAGGAGATCTTGTATCCCCTCTTGACGAACTTCCGTAATTAGAACTAAAATTCGGAAAGTCAAAATAAGGACTTGGGGTATTTGTATACCATTTGAATTAAAGCAAAAGGTAAGAAGCACTTAAGTGGTTGGTTTCAAGGATGAAAGCAGCTTTTGAAATGCGCATGGTTTCGATTACAAATGGGTTGCAGGTTTGGGCTAATGCCAAGCTGAATTTCTATTTGGAAATTTCAGGCAAGCGCCCCGATGGTTATCATGAATTAAGTACATTCATGGTGCCTGTGCGGATACACGATGTTTTAGAATTTCGCGAAGCCCCAACAGGTTCGATCAAGCTTTGGTGCGATTCGAAAGAGTTATCTACGGGGCCGGATAATCTGATAGTTCGTGCTGCAACCATGCTGCAGGAAGAAAGTAAAAAGCCATTGGGTGCGGAAATCCGTTTATTCAAGCACATTCCATGGCAGGCAGGATTAGGCGGTGGTTCTTCAGATGCAGGTGCCACGCTTTGCGCTTTGAATCAACTCTGGAAGCTAAATCTAACTGAAAAAACTCTAGAGGAAAAAGCTGCAAAGCTAGGCAGTGATGTGCCATTTTTTCTTCAAAAGAAGGCAGCTTGGTGCACAGGCCGGGGCGAAAAAATCTTGCCTTCAGCTTTTCGATGTGATCTAAGTATCTTGATTGTAAAGCCTGTTTTCGGTCTCTCCACCGCAAGTGTTTATTCGCGTTTAAAAATCCCCACCTCTCCAAGGGATCAAGCGGAAGCCCAGGGCTCATTTGTTGGTTCAGAAATTAGCAAAGTCAACGATGGGTTATTTAACAGGTTGCAGGAACCAGCACTTGAATTAGAGCCTGCACTTGGGGTATTGTTCGAAGCCTTGAGGATGGCTGGGGCTAAAAACCCCTTACTATGTGGTAGTGGGTCTGCAATTTTTGCGCTTTTTGAACACGATGAACGGGCTCTTGAAGTTGCAAAATCTCTCCTTCATGGCCCTGCTAGAAATCTTATACAGCATACTTTTATCACTAGGC
>Ga0208482_1000033_pt1 | contig 45182 bp, 40 predicted proteins | sample LakMenEpi26Sep10_FD_150737 | JGI IMG/M metagenome (GOLD analysis project Ga0208482, IMG submission 150737) | Freshwater microbial communities from Lake Mendota, WI - 26SEP2010 deep hole epilimnion (SPAdes) | ecosystem: Environmental > Aquatic > Freshwater > Lake > Epilimnion/Euphotic zone ... | reverse complement strand
TGTACGGGCGCGAACCGATGTCGAACACCACCTGCTGCAGTCCGGCGAGCGCAGGCACCGAAGCCGACAGCGCCGGTGTGCCACGACCGAGGGCACGCCACTCGCTGGTGCCGAACGTGTCGAAGTAGTTCCCGAGGGCGTCGTGAATCAGCGCCACATCTGCTGCCGGCAACCCCTCAGTGCTGAACGCCAGACGGCTCCCCGCCGCCACCTCCTCGTACACAAGATTCTGGGTCTGGCGGAGCACGGTGTACTCCCCGTTGAGAAGGAAACCCGTGAGGATGGCGAACAGGCTCCCCAATGCCGTCATGTACGCCGCAGCGGTCAGCCCGGCGTGTTCGCGCCCCGAAGTGTGCACCACACGGTGCAACAACACCGTGGTCCCCAACGCCAGTGCGAGCGCGCCACCGAGAGAGATCAGCAAGATGACGGATGTCGGAAGGGAAGCGAGCCAGGCCACAGCGCCCGCATCCTAGATGCGGCCGGGCACTCGCTGTCATAGGACCACTACATTGCTGCGGTGCCCACACCCGTGCTCCCAGCCCAGCAAACGGCCACGACGGGTGCTCGCCCCCGAGCTGTTCGCTGGGCGGTGGCGCTGGTTACGGCAACAGCGCTCATTGCCGGCGCGTGCACCACCACCGACGAGGTGGAAGGCACGGTGCGAGTAACCGGGTCGTCGACACTCCGCCCAATTCTCTCAGTGGTGGCCGGTCGGTACGCCACCGAGCAGCCATTCGTGAACATCGACCTCGACACCCCAGGCACCGCTGACGGGTTCACACTCTTTTGTGACGGACTCGCCGACATCACCGGGGCGTCACGGCCGATGAACGAGCGTGAGCAAGAGGCGTGCCGGTCGAGTGGCGTCGACTGGATCGAACTCATCGTCGGATACGACGCCATCGTGGCGTTCACCCCGACCACGGATCCACCCATTGAATGCCTCACCACAGCCCAGCTCTACGCTCTCGGCGGACCTGAATCCCAAGGACGACGAACGTGGGGTTCCACCGCATCACTCGCGGAAGATGTCTCCGCCGGAGATGGCGCACCCCTCGCCGCCCTCGGAGAACGACCTCTGACCTTCGTTGGCCCGGGTATCGAGTCGGGCACCCGAGCGGCGTTCATCGATCTCGCCATCGCCCCGATTGCCGAGTCACGCGGCAAAGCCGCCGCACTTCGGGCCGACACGCGCTCACCCACGGGGGCCAGCGTCATCATCAACGAGGTCGCCTCCACCGGCGGGGCACTCGGAATTCTCGGACTGGCGGCATTGGCGGGAACGGAGTCCGTTGTGCGTCCTGTGGCACTCAATGACGGTCAGGGGTGCATCTTCCCCAACCTCGAATCCGTGTCAGCGGGGACGTACCCGCTGACTCGAGAGTTGTCGGTCTACGTCGCCCGGAGTCGCGACGGCTCAATACCCCCTGCCGCACTCGGATTCGTTGGCTACCTCCTCAGCGACCAAGGATTCGACCTTGCGTCTGAGGCAGGAGCACTTCGCCTGGACGACCAACGCATCAACGCGGTGCGGGCCCAATGGTCCGACGCATCAGCCGCTGCAAACTGAGCCGATGACCTAGATCTGATTTGAGGTCTCCGAACCTCAGATCGGTCAGCGCCTCGGGAGTAGGGGCCTCGCCATCGGGCAGTTGACCGTGTCGGTCCCAGCGAGCAATGGCCTCTTCGGTGGCCGCTGCGGTGGGACCTACGGGGCACTCGCCGTGTCCCTCCTCATTGGACAGATCCCCTGAGGACCCGCCCGGGTTCCCGTGATGCTCCAGGGGAGCGCCGCCGGGGCGATGGCGTAGGTAGGGTTCTCGGGACCCTTCTTCCGGGGAGGTTCACGCCCTCGTAGCTCAGAGGAAGAGCAACCGCCTCCTAAGCGGTAGGCCGCAGGTTCGAGTCCTGCCGGGGGCGCTGGGTTACCACCGCAACGAGGTGCGCCGGGCGGTCACCCGCCCGGCGCACCCTCAGGAATTTCGTCGGCCCGCTAGATCAGCCGGTGTATTGCGGCGACACGACGTCACCGGACGGAGCCGTCGTCGAGGTCGTCGGCCCAACTGGTGTGGACGTGCTCGGTGTCGGGACAGGTTCACCGGAGATCTCGATGAACGGCGCCTCGAGCCAGGTGGTGGGGACCAGCTCCCACCCTGCGGGAAGCACACTCGGCAAGACAAGAGTGCCGTTGTCCCCTGGTAGCCCGGGTTGACCATTGAAACCAGGCAGGCCGGGGTCCCCTGGGCCGTTGGGCGTGCCACCCGCGCCACCGAGGCCACCAGTTCCGAACGTTCCGCCCGTCCCACCGGCCCCAGGCGACACCTCTACGACCGGCGCACCGTCGGCGAGGAGCAATGAGTTGGTGCCCACAAAGCCGAACGACCCGTCAGTGCCAGCTGAACCATTCGTGCCGTTGGGTGTTGGCGCCGTGCCATTCACGCCGAGTGCACCTGCGAAGCCCGCAGTGCCGGGCGCGCCGTTGGCCCCCACCAGGACGTCGATCGTCACGGTTGCGCCGGTCGTGTTGGTCCAGCTGCCCGACACCTTGGCACCGGCACCGCCGACACCACCGGATCCGCCGACACCACCCTGACCACCGGCACCACCGACGAATGTATTGGTGAAGCCATTGCCGCCGCTGCCGCCGGGACCACCGTTCCCGGCGGGACCACCGTTCCCGGCCTTGACGGTGAAGGAGATGGTCTCACCCGCGAGCACCGTGCACGTCGTTGACGACGTCACCTGACCGAGGGTCGCACAAGTGCCAGTGGCGGCTGACGCCGACCCAGACCCAAGCCCCACGGCGACAACGGCAGCGCCGAGCGCCGAAACCGCTAAGAATCACTGAACTTTGCGACCACCGAACATCAACGCACTTTTTATCAGTCAGTCTGGATTTTCGTCACAGTACTAGATGCAGGGGCGCCTCCGGATTGGCCCGCATCTGGCATTCGATGATGGTGTGGCCACCGGGAATGTTGATCAGCACCCCCATGACACCGTTCGATCGGCTCGTTGGCATTCGACTCGAAACGACACCGACCACTAGGTGAAACTGCTCAAGCGATCCTTGATTCGCCTCGCCGACCATGCGGGAAGTATCCGCAGGTTTGTGTGCCGCCCGGGTGGAACCACCACTCCCGCTTCACATCACTGGCCCTGCCCGCGCGCAACCTCGACCGCTTCGAGGCGACGCACAATGTCCGCTGGCGCGACAACACCCACGACACGGCCCCTATCCATCACCAACGCCCTCCCACTTGCAGCCGAGTTGAGACGTTCCAACGCGGCGTCCATGGGCTCATCTGGGTCAAGCACCGTCACCCAGGGGAGCGGGACAGCAGCGTCCTCCACACGAATGACCTCCCGTTCACCCAATGGAAGTTGTTTGATGTCACGAAGCGCCAACAACCCGAGTGGATTCCCCGAGGCGTCGACGACGGGAAACGTCGAGAACGGATGGGCGAATACGTAGTCGGAGACGAAATCCGCCACCGTGATTCCCGCTCGAACGACAACGGGATCACGAGACATCACCTCACCAACACGCACCCCACTGAGCGTGGACTGCATCCGCACGTAACCCTCCTCCCCATGGGCGGCCATGGTGATGAACCAACCAATCAACACCAGCCACACCCCGCCAAGACCGGCGCCGATCACGGTGAACCCGATACCGGACGCAATGAGCATCCATCCGAATACCCGCCCTGCCTGGGCGGCACGCACCGCAGCACGCACTCGGTCGCCGGTTGCCGCCCACCACGCCGCACGCAAAATCCGCCCACCATCCAATGGGGCGGCAGGAACAAGATTGAACACTGCGAGCAGTCCGTTGATGAGGGCGAGCCACTCGACGACACCCGTGAGCAAACCCGACCCACCAATGAGATTCAACGCCGCCGCCAACGCAGCGAACACGCCGGCGAGCACCACGCTCACCAATGGGCCAACGGCGGCGACCCACAGATCCGCTCGGGGGCTCGTTGGCTCGCCTTTCAGTTTGGCCACGCCACCGAACATCCACAGGGTGATCGCCTCAACCTCAACCCCGTTGCGTCGGGCCACGACAGCGTGAGCAAGTTCGTGTGCCAGCAAGGAGCCAATGAAGACCGCCCCAGAGACGACACCGGCAGCGATGTACGCCACGACGGGAAGATCGGGGTAGAGCACGGGGAACCGACCGGCGGCGAGCCCGAATACAACGAGGAGCAGGATCACCACGACGCTCCAGTTCACGCCGATCCGGACCCCAAACAACCGCCCCAAACGGAATGTCTCGGACATATGGGTGCCTCCCAGTTCACGGGCACGCTGTACGCATGCCAAGCACCCCCGCCGGGCATCGTCAACCTACCGTCAGCGGCTGAAGTTCCCTCCTCGTGTGCAGTGCCTCCGAGGGGGTGGAATCATGGAGGAGTGACGTCAGACAGCACCAACACCCCCACCACTGCCGAACTCGATCAGATGGCGGTCCAGCTGTTGCTCGACCCGGACGTGCGGGCGGTCCCCTTTGAGCACTACCGAACGCTGCGCACCCACGCACCACTACACGGCGCCTCGTTCGGACCGCTGTGGTTCGCAACCCGCTACGACGACTGCCATGAGGTACTGCGACACCCGAACACTGCCCAGCCTCCGACTCGGCTCCCCGAAGATCCCGAACCAGGCGCCGCTGGCGACGACGAGGGAGGCCCGTTCCTATTCGGTCGACGGGACCGTGATGTTGACCCCACCGCACAGAAGTCGCTCCTTCGTCTCAACCCTCCTGACCACACACGACTCCGGGGCCTCGTCAGTCGCGGGTTCACGCCCCGCCGAGTCGAGCAGTTGCGGCCAGCCGTTGAGGCCATGACTGATGCAGTGCTCGACGATCTCGCCGACGCCGGCGAAGGCGACCTGTTGGACCTCGTGGGCTTCCCGCTTCCCGTCCGGGTCATCGGGGAACTCGTTGGCGTGCCCGCCGAGGACCGGGACTCGTTCAGAACACTCGTCCGTGACGCCGCCACCTCGCTGGAACCGGGTATCACTCCCGAACAACAACAGGCTGCAGTGGCCGCCGGCTTGCAGCTGCGCGAGTACTTCGATGTCCTGATCGCCGAACGAAAAGCCAACCCACGCGATGACCTCACGTCGGCACTGGTTGCTGTCCAAGCGGCTCAACTCGCCGGCGAGGAACCGGGAACGGATCCGTTGACGGATCAGGAGATGATCGCCACCCTCATCTTGATTTTCGCCGCCGGATTCGAAACCACGACGAACCTGATCGGCAACGGCCTGTGGTGCCTGCTGAAACATCCCGGCGAAATGGAACGCCTGCGCTCCGACCCGACGCTGGCACCAGCTGCGGTTGAAGAGATGCTGCGTTACCAATCACCCGTTCAGATGGATGCCCGTCGCACCGTCGCCGACATTGAGATCGGCGGACAGTCCATCCCACGCGGGCACTGGATCATCACTCTGTTGGGCGCTGCGAACCGCGACCCGGAAAAGTTCGATCATCCAGAGGATTTCCACATTGTGGACCGCCCAACCCCCGTACTGAGCTTCGCCACGGGCATCCACTACTGCCTCGGCGCCTCACTTGCGCGCATGGAGGGACGGGTGTTCTTCAACCACCTACTTGGCCGCTTCAACACCATCGAACTGACGGCCGATCCGGAGTGGCGCAACACGTTCACGCTGCGCGGACTCAACACCCTTGACGTCCGCGTGGGGTAGCCGGTTCGGCGCCAAACGCTGACGTCAGTTCGCTGCCGCAGTTACTCGCCGGTCCGCAGCGGCGGCGAGAGAGCGAGCCAACCGGCCGAAAATCAGGTGGTGGAACGGCGTGACCGCCAGCCAGTAGGCCCGACCGAGCAGGCCGCGAGGCGCGAACATCGCCAACTGGCGAAGGCTGCTCCCTCCACCGGGGAGAGGCTCGATGCGCCAGTCGAGCCATCCCGTCCCTGGGAGTCGCATCTCTGCCCTGAGTCTGACCTCTTGAGGACGATCAGCGACCTCCACCCGCCAGAAATCGAGCGGGTCTCCCGGACGCAGATCATCGGGGTGGCGACGGCCCCGGCGCATGCCCACCCCGCCGGTCAGCTTGTCGACAACGCCGCGGATGCGCCACAACCACCCGAAGCCATACCAGCCGCGATCCCCGCCGATACCTGACACCACTGCGTACAGCTCCTCGGGCGGCGCCACCGAGAATGCGTGCCGCTCGTCGGTACGCAACGTCCCTCCCGACCAGCCGGGGTCGGTGGGAATCGGATCGGCAGGATTGTCACCGGTGACCGTCGGGGAGCGAACCGACCCTGCCCACGAGGTGACGACGTCGAGTTCGCGGATGTGCTGAAGGGCGCGGGCAATGGCGTCGGCGAGCGGAACCGTGGTGTGGGGGACCCACCGATTGACGTCGTGATCAGCTCGAACCACGACATCAGTAGTGAGGCTGGCAACAAGTGGTCGGGCCAACCCGATCGGGAGGGGGGTGACGACATTGATCCAGTGCGAGGAGAGTCCTGGGGACAGGACCGGGACCGGGATGATCACTCGCCGGGGGAGACCGGCAACGGAGGCGTAGACCTGCATCATGTCGCGATAGGTCAGGACCTCCGGGCCACCAATGTCGAGAACTCGCCCTGCGGTGTCGGGGACATCGAGGATGGCGACGAGGTAGTACAAGACGTCACGGATCGAGACCGGTTGGCACCTGGTGCGCGTCACCCACTTCGGTACCACCATGACCGGAAGCACCTCGACGAGACTGCGCAGCATCTCGAAACTGGCGCTGCCTGACCCGATGATGATTGCTGCGCGAAGTTCCGTCACCGGCACCGGGCCCGCAGCGAGTACAGCTCCCACCTCATGGCGACTTGCGAGATGAGGAGAGAGTCCCTCATCAGGACCGAGTCCTCCGAGGTACACGATGCGACTGACGCCGACCGCAGCCGCCGCGTCCCGCACGTTCGCTGCCCCACGGCGGTCGGCATCAGCGAAGTCGGTCGCGCCACCCATGGCATGCACTAGGTGGTAGACGACGTCGGCCCCGGCGAACGGCGCATCAAGCGAGGCACGGTCCAGCACATCGCCCTGTGCGATGCGGACCTCCTGTGCCCACGGCATGCCGGCGAGGTTCGCTGGGGTACGCGCAACGCAAGTGACCTCGTGTCCGGCAGCGAGAAGGCGAGTGACAAGCCGGCCGCCCACGTAGCCCGAAGCCCCGATGACGACACACCTCTTTGGTGCGATCGGAGACGATGGCAAACTCACAGCAGGCCCAGTTCAACCACCGCAGGAGCATCACTTCGCATCCGAGGTTCACCCGTGCGGGGGTTCGTCTCGCTCCGGAGGCGCCGCACCTCCATCTGGCCTTCAGCGCAGTGCGCAACAAATGGGCACCATCCACACAGCACCCCTGGGTTGGCGTCAGCCATGCCGGCCTCGCGAGCCTCACCAATCTGGTGCCAACGCTTCGCCAGTTCCGCCCGGGCGGCTTCCAGAGCACCCTCGTCGACGGTTGCCGACAACTGGCCGGTTCGTCCCACCAGTCCGCCGTCAGCCGTCTGGGCTGCCGTGAAATACAGAAGTCGGGCCAGGGTTGGCGTGTGCTCCCCCATCTCCATCAGCGCCGCCGCGTACCACATGGGTTGCAGCAACTTCTCGGCGTTCTGCTCAGCAGACCATGGCTTCCCGGTTTCGGGCGGTGTGCCGGTCTTGTAGTCAGTCACGATCACGGCGTCGCCGCCGGTGGTGCCGTCGCGCTCAACGAGGTCAATGATCCCGAAGAACGGAACGCCGGCCACCTCGGCGCGCACGCGCATCTCTTGGTGCACCGGGTCAACCTGTGCAGGCGCGAACTCGGCGAAGTACGCGCTGATGGCTGTCCACGCCTTGTGTTTGAATCGACGTGTCGCCACCTCGTCGAACCCGAGTGCTTGGAAGTCCCCCCGCTCGGAGAATGGCGTGAAGTACTCGGTAGCGATCTGGCGAGCCGCGTCAGGAGTTCGCCCCTCGGGCGACAACTCAAGAAGATCCTCCAGCACCTTGTGCACAAAGGTGCCCATGACAGCCGGTTCCCCGGGGGGTGGTTCGGGCAGACCCTCGACGTAGCGGTACCACCAACGGCGGGGACACTGCTTCCACAAAGACGCGCCCGATGGGCTGAGATAGGTGCTCACCGGTCCATTGTGGCCGCGAAGTGCGACCCCTGCTCGCTCCAGCGACCCAACGACGCAACGACGGTTGGGAACAGGCAGGGGGCAGTCAACGGAGGGGCCTAGCGAAGCTCAACTCGTGACCGTCGGGATCGCGGACGTGGAAATAGCGCTCCCCCCAAGGTGCATCCGCCGGGGCAGCATCGGGAACCCCACCAGCGGCAATCACCCGCGAGTAGGCGGCATCCACGTCATCAACCCACAGGATCACCCGGCCCCAGATCCCCTCAACTGGAGCGTGTTCGGGATCGAACTGGAGGTTCACGAAGCCGGTCCCAGCCCGCAGGGAAGTGAACGGGGTACCCCGGCCGCCGAAGGCGACCTCGAAGCCCACCGCCTCGTAGAAGGCCACCGACCGGTCCATGTCCGACACAGCGAGGGTGACGGCGCTGAGGGCCTCGATGGGGGTGTGTCGGGAGCCAATTTTCATACCAGAGAGGCTGTCACAACCGGTCCGTAAGATGCTCACCGTGCGTCTGCTCCACACCTCCGACTGGCACCTGGGCAAGCGGCTCCACGGCGTCGAGCTCCTCGACCACCAGGCCGAGTTCATCGACTGGTTGGTGGAGGTGGTGCGCATCGAGGGCGTCGACGCCGTCATCGTCGCCGGTGACCTCTACGACCGCTCCAACCCGCCGGTCGCCGCAATCGAGGTCTTCGACACGGCTGTCGCCCGACTGGCGGGAACCGGCGTGCCGCTGATCATGATCTCCGGCAACCACGACTCAGGCACTCGAGTCGGCACGCACGCCGACCTGCTCCATGCGGTCGGGGTGCACATGCGAACCGATCCTGCTCGCATCGACCAGCCTGTGATGCTGAGCGATGCCGAGGGGGCCGTTGCCATCTACGGACTCCCCTATCTCGACCCCATCGCCACACGCTCGGTGCTGGAGACCGACGCCGCAAGCCACACCGCAGTCCTCACCGCAGCAATGTCCCGTGTCCACGCTGATCTCGCCACCAGACCCGGGACGCGATCGGTCGTCGTGGCGCACGCGTTCATCGCTGGTGGTTCGACATCGGACTCCGAACGTGACGTAACCGTCGGGGGGGCGCCGTCGGTTCCCGTGTCCATCTTTAGCAACGTCGACTACACCGCACTCGGCCATCTGCACGGCCCACAAACCATGGAGGGAACCGTCCGCTACAGCGGATCGCCTCTTGCGTACTCCTTCTCGGAGGCCGGGCACACCAAGTCCGTCTCATTGATCGATCTCGACGCATCCGGCGACGTCACCATCACCGAAATCCCGACACCGGTACCACGTCCACTGACGGTCATCAGCGGGACGCTGGAGGACGTGCTGGCCAACCCGGCGCACACCGCCATTGAGGACCACTGGGTGAGCGTGACGCTCACCGATCCACTACTTCCCCCAGGGCCCATGGCCCAGCTCAGGAACCGCTTCCCCCATGCCCTGCACCTCTCCCACCAGCCCGAACGCACGACTGAGGCAACGGAGGCCACTCGGGCAGAGAGGATCGAGGGTCTCCACGATCGGGACGTGGTGATGAACTTCTTCGTGGACCAGGCGCTGCGCGAGCCGGACGAGAACGAGGTGGCCATCATCGACGAGGCACTCGATGCGACCCGACCGGGCGGGAGTGAGCACTGATGCGACTCCACCACCTCGAGATCCGGGCATTCGGCTCATTCCCTGGCACTGAACGAATCGATTTCGACGCCCTCGCCGACAGCGGCCTGTTCCTGTTGAGCGGACCAACCGGCGCCGGCAAGACCACCATCCTCGATGCCATCTGCTTCGCGCTCTACAACGAGGTGCCGGGAGCCCGAAAGGGTCGGACCGAGGAACTTCGGAGCCACCACGCTGCGAGCGACACGCTGACCACCACCATCCTCGAGGCCACCCTCGGAGGTCGTCGCCTGCGCATCACGCGAGCGCCGGCGCAGGAACGTCCGAAGCGGGTCGGCGAGGGGACAACCCGGCAACCCGCAACCGTGAACGTCGAGGAACTCGTCGACGGCGACTGGGTTTCCCGCGCCACCAAACAGGAGGAAGCGACCAGTCTGGTCACCGAACTCCTCGGCCTCAATGCCAGCCAGTTCCAGCAGGTGGTCCTGCTGCCTCAGGGCCAGTTCGCCGAGTTCCTCCGCGCCTCTTCCACCCAGCGCCTCCCACTCCTGCAGGCACTCTTCGATACGACGAGGTTCGTCAGCATCGAGAACTGGCTGCGGGACGAGGAGTCAAGAGCAGGCAGGGCAGCAGCGAAGATCAACCAAGCCATGGATCTCGAGGTCCAGCATCTCAGTGAGCAACTTGCCGTCGACCCCCCCGATCCTGCTGATCGCAACGAGTGGCTCGACGAGCTCAAGCGAACCTACGCGGCAGACAAGGCAGCGGCCGACGGAGCCGTGACGCGAGCTGAGGCGGCACAAGCGCTGGCCAACGACCTCGCAGCAGCGCAGAAGGCGCTAGCCGACGACCAGGAGACCTTTCGGACTGCTGCTCAGCGCAAGCAGGAACTCGACGACCTCGCTCCTGAGCATGACGCAACGCAGGCGCGCCTGGCGGCCGCCCGCAAGGCCGTGGGCGTCCGGACGCTGCTCGAGTCGTGCGACCGGCACTCCACTGCGCTTGAGCAAGCGGAGGAAGCGCTCCTGAAGGCAACGTCGCAGCTCGACGCCCTGCGTCCGGGACTGTCATCCACGTCAGATGACGACCTCACAATTGAGCGGGACCGAATCACCCAGGTGCTGGCAGAGTTGAAGACAGCACTGAAGGTTGAGCGCACCACCCTCCCTGACGCTATTGCGGAGGCCGCCCGGCTAGAGGGGGAACTTCACCGCATCGACGACGAACTCACCTCACTCACGGCCAAACTTGATCAGCATGACACCTCGCTGAAAGAAGACGAACGTGCAAAGGCTCAAGGCGCACAGGCGCAGCGTCAGCAGGCGATTGCCGTCGAGCGATCGAGCCAAGCCAAGGAGGCACTGGGTCGCGCCAAGGACCGGGCAGACCTGCTTGACAAGCGAGCCAAAGCCGAAACCCGACTCGGAACGGCGCAGGAGCAACTTGACGCCGCTCGCCGGAAGAAGGTGGAGGTTCTCACACGGCGTATGGCTGGACTCGCCGCCGAGCTCGCCGGGGAACTCGAACCCGGCGATCCCTGTCCAGTGTGCGGTTCAGCCGAGCACCCGCACCCCGCTGAACCCACAGACGCCCACGCATCCCAGGCGGAGCTCGACGCTGCCGACGCCGCCCTCAACGCTTCGACGGCGGAATTCAGTGCGGCTGAGACCCTGCTCGACACCCTGACGGATCGCATTACAAAGCTGAACGAGGCACTCAGCCACAAGAGTCTTGAGGAGATTGAGGAAGCCGCCACCACCGCAGCAGCAGAGGAGGAGGCATTCGCTGCAGCCATCGCAGCTGGTGACGAGGCCGCCACCCGGCTTGAGGGGGCGGAGCAGGCCCGGCAGGAACTCACCAACCGGCAACGCGAGGTGGAACAGTCACGGCCGAAGAAGGGCGCAGACCTCCAAACGGTCACCAATCGTGTGGTCGATCTGCGGAAGATCGTTAGCGACGCTGTCGACGGCTTCCCCACGCTAGATGCGCACAGGTCACATCTCGACGGACTCCGTGATGCCGTCGCAATGCTGCTCGCCCAACGCAGCGCCAAAAATATAGAGGCAAAGCAGCTGGCGATCGCACGGGAGGCGGCACGGACGGAAGCGACCCGCTCTGGCTTCGACGGCCTCGATGACGCCGCCGCTGCGGTGCTCCCTCCAGAGGATGTCGACGCCCTCAACGCAGCTGTAAAGAAGATCGATGACGAGCGCTCGCGTGTTGAAGCGATCCTCGACAGCGAACGACTGCAGGAAGCCAATGCGGCAGCACCCGCGGATCAGGTGGCCGCTGAGGCTCGAGCGACGGAAGCCAAACAGACCTACAACGACGCTGTGGGAGAGAGCCAGCGCATCAAGGGGCTGTGCGAGGCGATTGCGCACTGCCGGAAGCAACTGGTCAGGAAGTCGGAGGAGGGCGGACCCATCGCTGACCGACACCGAGTCCTCCGCACGCTCTCCGACCTCGCCCGTGGCGAGAAGGGCGGCCTCATACCCAATCAGCGCATGCGACTCACCAGTTACGTGCTGTCAGCTCGGCTCCAGCTCGTCGCCGATGCTGCGAGCAAGCGACTCCACCACATGTCACAGGGCCGCTACGCACTCCGACAGACCGACGAGGCACTCACCGGTCAGCAGGCTGGGGGCCTGGGGCTTGAGGTCATCGACACCTACGCCAACAGCACCCGGAGCACGAACAGCCTCTCGGGCGGAGAGAGTTTCGCTGCCTCCCTCGCATTGGCGCTCGGCCTCGCCGACATCGTTGCCGCCGAAGCTGGCGGCTCAAGCCTCGAGACACTCTTCATCGACGAGGGTTTCGGCAGCCTTGACGAGGAATCGCTGAACTCCGTGCTCGACATCCTCGATGACCTACGAAGTGGTGGCCGCACGATCGGCGTGGTGAGCCACGTGGCGGAAATGAAGGAACGAATCCCGGTACACCTCACCGTCCACAAGTCCGATCGAGGGTCCCGGATTACGCAGTAGGTCGGGACACCCCTGCGCTATGCAAGATCAGGTCGGCCATCGTCCCATGCCTCGGCTGCATCCCAGTCAGGATCTTCATCCTCAGGGAAAAGAAGGTAGGCCTTCCGATCGGCGGCCGCCATCGCCTTGCGAACAGTCTGCTCCACACCTCGTCGAGCTGCGTCCGCCACGTCGACTCCGAGTTGACGAGCCAACCCAAGAAGCTCCGGCTCCACATCTACGGTGACTTCGACAGAGCGCACATCAGAAGGGTCTCACAACACTGCCTCTCCATCAATGGAGGGCTCGGAGGCAGGTGACCGTTCGACGGTCTCCCGCAGGATCGTTCCCGACCTCTGCTCACGGCGAGCCGGAGCCCCTACCCACCGTCACGCCTGCGTCACGGGTAGGGGAAGATCGCCTCGATCCGGGGACCATCCGACGACCAGAACACCTTGTAGGGGTGTCGACCGGGCACGGCGAGACGGAACACGATGCCATCGGCCGTCTGCACGGCCGCCGACATTCCCTGCGCTCGAGCCGGACTGGCGAAGATCGCCTCGCACACGTCCATCACATCGTTGTAGAGGTCAGGGTCGCTCTCCTCGAGTTCGTCGAGCTGAGCGTCCGCCACCTCGGAGTACTCGCCGTCGGACACGGGCGCTACGCCGCTCACGCCGACCGGCGTCGCGACTTCCGCACGGTCTTCGACGCCGCAGCACGGGCCAGGAGGTCGCGGAGTTCGGGGCTCTCCTCGTACTCCAGTTGCGCCTCGGTCACGACACGCGCCGGAAGGAGCAGGATGCTGCCGTCCGAGTTCTCCTGAAGGACGAACTTCTGGTTCGGGTGACCGGGAAGCACAACCCGGCTGCGGGCGTCGGTTTCAATCAGGGTCACGCACCTAAGGGTACCGACACGGATAAGTGTGGGCAATAGGGAAAGTGGGATACCTGCCGACGCGAATGCTGGGCCAGTCCGGATCGGATCCGTGTGAGGTTCGTCGGTCACACCTGCCACGATGGCAGCCGTGACCAGCCGCCCCACTCCCCGACCACGCCTGGTGCTGGCCTCGGCCTCCCCGGCGCGCCTGCGGGTGCTGCGTGAGGCCGGTCTCGACCCCGAGGTGGTCACCAGCGGCGTCAACGAGGACGGCACCGACCATCTCCCCACCGCCGAAGCAGTCGTCGTGCTCGCCGAGCGCAAGGCCCGGGCCGTGGCCGAACGCCTCGCCGGCGATGTGGAGGTGGGTTCTCCCAGCCCGGACAGCCGGACCCTCGTCCTCGGCTGCGACTCCATGCTGGACCTCGACGGCGAAGCATTAGGCAAGCCGGCGGACGCGGAGGAGGTGTGGCAACGCTGGGAGCAGATGCGCACCGCCGCCGGGGTGCTGCACACCGGCCACTGCATCATCGACCCGACCAACGACGCGGCCGCCACTGAATCCGTGGCCACCACCGTCCGCTTCGGCGACCCGACCCCCGACGAACTCGCTGCGTACCTCGCCACTGGCGAGCCGCTCGCCGTCGCCGGCGCGTTCACCCTCGACGGCTACGGCGCCGCCTTCCTCAACGGCATCGACGGCGACCCCGGCAACGTCATCGGCGTGTCGATCCCCGCTGTGCGACGGCTCCTCGCCACCCACGGCGTGGCCATCGCCGACCTCTGGGTCCCACCGATACCGGGCGCGTCGACATGACCACGACAACGGGCTCAAGAACGACGACCGTTGGTGCCAGTGCCGCAGCCCACTCAGTCCCCACGGTTACACCCCTGTCAATCGGGCCGATCGTCGTGGACCCGCCCGTTGTGCTCGCCCCAATGGCCGGGGTCACGAACCCGGCGTTCCGCACCCTGTGTGCCCGCTTCGGGGCGCTGCTCGGCGTGAGCGAGATGATCACCGCCCGGGGCCTCGTGGAGCGTCACCGCACCACCTTCGCCATGGTGACCCGGGCCCCCGACGCCGACATCCACAGCGTGCAGCTCTACGGCGTCGACCCGACGGTGGTCGGGCTCGCCGTGCGCATCCTCGTCGACGAGGTGGGTGCCGACCACGTGGACCTGAACTTCGGCTGCCCCGCCGCCAAGGTGACCCGCAAGGGTGGTGGCGCCGCCCTGCCGGCACATCCGGTGCTGCTCGGGCGCATCCTCACTGCCGCCGTCGATGCCGCAGGCGACGTCCCGGTGACGATGAAGATGCGCATGGGCCTCGACGACGACCTGCGCACCGACACCACTGCGGCCCGCATCGCCGCCGACGCCGGCGTGGCCGCCATCGCACTGCACGCCCGAACCGCCACCCAGCTGTACTCAGGCGATGCCCGCTGGGAGGCCATCGCCGAGCTGAAGTCGGTGGTGGCGCAGCACTCCCCCCACACCCCCGTGCTCGGCAACGGCGACATCTTCACCGGTGACGATGCTGTGCGGATGATGGCCGCCACGGGCTGCGACGGTGTGGTCGTGGGCCGGGGGTGCCTCGGTCGGCCGTGGCTGTTCGCCGAGCTCACCGCCGCGCTCGCCGGCCAGCCCGCACCGTCCAACCCGACGCTCGGGGAGATCGTGGCGACGATGGTCGACCACCTGGACCTGTTGTGTGAGCACACGCCCTCGGGCGGACGGCCGGGGATGGAGGCGACCGCCGTGCGTGACTTCCGCAAGCACGTGGGGTGGTACCTGCAGGCCGTGCCGGTGGGATCGGGGGCACGCCGGGCGATGATGGCGGCGGAGACCCGGGACCAACTCGTCGGCGAGCTGCACCGGGCACTCGACACTCTTGGCGCGGGGTTCGTCCCCGATCCCGTCGCCCGCCGCCAGCCTCGCGGTCACACCCATGGACCTCGCCCCGTCGCCCTGCCGCCCTCCTGGCTCGACCACCCCGATGATCCTGAGCCGCCGGCAGGGGCGGACTCCCTCGTATCCGGGGGCTAGTTCCTGCGAATCCAAGGAGGAGCGGAAGGCCAAGTGGTTATACTCAAAAGTATGACTCATCGAGTCGGGCCCAAGGGACAGGTCGTGATTCCCAAGGAACTTCGTGATGATCTCGGCATCCTGCCAGGTGATCTGGTTGAGTTCTGGCGAGAGGGTGACCACGTCATCGTCCGCAGAGCCGTCTCCCAGGAGCCGCTCTTCGGCAGGTTTCGAGATGCCGGCCTCGCTGAACTCCTGGCGGCCGATCGGGCAGCCGAACGGGCCGCCGATCGGGTGGCCGAGGACCGCTTCGACACACGACCCGTCACGTGACCGTCGCCCTCGACACCTGGGCGGTCATCGGATTACTCAACGCCGATCCCGCAGGCGAATCGGTCAATGCGCTCCTCGAGACCACCCGGCCCGTCATGAGTTGGGTCAACCTCGGGGAGGTCTACTACCTCGTCTACCGTCGACGAGGAGAGCGTGAGGCGAATCGTGCGGTCTCGGATCTACGCAGCCTCCTGACAACCGACGAGGCGACCGGTGCCCGGGTCCTCGAGGCAGCGCGGCTGAAGGCGAACCACGGCCTCTCCTGCGCCGATGCGTTCGCTGCCGCCACGGCAATCGCCCACGACGCGGAACTGTGGACCGGTGATCCGGAACTACTCCTCGGCGGCGCTCCGTGGCAGTGGCGCGACCTTCGGTAGCTTCGCTCAGTCTGCGTCAGCAATGACGGGTCCTCCCCCGTCCGCCATAGCCTCGCCGCCCACCGGCGCCGCCTCCCGCAGCAGCGGGAACAACACGACGTCACGCAGAGTGGGGGCGCCGGTGGCCAGTGCCACGAACCGGTCGATACCGAGGCCAAGACCGGACATGGGCGGCATCCCGTGCCGCATGGCCTCAATGAAGTCGTCCTCCATCATCATCGTCTCGTCGTCACCCGCTTCCCGCAGCCGCACCTGGTCGAGCAGTCGCTCCTCTTGCTCGACGGGATCGACGAGTTCCGAGTAGGCCTTGACGATCTCCCAGCCCGCCACCACCACCTGGAACATGTCGAGCACCGACGGGTCGTCGTCGTTGCGACGAGCGAGCGGCACGAGTTCGGCGGGGTGGTGGACGAGGAAACAGGGTTGCACCAGCGACGGCCGGACGGTCCGCTTGTACAGCAGGTCAACCAGCGCTCCGTAAGAGACCGTGTCACCAAGGTCGTCGGCGATTCCCCGCTCGGCGATCTCCGCCTTGAGAGTGTCCACGTCACGCACGACAGCAAGGTCGATGCCGGTGGCGTCACGCACCGCCGTGCGGTAGTCGATGACCGGCCACTCCGCACCGAAGTCGAGGGTGACTCCGTCGAATTCGACAGAGGTGGACCCAGTGACCTCCTCGAGGGCGGCGACGATGAGTTCACGCACCGCCGTCATGTTGTCGGTGTAGTCCCAATAGGCGGCGTACCACTCCAGCATCGTGAACTCTTGGAGATGCGATGTGTCGATCCCCTCGTTGCGGAAGTTCCGGCCGATCTCGTACACCCGGTCGAACCCACCGGCCACCACACGCTTGAGGTAGGTCTCAGGGGAGATGCGCAGGTAGAAGTCGCGGTCGAGAGCGTTGTGGTGGGTCGAGAACGGTCGTGCCGCCGCACCTGAGGCTGCGGCCTGCAACATTGGGGTCTCGACCTCAAGGAACCCGCGCTCGTCGAGCCAGCGCCGGATGAAGGCGATGAGGCGACTGCGGACGAGGAACCGTTGGCGCGACTCGGGATTGCCGAGCAGATCGAGGTACCGCTTGCGATACCGGACGTCGGTGTCGACGACCCCCGCCCACTTGTCAGGCATAGGTTCGAGAGAGCGTTGCAGCACGGTGACGGTGCGGGCACCAAGGGTCGGTTCACCCTTGCCGGTGATGTATCGGTAGCCCTCGACGCCGATGAAGTCACCCATGCGGATGCCCTTGGCCAACTCGCGGTAGACGTCGGGGTCCATCTCGTCCCGGAACAACGACACCTGCATCCGGCCTGACCCATCCTGGAGGGTGCCGAACAGTCGCTTGCCCATGTGCCGCCACAGCATCACCCGACCAGCCACGGTGTCGGTGGGCTCGGGAGGCCCGTCGGCGGCGATCTCCTCGTGGGGTCGACCGCCGGCGGTCGCCAGTTCAAGTACCTCAGCGAGGGTTCCCGAGATCGGGTAGCGACCGGGCGGGGAGAAGCGGGGCGTGGCCTGGTCGGAGTCGGTGGTGTCGGGCACGGCCCCGACCCTACCGTCCGGGGAACTGGTGGGAGTTGCTGGTTGGTGTGCTGCGTTGACCGACCGGCTCAGCGGCGGTCGCCGCCACCGGCCCCACCAGTGATGGCGTCGAAGACCACCTTGCACTCGGGGCACACCGGGAAGCGCTCGGGGTCGCGGGTCGGGACCCAACGTTTGCCGCAGAGCGCCGTGACCGCTTCGCCGTGGATGTAGGCCCGCATCTGGTCAGACTTGCGGATGATGTGGGCGAGGCGTTCATGGTCGCCGTCGTCGAGACGTTCCTCGGGACGTTCGAGGGTCTGCACGGACTCTGCCAGATCGGTCACGGGACCATGGTACGTGGTGCGCAACTACCGTGGAATCGTGGACACCGAGCGTGACGGGTTCGTCGAATATGACGAGGAGGATGCCGTCGGTGTCGGTCCGTGGGTCGGTGCGTGGCCCGACGACGACCGTCTCGACCCCGAACTACTAGCCAACGGTGACCGGCGCAACGTTGCCGACCGGTACCGCTACTGGACCAATGAGGCCATCGTGGCCGACCTCGACGGTTTCCGTCACCCGTTCCACGTCGCTATTGAAAACTGGCAGCACGACCGCAACATCGGGACCGTGGTGCGCACCGCCAACGCCTTCAACGCCAAGGCGGTGCACATCGTGGGTCGGCGTCGATGGAACCGGCGCGGCGCCATGGTCACCGACCGCTACCTCCATGTCCACCACCACCCCGACATGCACGACTTGGTGCAGTGGGCGGAGGCCACCGAACTGCCGTTGATCGGGGTGGACAACCTGCCGGGTTCGGTCCCGCTTGAGACAGCGTCGCTGCCGGGAGCGTGCGTGCTCGTGTTCGGTCAGGAGGGCCCGGGGTTGAGCGACGCCGCCCGCCACGCCTGCACCGAGGTGTTGGCCATCACCCAGTTCGGGTCCACCCGGTCCATCAACGCCGGGGTCGCCGCCGGCATCGCCATGCATGCCTGGGTCCGCCAGCACGCCCACGTTCCCAACACCTGAGCCGACCCCCAGTCGCAACAGCGAACGCCGGTAGCCTGAAACCATGGCCACCGACACCGGCACCCAGCGTGTGGACCTGCCCGTTGAGGGCATGACCTGCGCGGCGTGTGCCAACCGGATCGGTCGCAGCCTCGGCAAGCTTCACGGTGTCGCCGACGCCGACGTGAACCTGGCAACGGAACGGGCGGTGGTGCGTTTCGACCCGAGTGTGGTCGGCATCGACGACTTGCGCGCCACCATTGAGTCGCTCGGATACCGCGTCCCGCTGCATCGCGCCGCCGACCCCGCCGAGGTGGCCGAGGCGAACCGCCGGGCGCTCGGACGACGACTTGGTGTGGCTGTGGCGCTGAGCGTTCCGTTGGTGTTGATCTCAATGGTCCCGCCCCTCATGTTTCCGGGCTGGCAGTGGTTGGCGTTCGTCTTGGCCACTCCGGTGGTGTGGTGGTGTGGGGCACGATTCCACCGCGCCGCAGTACTGAACCTGCGGCACGGCACTGCCACCATGGACACCCTCGTGTCACTCGGCACGCTGGCGGCGTGGGGATGGTCGACGGTGGCACTGTTCGCCCTCGGTGCGGCAGACACCGACCACAGCGGTATGGCGTCCATGACCTCGGGGGACACGGCTCACGTCTACTTCGAGACTGCCGGGGTGATCATCACCCTCATCTTGTTGGGCCGGTGGTTTGAGGCACGGGCCCGACGCCGTTCCGGTGACGCCATCCGGTCGCTGGCCACATTGGGGGCGGCCACCGCCCGACTGGTGGACGGTTCGGAAATCCCTGCTGCCAGCCTCGTCGTGGGTGACCGGTTCGAAGTACGACCGGGAGAACGCATCGCCACTGACGGCGTCGTGGTCGAGGGCCACAGCGCCGTGGACACGTCAATGGTGTCGGGCGAACCGGTCCCCGTCGAGGTGGGTGTCGGTGACGAGGTCATCGGTGCGTGCGTGAACGATCACGGGTTCCTGGTGGTGGAGGCCACCCGGGTGGGAGCAGACACCACGCTGTCTCAGATCGTCCGGCTCGTCGAGGAAGCCCAGGGCAGCCGGGCGGCGGTGGCCCGTCTCGCCGACCGGGTGTCGGGGGTGTTCGTCCCCGTTGTGCTGGTGGTGGCACTCGGCACTCTCGTGGGCTGGCTCGTCACCGGTCACCCAGCAACCGAAGCATTCACTGCTGCAGTGGCGGTGCTGATCATCGCGTGCCCGTGTGCGCTGGGCCTCGCGACTCCCACCGCCATCATGGTGGGAACCGGTCGCGGCGCCCAGCTCGGGATCATCATCAAAGGTGGCGAGGTGCTCGAGGCGACACGGGCCATTGACGTGGCGGTGCTCGACAAGACCGGCACGCTCACCGAGGGACGCATGACGGTGATCGACGTCGTGATCGCCGACGACGTCGAGCGCAACACGGTTGTCCGTCGAGCGGTGGCCGTTGAGGGGCGAAGCGAACACCCGATTGCCCGAGCCATCGCCGCGACCGGCGATGCCACCGACGACATTGACGCGTTCACCAACCTCGTCGGCTTGGGGGCCCGGGCCACCACCGATGGCGTTGAGGTCACGGTAGGGCGTGCCCGATTGTTCGACGAGGTGCCGCCGGCGCTCGCCGACGCCGCAGACGACGCTGAGCGCCGCGGCCACACTGCCGTGATGGCCGGCTGGGTCACCGACGGTGCGCTCACCGCCCACGGGATGTTCGTGATCGCCGATCGGATCAAGGAAACCTCAGCTGAGGCGGTGGCGGCGCTACACGACCTCGGCCTTGAGGTGGTGCTCGTCACCGGGGACAACGAGCGCACGGCACGGGCGGTCGCCGACGAGGTCGGCATCAGCACCGTGGTGGCCGGGGTGCTTCCCGATGGGAAAGTCGCCGAGATCAGGTCGCGCCAGGCGGCAGGTCAGCGGGTGGCGATGGTGGGTGACGGCATCAACGACGCCCCGGCACTCGCAACCGCCGATCTCGGCATCGCCATCGGTACCGGTGCCGACGTGGCGGTGGAAGCCTCCGACCTGACCCTCGTCGGCGGTGACCTGCGCAGCGCTGCGGACGCCGTGGCCTTGTCACGCCGCACGCTCGCCACCATCAAGGCGAATTTGTTCTGGGCGTTCGCCTACAACACGGCGGCGATCCCGTTGGCTGCCGCCGGAGTGTTGAACCCCATGATCGCAGCAGGCGCCATGGGGTTCTCCTCGGTGTTCGTCGTCACCAACAGCCTGCGTCTGCGCCGCTTCGCCGGCTACCGACATGCCCACCGCCGACCCTTGGCGCCCGCTGCACGCCCGTCCATGCCCACCCAGCCCCAGGAGGCGCCATCATGACCACCCGCACCTACGACGTCCCCGGCATCTCATGTGGCCACTGCAAGACGGCGATCGAATCTGAGGTTGGGGCGGTGGACGCCGTGACGTCGGTGGTTGTCGATGTGGATGCCCGCACCGTCACCGTCGACGGCGAGGTCGACGTCGAGGTGGTTCGTGCCGCCATCGACGAAGCCGGCTACGAGGTCGCCGGCGTTCGGTGAACGACCACGAGATCATCGACACCGTTGGCGCGCTGCGCTGGCAGGCCGACTACTGCCGTTCGAAAGGTTCGCCTGTTGCTGGTGCGGTGTGCGACGCCGTTGCCGACGACGCGCAAGCCGGCGGCCCAACCGCCACACAGTTACCCGAACGCGTCCGGTCGGGCGATTGGATTGGGTTGCGGGTCATGGGTCTCGTGCACCGTATGGCCATTGCGCGTCGTGCCCCCGGCGTGGCAGTGCACGCCCCCACACTCGGTGGCACCAGCCCGTTCGCTGCAGCGGACCCCGGCACCGCCCTTGAGTCGTTCGCTGCGGCGGTGGTGGACGCCGTGGTGGTCGACGAGGACGCCACCGCCGATGCGCTGGCACGTACGCCTCAGACCAACGAGGTGGGGCGGTCTCGAGCGTTGCGAGTGGCGTTGAGTCGGTGCACCACACCGGTCCGCCTCCTCGAGGTCGGTGCGTCCGCCGGGTTGAACCTGCGTTGTGACCGGCTGCCGGGTGACCCTGCGCTTGAGGACGGGCCGATCCCCCCAATCGTGGAGCGGCTCGGATGTGACCTCGACCCGGTTGATTCGACGACCCCCCAGGGGCGTCTGTGGTTGTCGGGGTTTGTCTGGCTCGACGACGTGGAACGCTTCGCCGCACTCGGCGCTGCGCTGGAGGTGGCGGCGTCGGTGCCAGCCGAGGTCATCGAGGTGGACGCGGTGACATTCCTTGACGGCGTCGCTGTCGCCAACGGGTGCACCACCGTGGTGTGGCACAGCGCCGTGTGGCCCTACCTCCACACCGACACCCGAACCGCCGTGACCGAACGTCTGGAACGGATCGGTTCGGGTGCCACCGCCGACGCGCCGCTGTGGCACGTCAGTTGGGAACCCGGCGCTGACGGCCCCGACCAGTTCGAGCTGGTCATCGAACGCTGGGAAGGCGGTGGGGGACCCACCCGGGAGGTCGCCGTCGTCGGCAACTCCCACGGCCAGAACCTCAGGGCTGTCGCAGGTGGTAGGCCTTGGGTTGGGTGAAAGCCACGATGCCCGCCACCGACAAGGTCAACCCGAGTCCCGAATGTCCCCGACCCGACCATGGCAGTCGCGGGCTGACCCGGTCGCAGCAGTTCCAGTAGGTGCTGCCGGCGTCGAGTCGGTCGAGAAGTTGCCGGGCCCGGTCGGCGTCACGGCAGTACACCCCGGCGGTGAGCCCGAACGTCGTGTCGTTCATGCGCCGCACCGCCTCGTCATCGTCAGCCACCACGGCGATCCCGACAATGGGTCCGAACGACTCGTCGCGCATGACCGCACGGTCCTCGCCCGCCCCGACCACCACCGTGGGGGCGAACCACGTGCCCGCACCGCGGTCCACGACCCCGCCGCCGCAAACCACCGTGGCGCCGCCGGCGACGGCGTCGGCGATCTGTTCGGCAAGCACGGCAGCCTGCTGCGGACGGGTGAGCGGTCCGAGGTAGGTGCGTTCGTCCGTGGGGTCACCCATCGTGAAACCGTCGACCTCGGCGGTGAACCGGCTGATGAAGGCGTCGGCCACGTCGCGGTGCACGTAGATCCGTTCCACCGAACAGCACGACTGCCCGTTGTTGTAGAACGCCCCGTCAGCGAGACCTGACGCAGCGGCGTCCACGTCAACGTCGTCGGTGACGTACACCGGGTCCTTCCCCCCGAGTTCAAGCTGCACCGGCACCAGCCGGGACGCCATGGTCTCGGCGATGCGTCGCCCCGTGGCGTACGAACCGGTGAACGCAACCTGGTCCACGTCGAGTTCGCAAAGGGCGGCGCCAAGCTCTCCCGCCCCGACGACGACGTGGAACAGACCGTCGGGAAGACCCGCCTCGGCCCACAACGCCCCCATGGCCACCCCGGTCAACGTGGAGAACTCCGACGGCTTGTACAACACGGCGTTGCCGGCGAGGAGTGCCGGCACGTACACGTTGGACCCGACGAACCACGGGTAGTTCCACGCCGAGATGTTGGCCACCACCCCGACGGGTTCACGCACGATGACTTCGCGCATCCCGCCGTCATCGGCCACGGTGGTCTCCGACAATGCGTCGGGGGCGTGGGTGGTGAAAAACCGGATCCGGTCCACCGTGGCCGACACCTCGTTGCGTGCCTGGGTGACGGGTTTGCCGGTCTCGGACGTGAGCAGTTCGGCGAGTTCCCCAACCCGGTCGGCAACCAGATCGGCGAACCGGTCCGCCACCGCACACCGGTCACTCACCGGCACCCCCGCCCAGAGGCGCTGGGCGGCGACGGCTACGTCGAACGCGGCGGCGAGCTCTTGGGGGGTGGTGCAGTCCAGTTCGGCGACGACGGCATCGGTGGCGGGGTTGCGAACAACCAGATGGGTGGTCACGAGCGACGCTCCCTTGCGTGTCGGGCGGCTGCGAGGAATTCTTCGACAATGGGGGTGGCGTCGAGTGCGTCGGGGGGCAGCGCGCCTTCGGTGGCGGCAACGGCGTCGAACTCGGGGTGCCACTGCACCCCCACCGCCCACCGGTCCGACCCGGGGTCGCTGCCCGCAAGTCGCACCGCCTCGATGACGCCGTCGATCGGACAGGTCGCTTCGATCACGAGCGAAGGAGCCACCTCGGCGATGGCCTGATGGTGCACCGAGTTCACGGTGGCGCGTGTGCGACCCGGGTAGAGCGCGGCGAGCGCCGAACCCTCCACCAGCGAAACGTCGTGACGGTTGTGGTGGTACCGCTCCTGGGAGCGGTGCGTGAGGTCCGAGCCGGTCTGGGTGGCGATGTCCTGCCACAACGTCCCCCCGAGGGCGACGTTGAGCAGTTGATGACCGCGACAGATCCCGAGAACCGGTTTGCCTGCGTCGAGTGCGGCGCGCACCAGATCGATCTCGTAGACGTCACGGGTCCGCTGTCCCGCCCACTCGGGTCGTAACGGCTCCTGCCCGTAGGTCTCCGGAGCGATGTCGGCTCCGCCGGTCAGCACCACAGCGTCGAGTTCGGCCACTACCTCGTCGAGGCCGGGGGCGGCTGGAGCGTCGTCGGGTAACGGCACGACGAACACCAACGCCCCGTGGCGGGCGAACAGGCGAGTCATTGAGTCCTCGGCGTAGACGAGGTGCGAACGCGGGTAGAAACGGCGATCGGGGTCGGGGTCCAACACGTTGGCCGACAACCCGATCCGCAGACGACCGAGTGGACCCCCAGAGCTCACCGAAACGCCCGTCCGAACAGGTCGGCGAAATCAGACCGCCCCACCGGGCGGGGGTTGTTGGCGTGACAGGCGTCGGCCACCGCCACCTCAACGAGACGGTCACCGAGGGCGGCGTCAACCCCGAGGGCGGTGAGGTCGGCGGGGATACCGACGGTGGCCTTCAACTCGGCAAGCCAGTTGAGGAACCCGTCCGCACCCGGCGCACAACCCACGACCGCCGCCATCGTGTCGAACCGTTCCGGCACCGACGCCACGTTGAACGCCAGGGCGGTGTCGATCATCACGGCGTTGGCGAGGCCGTGATGGACGTCTGCGACGGTGCCGAGGGCGTGGGCGCACGAGTGCACCACCCCGAGACCCTTTTGGAACGCCACCGCCCCCATCATCGATCCCATGAGCATGCCGCCACGGGCGTCGAGGTCGTCGGGGACGTCCACCGCCCGGGCCAGGTTCGCCGCCACCAGGCGCAGGCCTTCGAGTGCGATGCCGTCGCACATGGGGTGCCAGTTGCGGGCCAGGTACGCCTCAACGTTGTGAGTGAGCGCATCCATGCCAGTCGCCGCCGTGATAGGCGCCGGCAACCCGACGGTCACCTCGGGGTCGGCGAGTACGACCCGGGGAAGTAGTGGCGGGCCGAACACGATGCGTTTCACATGGGTGTCATCGTCGCCAATCACCGCCGAGCGACCCACCTCGCTGCCGGTACCGGCGGTGGTCGGCACCGCAATGATGGGAGCGGTGGCCGTGGTGACCGGCCGGGCCCCGGGCACCTCGTCCTCGTAGTCGAACAGTTCACCGTCGTGGGTGGCCATGAGCGCCACCGCCTTGGCCACATCAACCGCTGCCCCTCCCCCGACGGCAACCACCATGTCGGCGTCGTGGGCGGCGTAGACGTCAACCCCGGCGAGGACCTGGGACACCACCGGGTTCCCCCACACCCCGTCGAACACCGCGCACGCCAAGCCCGCCTCGTCAGCCGCCGTCACGAGGTCACCGAAGAACCCGAGGCCGCTGACGCCCTGGTCGGTGACGAACAGGGGACGTCGCGCTCCGAGTGCGGCGAGTTCGTTGACGAGCAGTCGTCGGGATCCGACGCCGAACCGGATGGTGGTGGGAAACGAGAACGAGGTGAGCGGGGGGAAGGTCACGTCACTCCGATGGGGTCAGATGATTTCGAAGTAGCGACGCAGTTCCCAGTCGGTCACGGCGTCCTGGAACTGGCGCCACTCCCATTCGCGGGTGGCGGAGAAGTGGTCGACGAAGGCGTCACCGAGCAGTTCGCGCACCACGGTCGACTCGGCGAACCGGCGGGTGGCGTCCATCAGGTTGCGGGGCAGACGCTCCACTGACTCGTCGGCGTAGCCGCTGCCCACGGTGGCGGGGCGATCGAGAGAAAGTTTGCGTTCCACGCCCCACAACCCCGCTGCCAGACAGCCCGCCACGGCCAGGTGCGGGTTGATGTCGGCCCCGGGGACGCGCAGTTCGAGTCGGGTGGACGACGCCGACCCGGGAATGACCCGGGCGGCCACCGTCCGATTGTCGACACCCCAGGTGGGCCGTGTGGGGGCCCAGAACCCGTCGACGAGACGCTTGTAGGAGTTCACGGTGGGGGCGAACAGCACGAGCAGTTCGGGGAGCAGGGCGAGGATGCCCGCCACCCACGACCGCATGGTGTCACTCATGCCGTTGGGGTCGGCGGCGTCGTGGAACAGGTTCCGTTCGCCGTCGATGTCCCACAGGCTCTGGTGGGCGTGGCCTGAACAGCCCGGCAGCGACGTGTCCCAGCGGGCCATGAACGTGGGCAGGATGCCGAAACGGTGACCGATCTCTTTCACGGCGGACTTGAACAGCACGCCGCGGTCCGCAGCGGCGAGCGCGTCGGAGTACACGATCGCTGCCTCGAACACGCCGGGCCCTGTCTCGGTGTGGAGGCCTTCGAGTGGGACGCCGAACCGTTTGAGCTGGACCAGCAACGCGTCGAAGAACGGTTGGGCGTGGGTCTGGCGCAACACCGAGTAGCCGAACATGCCGGGACTGAGCGGCTGGAGTTCCCGGAAGCCCTTGTCGTTGGCCGACCGGGGGGTTTCGGTGAAGTTGAACCACTCGAACTCGAGCCCGAAGTTGGCGGCGTAACCGAGCGACGCCGCCCGTTCGGTGAGCGAGCTGACGAGACGGCGGGGACAGACGGTGACCTCGGGGGTCGACCCGACGAAGTCACACAGGAAGAAGTGACGATCGTTCTCCCATGGGATGCGGCGGTGGGTGTCGAGGTCGATGCGGACGGTGCCATCGGGGTAGCCGCTCTGCCACCCGGTGTAGGTCACGTTGTCGTAGCACTCGTCGCCCGTGTCCCATCCGAATACCACGTCGCAGAAACCGAACCCACCGTCCACGGCGGACAGGAACTTGGACTTCTCGAGGTACTTGCCTCGCAGCACCCCGTCGATGTCGACGATGGCCACCTTCACGTAGTCCGAGGAGTCGGTGCTCAGGGTGTCCACGACGGCCTGCGCGTTGCGTCCGAGGGGTTGGGGTGCGGAGTTGGTCACGACGGGGCAGTGTACGCAGGCCTCCGGCCCGACGCCGTTTCGACTCCGCCCCGGCGGCGGGTGGTCACCACACGCCACCCGATCACCGACGTGCCCGCCATGAGCACGACCCCGTAGACGACGAGCGTGACGTCCCCCACGAACGCTCCGTAGGCGCCCCAGGTGAGGGCGTCGGCCACCGCCAGGCCCACGGTGAGGAGCGACAGCCCCGGCAGGTGGTTGAGGCGGAGCACGACACGGACCTGCGGGGCGAGCACCACTGCCACGCTGACGACGAGCACCGCACCCAGACCACCCGGTCCGCCGAGCACCCACGCTCCGGTCAGCGCCAGCCCCCAGGCCGAGCCCGACAGTGCCGACACCCGTGCCAGGTTGCGGCGCGCAACCCAGACCGACAGCACGTCGACGGGGAGCGTGATGGTGGCTACCACCCACACCGGGGGGAGGTCGGAGGCGACACCGAACCACAACCACCCCAGGTCGGCCACCAGGTTGTTTACGAGTGCCGTGGCCGACACGCCCTCGACCCGACGGGACCGGAGGTTGTGCCAGGGCTGGGAACCGAGGCGGGCGAAGGTGAGCGCCACCGCCAACCAGCCGAGCCATACCAGAGGATCCATGAGGGGATCAGGCTAACGGTGGGAGGGCGACAGGCCCGATGGGTGCCGACCGTTCATTGCGGTTCGTGGGGCAGCTCAGTCGGGGCCTACCCGGTCGGAGCCCGGGGGGCTGATCGGGCCTGCGGTGCGGGTGCGGGCCAGTCCCTCACTTACGGCGTCGTCGGTGGGTTCGATCCGGAACATCCACCGCACCGCCAGTTCGACGGCGTCGGCGTCGCGGTTGCGCAGCGCGGTGAGCATGTTGTGCAGCGCCACGTTGTCGGCGGGGCCGACGGTTGAGTACTGGTTCATGATGGCCACGGTTGCCGCCGCCTCGACCCAGCTGCTGTTGAACAGCAATCGGTAGCCGAGGTTGTCGCTGCCGTCCACCATCAGTGACCAGATCTCCCAGCCTCGCCGGGCGCGTTCCACGGGGTCGGTGTGGGGGGTCATGCCCTTGATCACCGCCTCGATCGCGTCGAACACCTCGAGTTCCGCGTTGAGCGCACACAGGCGCGCCACCGAGACGGAGAACTCGAGACGCATCTCAAGCAATGATCGCGACAACAGAAGGTCCGGCTCACCGCGCGCAGCGGAGCGCGCCAACAACAGCCCGAAAAGTTCGAACGTGCCGGTGCGCTGCCAGTCCTCGACGGTGGTCCCCGCTCCTTGGCCAGCGCTCACCATGCGGATCTGTTCGAGGCGCCGCAGCGCCTCGCGCACGACCTGCCGGTTGACCCCGTAGCGTTCGGTGAGCGCCCGTTCGGCGGGGAGTCGGCTGCCCACCGGCGCCGAACCGGAGACGATCTCCTCAAAAATCTCGTTGAACACCCAGTCGACGAGTGATCCACCATTGCCGGGTGGGGTCGTCTGCGCCGTGCTGTCCACCGTCGCTCCTTGATCTCAGTGGCGGTACGCGCCGCCCCCACCCTCGGGCACAACGCACCCCCGCCCGAGACAACACATCTTTTTTATCGGAAGCATTCTCCCGTCGTGATTCCCCTGTGGCTATAGCCGAGAGTCCCTTTCCGAAATGGTCTGACCAATTTCGGTGTAGTGATACAGTTGTCTCACTAGCCATACTCCACGTCAACCAACCGCTTCAGTTGGCCTGGACGCACCGCTCCGATGTTCCGCCCACGTGGCCACGGCGACGCCGTGACCAGCGGTTCGAATGGGGCAAGTTCCACGGACCACGCCACACTGAAGAGGCAACCACCAGAGTCAGCGGTCTGGTCCAACCACCGCGAGGTACCCACATGAGCGATGACCGACGAGCACTGCACGCCTACCTGAGCCGCGAGGCGCATGACGCCTGGCACGACTTCGCCGCCGAACAGGGCGTGTCCGTGTCAGGCCTGCTTGAAGCATCCGGGCAGGAACTGGCCCCGGTCGTTTCCGGCAAGAGCAAGCCCCGCAAGGAACACCTCGAACTCGTTGACGCAGCCCGACGCATCGATGCCGCCCGTCGGCGTCGCCGCCGCAGCTGAACCCACCCGCACCACCCGCCCGCCCAGGGCGACCGCGACTCCGCCAACTCAGGGGAGGACGCGTATCACGCTCAATCCGTCAGCGAGCGGGAGCATCGCCACCTCCACCCGGGGGTCGTTGACCACCGCGTCGTTGAACGCCCGCAACGCCAGTGTGTCTGCGTCGGTTGCGTCGGGGTCGACCACCCGCCCCGACCACAGCACGTTGTCAGCGAGGATCACCCCACCGGGACGCATGTGGGCCAGGAGCGCCTCGTAGTAGACGAGGTAGTTCTCCTTGTCGGCGTCAATGAACGCGAGGTCCACCACCAGGTCCGGTGCCAGAGCGGCCAGGGTTTCCGCAGCCGGACCGAGCCGCAGATCAATCCGGTCGGCCACACCGGCGTCCAACCACGCCGCCCGCGCCACCGACGTCCACTCATCGGAGAGGTCGCAGGCGATGAGCCGACCACCCGGGCCGAGACCCCGGGCGATGCACACCGACGAGTACCCGGTGAACGTCCCCACCTCGACGGCCACACGGGCGCCTATCGCAGCGGTGAGCAACGACATGAAGGCGCCCTGTTCAGGGGAGATCTGCATCGAGAACACCGAGCCCATCTGGCGGGTGCGTTCGGTCAACCGCTCCAGCACCGGATCGGGAGGGCTGCTGTGGGCCGACACGTAGTGCGCCAGATCGTCGGCGAGAAAGAACGCCTTGGGGCCAGTGGGCGGCTGGTTGTCAGCGTGGTCGTCCATTCCCCCCAGCCTGCCCGGTCCGAAGCCAACGTGTGGCATCACCGACCCACGCCGTAGCCTTGGGGGGTCAACCCCCGAACACCGCCATGCGGTGCGCACAGGAAGCGGACCCACGATGACCACCACCGAGTCGACCACCGGGCCAGCGGCCGACCCTCAGCCGCCCGTCCTCGCCGCACGGGCGTTCGACGCCGTGAAGGTGTACGGCACCGGCGACACCGAGGTGCGCGCCCTCGACGGGGTGACATGCGGGTTCGAACAGGCCCGCTTCACCGCCATCATGGGCCCGTCGGGTTCGGGCAAATCCACACTGATGCACTGCGTTGCCGGACTCGACTCGCTGACGTCTGGCTCGGTGTACCTCGGGGACACCGAACTCACCTCACTGCGTGAACGCGAACTCACCGAGTTGCGACGCGACCGCATCGGGTTCGTGTTCCAGGCGTTCAACCTCGTACCCACCCTCACCGCCGCCGAGAACATCTCGCTCCCCATGGACCTCGCCGGGCGCAAACCGGACAAGGGATGGATGGACGAGGTAGTCCAGACGGTTGGGCTCGCTGACCGCCTTGGCCACCGGCCCTCGGAACTCTCCGGCGGCCAGCAGCAGCGCGTGGCGGTGGCCCGCGCACTCGCCTCACAACCCGAGATCATCTTCGCCGACGAACCAACCGGCAACCTTGACTCGCGCGCTGGAGCGGAGATCCTCGGGTTCATGCGTCGCGCCGTCGACGAACTCGGCCAGACGATCGTGATGGTCACCCACGACCCCATCGCGGCGGGATACGCGAACCGGGCGTTGTTCCTCGCTGACGGCAAGATCGTCGACGAGATGGCTGCCCCCAACGCCGAGAGGGTCCTCGACCGGATGAAGCGCTTCGGCGACTGATCGACCCCACCGCCGAAACGTTGTCTCCATGCTGACCGCAACCCTGCGAAGCCTCGTCGCCCACAAGGCCAGACTCGCCATGACCGGCCTCGCCGTGGTGCTCGGCGTTGCCCTCATGTCGGGCACGCTCGTACTCACCGACACCGTGGGGCGGACCTTCGACAGCCTGTTCGCCAGTGCCTACGCCGGCACCGACGCCGTGGTGCGATCCACCGACGTGGTGAGGTCACCCTTCGGCCAGGATCAGCGGGCACCCATCCCCGCCGACACGCTCGCCACCGTCACCGCCACACCGGGGGTGGCCGAGGCTGAACCTACCGTGACCGGATTCGCCCAGATCGTCGCCCCAGACGGTGAACCCGTCGGCAACCCCGCCGGTGGGGCGCCCAGCATCGGCGGCAACTGGGGACTCGTGACCGGCCTGAACCCGTTCACCATCACTGACGGCGCCCCACCCGCCAACGCCGAGGACGTCGTCGTCGACCGGGCCTCGGCGACCACGGGCGGGTTCGGCGTGGGGGACACCGTCACCTTGCTCACCGCTCGCGCCCCCCGCTCGTTCACCGTGAGCGGTCTGGCCGCCTTCGGTGAGGTGGACAGCCCCGGTGGGGCGAGTGTGGCCCTCGTGACCCTCGACGTCGCAGAGGATCTCTTCACCACGCCGGGCACTGTCAACGAGATCGGGGTGGTCGCCACCAGCGGCACCAGTGAGGAACAGGTGGTCGAGGCTCTGTCGGCCCAGCTGCCCGACGGCATCGAGGCGGTCACCGCTGCGCAGCGCACGGCCGAGGACCAGAGCGCTCTCGGCCAGGCCCTCGGGTTCTTCAACACGTTCCTGTTGGTGTTCGCCGTCATCGCACTCGTGGTGGGGGCGTTCATCATCTACAACACCTTCTCCATCGTGTTGGCCCAACGCATGCGTGAACTCGCCCTGTTGCGCGCCGTGGGGGCGAGTCGACGGCAGGTGACCCTGTCGGTGCTCGGCGAGGCGCTCGCCGTGGGGCTACTCGCCTCGGTCATCGGCCTCGGCCTCGGTGCGCTGACCGCCATTGGGTTGCGAGGACTGCTCGGCGCAGCCGGCATCGACATTCCGTCGACGTCCATCGTCGTGAGTCCCACAACGGCGGCGATCGCCATCGGGGTGGGCACCCTCATCACCCTGGCCGCCGCGGTGTTCCCCGCCTTGCGGGCCTCCCGCGTGCCGCCAATCGCTGCCCTGCGCACCGTGGCCGTGGAACCGAAACCGCCGGTGATCCGCATCGTGATCGGTATCGGGGTGGTGGCCCTTGGGATCGTGAACCTGGTGGGCGGATTGACCCAGGGTGGCGACGCTGCGCTCGCCGGGGTGGCCGGCGGGGCGCTGCTCATCTTCATCGGGGTGGCCATTCTCGGACCCGCCTTCGCCCGGCCCGTGGTGCGCCTGTTGGCCTGGCCTCTCCCCCGGCTGCGCGGCATCACCGGCACCCTCGCCCGGGAGAACGCCTCACGCAACCCGAGGCGAACCTCCACGACCGCAGCAGCACTCATGATCGGCGTGGCCCTCGTCGGGTTCATCGCCATCTTCGCCGCCTCGGCCAAGGCGTCCATCGACCAGATCATTGACGAGTCCTTCAGTGGGGATCTCATCATCGATTCCGGCCAGTTCGTCAACGGTGGGATCAGCACCGACCTCGCCGACGCCGTGCGCGTCACCCCGGGGGTGGCGGCGTCAACGGGGGTGCGTTTCCTCACCGCCAACCTCGAGCTGCCTGACGCCTCGACCCCCGCAGGCCCCACAGGCGACGCTGCGTTCGTCCTCGGCGCAGACACCACCGCCCTCAGCGAAATCACCGACCCCCAACTCACCTCGGGCCGGGTGAGCGGGCTCGAACTCGACGAGGTGGCCGTGGCCACCACGGTCGCCGAGGGCGCCGGTCTCGCCGTGGGGGACAGCGTCACCGCCCGGTTCCCCACCGGTGAGCGCACCCTCACCGTCACCGGCACCTTCGACAACCGGGCCTTGCTCGGTGACTGGATGGTGGACCTCGCCACCGCCGACGCCGCCACCGTCGACCGACTTGACGTGCAGGTGTGGGTCAAGGTGGCCGACGACGCGTCGGTGACCGCCGTGCAGGACGAACTCAAGGTCGTCGCCAAACCGTGGCCCACCGCCCAGGTACTCGATCTCACCGAGTTCAAGGCAAGCCAAGCCGAACAGTTCGACCAGTTGCTGAACCTGGTCTACGCCTTGTTGGGCCTCGCTGTGGTGATCGCGCTGGTCGGTATCGCCAACACGCTGGCGCTGTCGGTGTATGAACGCACCCGCGAGATGGGGCTGATGCGAGCCGTCGGCATGGACCGTCGGCAGTTGCGGGCGGTGGTGCGGTGGGAGTCGGTGGTGATCGCCGTGTTCGGCACCCTGCTCGGTCTCGTCATCGGGTTGTTCTTCGGTTGGGTCATGGTGCTCGCCCTGTCCGAACAAGGCCTCGGCGTCCTGTCGATCCCCGTGGGGACCCTTGCGGTGGTGATGGTGCTGTCCGGCCTCGCCGGGGTCGTCGCCGCGCTGCTGCCTGCCCGGCGGGCGGGGAGACTCAACGTGCTCACCGCCATCGGCAGCGAGTGACCGAGTCGGGCGCTGCGGCGCGACAGACTGTTGCTGCATGAACGACGTCGACGGGCAGGCTGGGGTGCGTGGGCGCTACGTCATCGTCGAGGGCGGCGAGGGTGTGGGCAAGACCACGCAGGTCGTCGCCCTCGCCCAACGTCTCTCCGAGGCGGGCATCGACTGCGAGGTGGTTCGCGAACCCGGTGGCGACCCGTTCGCCGAGGCGGGACGCGAACTGCTGCTTGGGGAGCTCGAACGCACCGCTCCCGCCGAGGTGCTCGCCTTCAACGCCCTGCGGGCGCAACTGCTCATCGCCGTCATCGAACCGCTGTTGGCGACGGGAACCTGGGTGCTGTCGGACCGCGGGCGGTTGTCGACCATTGCGTACCAGGGTCACGGCGCAGGCGCCGATCTGGCATGGACCCGCGAGATCTGCGCCATGACGGTGGCGCTGTGCCCACCCGACGTCGAGGTGGTGTTGGACCTCGACCCGGTGGTGGCCGCCGAGCGGCGCACCATGCGCGGCGACGACGACCGTTTCGAACGGATGGATCTGGCGTTCCACCAGCGGGTTGCCGAGGCGTACCGGGCCGAGGCGGCCCTCGCCGGAATCGAGGTGGTCGACGCCGAGGGCACCCCAGCGGAAATCACCGACCGCCTGTGGCGGGTGGTGTCACCACTGCTGTAGCCGCGCTGCGACCCTGACGGTCGGTGCGCAGGGGTGGGGAACGCTCGACGGTGGCCTAGCCTGACCGCCATGCTCACGGTCACGGTGCGCGGCCTGCGCTCCCACCTCCTGCGCCTCGGGGCCACCGCCCTCGCGGTGCTTCTCGGAGTCAGTTTCATGGTCGGCACCCGAGTGCTCGGCGACACGGTCAAGGCCGGGTTCGACGAAGCCTTCGCCGACGTGAACGCCGGCATTGACGCCGTGGTGCGGTCCTCGCTCGAGGTGCCGACCCCTTTCGGTGACGAGCGGGTCCGCATTGACGCCTCGGTGATCGACGACCTCGCCGGGAACCCCGCGGTATCCGCCGCCGACGGTCAGGTTCGCCGACCACTGCGTCTCATCGGCAGCGACGGGGAACCCGTCGGCAACCCCCAGGCCGGCCCGCCGACGTTCGGTCTCAACTGGGTGGCGTCACCGGAGTTGAACAACTGGGAGCTCGTGGAGGGTGCCGCCCCGTCCACGGGCACCATGGTGGTGGATCGCCGCACCGCCACCGACAACACCATCACCCCCGGTGACCGACTTCGGGTCAACGTCCCCACCGGTGTCGAAGAGTTCACGGTTTCGGGGATCGCCACGTTCGGTGAGATCGACAACTTCGCCGGAGCCCCCGCCCTGCTGTTCACCACCGCCGAGGCGCAACGACTCCTGGGTGAGCCCGGCCAGTTCGACTGGATCACGGTGGCGGCGGCGGACGGCGTCACCCAACAGCAACTCGTCGACGCCCTCACCCCCAGCCTCCCCGAGGGCGTCGAGGCGGTGACTGGCGTGGCGTTCAGCGACGAGAGCGCCGGGCCTTTCCGGGAGTTCATCGACCAGTTCACGTCGTTCATCACCGCCTTCGGGGTGATCGCGCTGTTCGTCGGCGGGTTCATCATCTTCAACACATTCGCCGTGCTCGTCGCCCAACGGATGCGCGAGCTCGCCCTGCTGCGCGCCGTCGGCGCCAGCCGACGCCAGGTGCTCGCATCCGTGCTCGGAGAAGCGATGCTCATCGGGGTCATCGCCTCCGCACTCGGGGCGGTGGCCGGGGTCGGGCTGGCCACCGGGTTGCGACAGTTGCTGGTGGCGTTCGGTCTCGAACTGCCGCCGAGGCCTCTGGCCCTCGAACCGATGGCCTTCATCCTTCCGCTCGTGCTCGGGGTGGGTGTGACGTTGTTGAGCGCCCTGTTACCGGCGTTGCGTGCCGCCCGGGTGGCACCGGTTGAGGCCATGGGGGCAGCGGCGGTGGATACGTCAGCGCGTTCACGGGTCCGCATCGCCGTGGGTCTGGTCGCCGCAGTGGGGGCCGGAGCCCTCGTCATCGTCGGTCGGGCGGCCGAGGGGGAACGGGCGTTCCAGATGATCGGCGCCGGACTGGTACTCACGTTCGTGGCCGTCACGGCGCTGGGACCGGTGTACCTGCGTCCCCTCGCCGGCGTGATCGGGGCACCGTTGCGGGCGATCACGGGCATCACCGGTCGGCTCGCCACCGAGAACGCCCAGCGCAACCCGGCGCGCACCTCGTCGACCACCGCCGCGCTCACGATCGGGGTGGGTCTCGTCACGGTGATCGCCATTGCGGCGTCGTCGGCGTCGGCGTCGGTGGCGTCGGCCACCGAGGAGGCGTTCACCAGCGACCTCATCATCGCTCCGGACTCCTTCCTCGGTCTCAGCCCCGACGTCGCCACCCGAGTTGACGCCCTCGACGAGGTGGACGTGGCCACCGGCCTGCGTTTCGGGTTCTCCGGCGTGCGGGTACCTGAGGGGTCGGCCGCCGACCAGGGAGGCGGTCTCAACACCGAGAGCGTCGTCGGCATCGATCTGGCCCGCATCGGGGGACTCATCGACTTCGAGGTCTCCTCGGGATCGCTCGACAACCTCGGGGACGGCAAGATCGCCGTGACCGACACCGACGCCGAGGAGTTCGGCGTCGGGCTGGGAGACACCCTCGACGTGCAGTTCCCCCTCGGGCTCCGGACATTTGAGGTGGTGGCCATCTACGGGGCGTCGCCGCTCCAACGCGGTGCGGGGCTCCTCGTCGATCAGGCCACCTTCGACGCCAGCGTGCCCGAGGCCACACGGGTCGACCAGCTGGTACTGGTCAACTTCGCCCCCGGCGTCGACGCGTTCGACGGACGGGCAGCCGTCGAGGCTGCGGTGGCGGACTTCCCGACCGCGGAGGTGCAGGACCTCGACGACCTCACCGCCAGCCGCGCCGCCCAGGTCGACCAGAGTGTGGCCCTGCTCTACGCCCTCCTGGCGCTGTCGCTGCTCATTGCGCTCATCGGCGTCGTGAACACCCTGTTGTTGAGCGTCTACGAGCGCACCCGCGAACTCGGGTTGCTTCGGGCGGTGGGCACGATGCGTCGGCAGGTGTCGGCCATGGTGGTGCAGGAGTCGATCGTGATCGCCGTGGTTGGCACGCTCATCGGTCTCGCCATCGGCCTCGGGTTCGGTCTCGCCCTCTTTGACGTCCTCACCCGGGCCCAACCGACGTTTAGTGTCCTGTCGATCCCGGTGTCGAACCTGGTGGTGATCGTGGTGGCGGGATCGGTGGCGGGTGTGCTGGCCGGGTTGTACCCGGCGTGGCGGGCGGGACGCCTCGTCATCCTCAACGCCATCGCCACCGACTAGACCCCGACACCCAACGTCGCCCACCTGCGAGGAGAACCACGATGGCTCTTGACCCACGGAACCTGCCCGGCGAAGTCACGACGTTCCTCACCGAACGGCACCTGGCCACGTTGACGACCCTCCGGTCCGACAACACACCGCACGTCGTGGCGGTGGGGTTCACCTGGGACCCCGATGAGCAGTTGGTGCGGGTCATCACGTTCGCCCCGTCGCGCAAGGCCCGCAACGTGGCGGAACGACCCGGGAGCGCCGCAGCGGTGTGTCAGGTGGACGGCGGGAGGTGGCTCACCCTTGAGGGTCGGGCCACGGTGACAGACGACCCCGGCCGGGTGGCCGAGGCGGTGCGTCGTTACGCCGGGCGGTACAGCGAACCCAAACAGCGCACCGACCGGGTGGTCATCGAGATCGCCGTCGATCGGATCATGGGTCGCGGCTGACCGGGGAACTCGCCGGGGAAGCCCTCTAGACTTCGGGCATGGCGACGTGGACGACTCCCGAGTGGCATCCCGCCTTTGAGGAGTACTGCGAGACGATCTTCGAGTTGCGCGAGGACGACGTCGCAGTGATCCAGGCCCGTATCGCCGAACGCCTCGAGGTGTCCCGACCGGCCGTGTCGGAGATGATCCGTCGTCTTGAAGGTGAGGGGCTGGTGTCGGTGGACTCGGGTCGCATCGACCTTACCGACACGGGCCGTGAACTCGCCGAGCGGGTCGTGCGGCGTCACCGTCTGGCCGAACGGCTCCTCACCGACGTGTTGGGTCTGTCGTGGGCCCAGGCCCACGTCGAGGCCGGCAAGTGGGAGCACGTGATCTCCGAGCAGGTCGAATCGGCCATGGTGCGACTGTTGGGCGAGCCCACCACCTGTCCGCACGGCAACCCGATTCCGGGTTCGGGGTATGAGGCGCCCGATGCGGTCACGCTCGATGCGGTCACCACCGGTGGTCGTTTCACCGTGTCGCGCATCCCCGAGGAGCTCGAGTTCGCCCCGGGCATGCTCGCCTTCCTCGAGGAGTCTTCGCTGCGACCAGGTGTTCCGGGCGTGGTGACCGCAGCGAGCCCCGACGGCACGCTGACCGTCGAGGTCGCCGGCCGCCACGTCGGGGTGGGGGCGTTCGCCGCCTCGCGCATCCTCGTCACCCTCGCCGCCTGAAACCTCGCGCTGCCACGGGGGCGTCGCCCCTGAGGCCGGTTCGCCGTCCGAGGGCTTGACATCGCCGTACCGTGCATGTTTAGTCTTGGCTCCCAGTAAGTGTTAGGTAGCCCTAACATCTGACTCTCGAGGAGAACCATGCGGCACCTGCGCCTCCCCGCCATCATCGCCACCGTCGCGGCACTCACCGTCGGCGCCGTGGCCTGCTCGACGTCGGGGGAAACCTCTGGCGGCACGAACACCACGTCGAACGGCCCCACCGACAGCATCACCGTGTACTCCGGTCGCAGCGAAGAACTCGTGGGACCGCTGTTCGAACAGTTCACGCAAGCCACCGGCATCACGGTGAACGCCCGCTACGGCGACACCGCCGAACTCGCCGCCCAGATCCTCGACGAGGGCGAGAACTCACCGGCCGACGTGTTCTTCGCCCAGGACGCCGGGGCGCTCGGTGCCGTGGGTGCCGCCGGGCAGTTCGCCGAACTGACCTCCGCCCAGCTCGACGCCGTCCCCGAGGCGTACCGGTCACCCAACGGCTACTGGGTGGGTGTGTCAGCCCGGGCGCGCGTCGTGGTCTACAACACCGACGCCCTCAACGAAGACCAGGTCCCCGACACCGTCGACGGCTTCACCGACCCGTCGTGGGCCGGCCGGGTGGGTTGGGCACCGTCCAACGGTTCGTTCCAGGCGTTCGTGACGGCGCTGCGGGTCACCGAAGGTGAGGAGGCCGCCGGGGCGTGGCTCGAGGCCATGGAGGCCAACGACACCCAGGTGTACGAAAAGAACACCGCCATCGTCGCCGCCGTCGCCGCCGGCGAGATCGACGCCGGGCTCGTGAACCACTACTACCTCTACCAGTACCTCGCCGAGAACCCCGGTGCACCCGTGGCCAACAAGTTCCTCAACAGCGGTGCCGGAGCCCTCGTGAACGTGGCCGGAGTCGGCATCCTCACCAGTGCCGCCAACCCCACGGGCGCATCGTCGTTCGTCGATTACCTGTTGTCCCCCACCGCCCAGGAGTACTTCGCCACGGAGACGTCGGAGTACCCGGTCGTGCCCGGCACGCCCGCACCTGAGGGCCTCCCGCCGCTCAACAGCATCGGGGTGTCCGGCCTCGACCTCAACCGTCTCGAGGATCTCGCCGGCACCTTGGAACTCCTGCAGGCGAAGGGCGTCGTATGAGCCAACCCCGAAACACCCGGGCGTGACCGCTGAGGTCATCACCCCGACACCGTCACGACCCGGCACCGACGTGCCGGGTCGTCGACGCGTCCGGGACCGCTCCCCGGGGCTCACCACCATCGGCCTCGTCATCGCCGCCGCAGCGCTCGTCCCCCTCGTGTACCTCGTCATCCGATCGGCCCAGGCCGGATGGGGCGGCATCTGGGAGGTGGTGAGCGCACCACGCACCCTGCAACTGCTGCGAGACACGCTGGCGCTCACTGTTGCGGTCACCGCCAGCGCCGTGGCCCTCGCCGTCCCGCTGGCGTGGCTCACGGTGCGCACCGACCTGCCGGGCCGACGCGTCCTCACCGTGTTGAGTGCGCTCCCACTGGCCATCCCCACCTACGTCGGCGGATTCGCCTTCGTGGCCTTCGCCGGGCCGCGCGGCACACTGCAGTCGTGGCTCGAACCCCTCGGGGTTGACCGCCTCCCGTCCATCTACGGGTTCTGGGGGGCGTGGCTGGTACTCACCCTGTTCACCTACCCCTACGTGCTGCTCACGGTGCGCAGCGCACTGCGACGTCTCGACCCGTCAATGGAGGAGGCCAGCCGAACCCTCGGCGCCTCAGCGCTATCGACGTTCCGCCGCATCACCCTCCCCCAGTTGCGGCCGTCCATCACAGCAGGGGCGTTGCTCGTGGCGCTCTACACCCTCAGCGACTTCGGGGCCGTGTCACTGCTGCGATTCGACTCGTTCACCCGGGCCATCTACATCTCATACCGGGCGTCAGTCGACCGCTCCGGCGCCGCAATCCTCGGGGTGATGCTGGTGGTGCTGACCGCCATCGTGGTTCTGCTCGAGATGCGCAGCCGGCGAGCCACCACGTACCACCGACTCCACGCCGGCGGGTCCCGTCCGCCCTCCACCGTGCATCTCGGCCGGTGGCGCTGGCCGGCGGCGGGTCTCGTGACGCTGCTCATCCTCGTCGCCTTGGGCATCCCTGTTGGAATCATCACCTACTGGCTCGTCAACGGACTCCAGGCCGGCGAACCGATGCGGCTGACGCTCGAACTCGCAGGCAACAGCTTGTGGGCCTCACTGCTCGGCACCCTGGTGATCGTCGCCGCGGCGTGGCCCGTCGCTCTGCTCGCCGCTCGCCACCGCACCCGCACCTCCCGTTTCGTCGAGGCGGCGTGCTGGGTGGGCTACGCCCTGCCCGGTGTGGTGGTCGCCTTGTCGCTCGTGTTCCTCGGGGCCCGGGTCACCCCGGCGCTCTATCAGACAATGGCCATGCTGGCCTTCGCCTACGCCGTGCTGTTCCTGCCCCAGGCCATCGGGGCCATGCGATCGTCGCTGCTGCAGGTGAACCCCGAACTCGAAGAAGCATCCCGACTGTTGGGTAAGGGACCGGTCGCCACCTTCCGTCGCATCGTGGTCCCACTCGTGCGCCCCGGTGTACTCGCCGGGTCGGCACTGGTGTTCCTCACCATCATGAAGGAACTCCCCGCCACCCTCATGTTGGCCCCCACCGGGTTCTCGACCCTGGCGACACAGGTGTGGAGCGCCACCTCCGAATCATTCTTCGGTCGCGCCGCCGGCCCGGCGCTCGCACTCATCGTGCTGGCGAGCCTGCCCATGGTCCTGCTCGTGGTGCGTGAGCGCGACTAGATCCACCCGGCGGGTCGGGTCTGGCAGACCTTGATGGAAGCCGACGCTCAGCCGTAGGCGGGTTCGGCAGCAAGGTGAGATAAAGGTTGTTAGAAAGTGGGCGCTTTTGCCCTGCATCTGCGTGATGCCGACTGGCCGCGGCGGCCCAGCGGTGAATGCTCACCGCCCTCCGCCTGTGAACCGAAGCAACCAGGTCGGAGGTCGAAGCCCTTGCTCCCTACGGCGCCGGAAAGCTCCTGGGCCGACCAGACAGGAACGTCGTCGGGTCCGGGTAGCACTTCACCTCGACCACGTTGCCGCTGGGGTCGACCAACTTCCCACCAAGCTTCCCGCTAAGGGTTGGGTCATGGCTGAGAGTGGGCGGTGACAGCCAACGAGCCCCATAGGCGTCTGCCCGGTCGAGGACCTGCCGCCATGCGTCCTCATCAGGGAGCACGACGCCGAAATGGCGGACTCCTTGATGCTCAGGCCTTACAACTTCGTCGGGTCGCAGTTGAAGCGTGAGTTGCATCCCGAAGAACCAGACGTCACGCCAGTCGGAGCCGGAGCGTCCCAGAGTGCAGCCGAAGACCGACTCGTAGAAGGAGCAGGCCTTCGGAAGGTCCTCCACGGCCAGTGACATATGGAGGATCGGCTTATCCATTCCTCAACTGTATGTGCCTGCGTCAACGGAGGTCGGAGTGCAGTCGATGGTCCCACGAGGGAGTTTCTACCAACCTATTGTCTCACCTTGCTGCCGAACCGAGCCGTAGGCGATGGTGGGACCGCCCACGAAGCCCACCGACACGGCATCACCGCGATGGACCGCAGGTGCCGAGCCTTCCCGGATCCGGATGCGGGTGCCATCGGCGAGGTCCACCACATAGACGGTGTCGTGGCCGTAGTACTCGATCAGTTCAACCCGGGCCGTCCCTCCGGGGGTGACCCGGCACTCCTCGGGACGAACGAGGATCTGTGCCGCGGCGCCACCTGGTGCGCCGTCGGGCACCGCCGGCACACCTCGAAGAGGGATCACGCCGAGAGCGGTGTGCGCCTCGGCGTCTGATCCCGTGGTGCGCACCTCGCCGTCGACAAGGTTGGCGTCGCCCACGAACGTCGCCACCCACGGCGAAGCGGGGTTGGCGTACAGGCCGGCAGGCGTGTCCTGTTGGACGACGCGGCCACCCGACATCACCGCCACCTGGTCGCCGAGCACGAACGCCTCGTCCTGGTCGTGGGTGACGATGACCGTGGTGATGCCGAGCGTCACGAGCAACTCGTGCACCTCACTTCGCACCTGGGTGCGCAACGAGGTGTCGAGGTTCGAGAACGGTTCGTCGAGCAACAAGATGGTCGGCTCAGGTGCGATCGCCCGAGCCAGTGCCACCCGCTGCTGCTGACCGCCCGAAAGCGTCGAGGGCATCCGATCCCCGAGCGAGCCGAGGCCGACGAGTTCGAGCGCAGCGGTCACCCGCCCCGCTCGATCACCGCCCCGGCCGAGGCCGTAGGCGACGTTGTCGGCCACACTCAGGTGCGGGAACAAGGCCCAATCCTGAAACACCAGTGAGATGCGACGACGCTCGGGGGGCACGTACGTTCCCGGCCCGGTCAGCGTTCGACCGTCGATGACGACGGTGCCCTCGTCGGGCACCTCGAGACCGGCGAGAATGCGCAACAGGGTGGTCTTGCCGCAACCGCTCGGGCCGAGCAACGCCAGGAGTTGACCGCCATCGACGCGCAGGTCAACCCCGTCGAGCACGGTCGCCCCACCGAAGGACTTGCTCACGGCGCGGACCCGAACACCGCTGTCGCCGCCCGGCGCGTCGTGCGCCCCGTCGGGGGTGACCTCAACCGTGTTCGGCATGCCTCACATCGTATCGGCGGACTGCCGAACAGCCCCAACGCCAACGGTGGGCGGGCGTGCCATGATCAGGCCATGCGCAAGCCACCCGACGCCGCCGACATCACCGCCGACGACGCCGAGATCGCCGCTGCGCTCGCCAGCGCCACGGTGGGGGCGTTGCTCCCGGCGGTGGCCCAACTCACCGGCGACCTCTCGGTACTGCGCCCCGACCTCCAACCCGACCCCGACAACATCATGGACCCCCAGGCCGGCCTCAGCGCCGCCCAGGTCGCCGAGGCGCGCCAGTTGGCGCTCGACACCCTGATCGCCCACCGGGAGGCCGGCAACCCGGCCGCACCGCCACCCGACGAACAGGCTCTCCGCACGATCATGGCGTTCGTCGTCGGGGAACGGAACGTCGACGAGTACTTCGGCCTGCTGGTCGAGGAACTCGCACCCGGCGGCGCCGACCTGCGCGCCCCGGCGTGGACGCTCGACGAGGTGGCACCCGACCGGTCGATGCGGGTGGCGGTCATCGGTGCAGGCATGTCGGGTCTGCTCGCCGCCCACCGGCTCCGCCAGGCAGGGGTCGAGGCGGTGGTGCTCGAAAAGAACCCCGATGTCGGCGGCACCTGGTTCGACAACACCTACCCCGGCTGTCGGGTCGACGTCCCCAACCACCTCTACAGCTACTCGTTCGACCCGGCACTGTGGCCCCAGCACTACTCATCCCAGGAGGTGCTGCGCGAGTACTTCAGCGACTTCGCCGATCGCAACGAACTGCGCGACGTGATCCGGTTCGACCACGAGGTCACCGCCATGCGTTGGGACGAGGAGTCCGCTCTCTGGCACCTCGACGTCCGCACCACCGACGGCACCACCGACACCGTGAACGCCAACGCCGTGGTGAGCGCCGTCGGCCAACTCAACCGTCCCCGCATGCCCGACATCGCCGGGATGGACACGTTCGCCGGTCCGGCGTTCCACTCGGCCCGGTGGGATCACGACGTGGACCTCGCCGGCAAGCGGGTGGCGGTGGTCGGCACCGGGGCGAGCGCCATGCAGTTCATCCCCGAGATCGCCCCCGAGGTCGCCCACCTCGACGTGTACCAACGCACCCCGGCGTGGCTGGTGCCCTCCCCCGACTACCACGACGTCGTCACCGACGATCAGCGCTGGCTGTTCGAACACCTCCCCACCTACGCCCAATGGTTCCGACTGTGGCTGTTCTGGCGCACCCATGAGGGTCTACTGGTGGCCGCTGAGGCGGACCCGGACTGGACCGGCGGACCCGAAGCGGTCAGCCAGCTCAACGCCATGGTGCGCATGGTGCTCAGCGAGTACCTCAAGGCCCAGTTCGACGGACACGAGGACCTGCTGGCCAAGGTGACGCCGAACTACCCACCCATCTCCAAGCGGGTGGTGCGCGACAACGGCATCTGGGCGAACACGCTGACCCGTGACAACGTCGAACTCGTCACCGACGGGATCACCCAGATCACCGAAACGGGGGTGGTGACCGCCGACGGGGTTGAACACCCTGTCGACGTCATCATCTGGGGCACCGGGTTCACCGCATCGGATTTCCTGATGCCCATGTCGGTCACCGGTGCAGACGGCGCCGACCTGCACGCAACCTGGGACGGTGACGCCCGCGCCTATCTCGGTCTCACCATCCCGGGGTTCCCGAACCTGTTCTTGATGTACGGGCCGAACACCAACATCGTCATCAACGGATCCATCATCTTTTTCAGCGAGTGCGAAACCACCTACATCGTCGAATCGATGCGACTGCTCGCCTCCACCGGCAACGCCGCCATGGAGGTCCGCCCCGAGGTGCACCAGGCGTTCGGCGAACGCATTGACGCCGCCAACGCCACCATGGCCTGGGGAGTGGCGAGTGTGAACACCTGGTACAAGAACGCCAAAGGCCGTGTCACCCAGAACTGGCCGTTCTCGCTGCTTGAGTACTGGCGGGCCACCCGCACTCCCGAGCCGACCGACTACGACCTGCGGTAGCGTCCCCGTCGGGGGTGGGCACCACACACGGGTGTCCCGACAGCCGGGCGACCGGCACGACAGGGGGATGTCATGCACGACCTCGTGATCCGCGCCGGTTCGGTGGCCGACGGCACCGGTGCACCGACCCGAACCGCCGACGTCGCCATTGACGACGGCGTCATCACCGCCGTGGGCAACGTCGACGGCAAAGGCCGCCACGAAATCGACGCCGACGGCGCGTTGGTCACACCCGGATGGGTCGACGTACACACCCACTACGACGGGCAGGTCACCTGGGACCCCGAGGTGTCGCCGTCGGGGTGGCACGGGGTGACCACGGTGGTCACCGGAAACTGTGGCGTCGGGTTCGCCCCGGTGCGACCCGACCAGCGCGACTTCCTCATCAGCCTCATGGAAGGCGTCGAGGACATTCCCGGCAGCGCCCTCGACGAGGGCATGTCGTGGAACTGGGAGAGTTTCGGCGAGTACCTCGACGAGGTCGACCGCACCGGTCGCCTCCTCGACGTCGCCGCCC